>Ga0137353_1000011_pt1 | contig 46837 bp, 38 predicted proteins | sample EasRivERMLT760_2_FD_104759 | JGI IMG/M metagenome (GOLD analysis project Ga0137353, IMG submission 104759) | Soil microbial communities from meander-bound floodplain in the East River, Colorado, USA - East River MetaG ERMLT760_2 | ecosystem: Environmental > Terrestrial > Soil > Floodplain ...
GATCTTCGCCGACGAATCGTGCCTCGGCAACGGCAAGGAAGGGGACAATCCCGGCGGCGCGGGGATCCTCGCCGAGTACCGGCACGCCGACGGGCGCATCACGCGCCGCGACCTCTGGGTCTCCGAGCGCGCCACGACCAACAACCGCATGGCGCTGCGCTCGGTGCTCGAGGCGTTCGACGGGCTCGGCGCGAAGGACGGGAAGTTCAGCGTCGTCTTCACCACCGACTCGCGCTACATCGTCGATGGGCTCTCGTCCTGGGTGTTCGGCTGGGCGCGCAACGGATGGAAGCGCAAGACGGGGGCGATCGAGAACCTCGAGCTCTGGCACGACGCGATCGCCGCGGTGGACGGGCACGAGGCGTCGTGGCACTGGGTGAAGGGCCACGCGGGGCATCCGCAGAACGAGTACGCGAACGACCTCGCGGTGCGCGCGGCGGCGGAGCAGTCGAAGTCGGGGGGCTTCATCGTGTCGGGGTTCGACGAATGGCTCGTGGCGCGCCGCGCGAAGCGCGGCGCGCGCGGCGAGGTCGCGCCCTTCCCCGATGGCGGCTCTTTCACGGCCTCCCCATCTTTGCCACGCGTGGATTGACCCGCACACAGGCCATCGTGGATCCCCTCGACCTCCTCTTCCGCCGCATCATCCTCACCGCGCAATCGCGCGGTGCGCTGGAGAAGCCCGTCACGGTGGGCGACCTCCTCGACGAGTTCGTGCCCTACGGCGCAGCACGGCGCGACGGCGGCTTCGACACGCACGACGACTACCTGCACGCGCTCATGCGGCTCATCAGCGGCGAGCGCTCGTTCGTCTTCGGCGACGACCTCATGCAGGACGACCTCAAGGCCGAGCTCGAGACGCCGAACCCCGACCTCTCGGTCATCCGCACCTACGCGCAGACGAAGCTGAAGCTCAACACCGCGCGGATCCAGGAAGTGCTCGCCGGCGACCGCGACATCGACCTGCGCCCGCCGACGCCGATCGGGAAGCCGCGCATCTCGGCGGCGCTGGCGGCGGCGCGCGCGGAGCGCGCTTCGACGCCGACCCCCGAGCCGATGACGGAACCTCTGCAGCACGGCGCGATACAACAGGCGTTCGACGCGTACGCGGGCAGCCAGCGGGAAGGGGACGCCGGTCCGCCGGCTGTCTTCGTCGACCGTGGTTGCCCGTATTGTGCCCAGCCGCTCCCCGCCGGGCGCACCGTCAAGTTCTGTCCCTCCTGCGGACTGAACCTCCTCGTCAGGCGCTGCCCCGGTTGCAGCGCGGAGATCGAATCGGGATGGAAGTTCTGCGTCACCTGCGGCCGGAAGGCCTGATCGTCCGCCTCCGCCGCCGCACGATGCACGCGAGCTGCGCGCGCGTCGCGTGCGTCCTCGCCTTCACTGTGCTCGCGGCCGGCTGCGCCGGCACCCAGCGCTCCGCTGCGCCGCTGCGCCCGAACACGAACGGCGTGCGGTGGCCGGTGAAGACACGCGAGCACGTCGACCTCTGGCTGCACGGCTTCGCGCTGCTCATGAACGACACCGCGACGGTGCCGCTCTTCGAGCGCGGCTATCACGACCGGCTCACGATCATCAAGAACGAGCGCAAGGTCTACACCATGCTCGACTCGCTGCACGTGAACCTCGCGGCGACGCTGCGCACGCGGCCGCAGCTCGAGGGGGCGCAGTTCCTCGCGCTCTACTTCGCGTCGTGGGAGGAGATGAAGCAGGCCTTCGAGTACTTCCTCAAGGCCGAGGGCGAGCCGCGCAACGCGACCAACCAGGAGGTGCAGGCGATCATCGCCTTCCTCGCCAGCAACTTCCCGCGCGCCGAGGACCGCGCCTTCGCGCGGAAGTTCGTCGACGCGCTCGCCGACGAGCGCACGAAGTTCCATCATCAATGGTGGGTGGAGCAGCAGGCCGCGCGGCGGCCCGGGCTCGCCGCGGCCGATTCACTCTGGCAGTCGAAGTGGCGGCCGGCGATGCAGACGCTGCTCTCGCACACGCAGCAGGGGAACGGCGACCTCATCGTCTCCACCGTGCTCGGCGCCGAGGGCCGCTCGGTGCCCGCTGGGAAGAACGCGAGCCAGTACGCCGTCGCCTGGCCGGCGAGCGCCGACTCGGCGGAGGTGATGCTGTTCGCGTTCGTGCATGAGGCGTCGGGGGCGATCGTGAACGTCGCCGTGAACGACAACCTCACGCCGGCGCAGCAACGCGAGGGCCTCGGCACGCGATATTCCACGCAGGGCCTGGTGCGCGGCGGCGCGATCATCGTCGCACGGATCGACCCGGCGCTCGCCGAGCGGTATGCGCGCTGGTATCTCGCGCAGACGGGGAAACCGGTGCCGGAGAGCGGAGCGCTCGCCGCCCTCGAGGCCGCCTTCCCCATGCCGGCGGAGATGATCGAGAGCATGAAGCGGCAGGTGAACCTCGCCTTCACGGGGATCTGAGATGTCCGACGACAAGCCGGCTCCGATCCTCCCGCGTGCGGCGCTCGAGCGCGTGCTGCTGCGCGCCGCGGAGTTGCACGCGGCGGGCACGGACGTTCCCGAGACGATGAGCGAGGCCGACCTCCTCTCCCTCGCGAACGAGGTGGGGATCTCGCCGACGGCGGTGAAGCAGGCGCTCGCCGAGGAGCGGATGCGCGTGACGCTGCCCGAGGAACGCGGCCTCGCGGCGTGGCTCGCGGGTCCAGCGGCATTCGCCGCATCGCGCGTGGTGCCGGGCACCTCGAAGGACGTGCTCGAGCGGATCGACAAGGCGTTCCAGCGCGAGGAGAACCTCGCGGAGCGCCGCCGCTTCCCCGATCGCATCGTCTGGGGACCGCGCAGTGGCTTCGCCGCCGGCATGAAGGCGCTCATGGGCGGGCTCGATGGGCGCGGCTTCCCGCTCTCGCGCGCCGACGAGGTGAACGCGACGGTGATCCAGGTGGAGCCCGGCCGCGTGCACGTCCGTGTGGAGGCGACGACCGAGGCGCGACGCACGAGTGCGCTGCGCAGTGGAGTCGTCGGACTCGCCGTCGGCGGCGTACTGACGACGATCCTCGTCGCACTGAACGTCTTCGCGCCGCTCGCGCTCGCCGCGGGCGCGCTCATCGCCGGCACGACGCCGGTGGTCGCGCGCCGCAACTACCGCCGCGACGCGGGGCACACGCAGCTCGCGATCGAGCAGTCGCTCGACCGGCTCGAGTTCGGCGAGTCAAGGAAGCGCGGCCTCATCGACCAGCTGCTCATCCCGTAGCGGGGGAAGCAGGGCTAGGTTTCGGCCATGTCATCCGGCATGGCGCCCTATGTGCCCGCCGCGGACCCGCCGGCGCGGATCCGCGAGGCGTCGCGCTTCTCGCTGGGGATCCTCCCCGATGTCTCGCGCACCTTCGCGATCAGCATCCGCTTCCTGCCCGGCACGCTCGGCGTCGCGGTGAACGTCGCGTACCTGCTCTGCCGCATCGCCGACACCATCGAGGATGACAATTCGACGGCGCCCACCAAGCGTGCCGAGCTGCTCGAACGGTTCCTCCGCACGCTCGACGATCGCGAGGCCGCGGACGCGTTCCCCGCGCTCGCCGCCGGGCTGAAGGGCGACCCGGCACACCTGAAGCTCGTGCAGAACTCGGACCTCGTGCTGGTGCTGTTCCGCACGCTCCCGCCGCGCACGCGTGAGCGCGTCGCGCACTGGGTGCGCGAGATGGGACTCGGGATGGCGAAGTTCGTGCGCAACTATCCCGGTGGCATCCGCATCCAGACGCTCGCCGAGTACAAGGAGTACTGCTACTACGTCGCGGGGACGGTGGGATGCATGCTCACCGAGCTCTGGCACGAGCACGCGAGCGCGGTGGGCAAGCGCGAGTTCGAGCGGCTCTGGGTGAAGTGCCAGGCGTTCGGCGAGGCGCTCCAGACGGTGAACATCCTGAAGGACATCGCGTGGGATGCGCAGCACGAGAACTCGATCTACATCCCCGAGAGCGACCTCGCGAAGCACGGGAGCGGCCACAGCACGCTGCTCTCGCCCGAGCACATCGAGCACAACCACAAGGCCGTCGTGCACTTCATCGAGCTCGCGAAGCACGACCTCGACGACGCGCTCGAGTACACGCTCATGATCCCGCGGCGCGCGTTCCGTATCCGCGCTTTCTGCGTGCTGCCGCTGCTCTTCGCCTATGCGACGCTGCGCGACCTCAGCGGCTCGCGCGCGATGCTGCAGGTGGGCGGCCAGGTGAAGATCTCGCGGCGCGAGGTGAAGGCGCTCATGTTCGTCGGCGTGCTCGCGCTCTGCAGCAATGCGGCGCTGCGCTGGCTGGTGAAGCGCGTGAAGGCGCGGCCGTTCACGCTGGCGCCGGCCGCGGGTTGAGCGAGAGGGAGCCCTTGGTTCCCGCGTTGCACCCTCCGGCCGGATTCCGCGGCGTCTTCCGCGACGACGCACTCGCGCGCGCCGTCTACAGTGAGGCAGCGGGCGTCGCGCGGATCGTCCCGCGCGCGGTCGCAGTGCCCGAGGATGCGGACGATGTCGTCTCGCTGGTGCGGTGGGCGGCGGCGACGCGGGTGCCGCTCATCGCGCGCGGCTCCGGCAGTTCGATGGCGAACGGCGCCGTCGGCGACGGGGTGATCGTGGACCTCGGCCGGCTCGACTCGATCTCGCATCCGGCGCCCGGAGCGCGGCACATCGTCGCCGGCGCCGCCGCGGTGCGCGACCGGATCCAGCGGGCCGCGCTCGACATCGACATGACCTTCCCCGTGGATCCGTCGAGCAGCGCTTTCGCGACGATCGGTGGGATGGTCGCGACGCACGCGGCGGGGTCGCGCACGGTGAAGTACGGGCCGCTCCGCGAGTGGATCGAGGGCGTGGAGTGCGTCTTCGGCGACGGGACTCGATCCTGGCTGCGGCGTGGTGGCGCGGTGCCGGCCGTTCCGGCGCTCGAGCGATTCGTGCGCTCCGTCGCGCCGCAGCTGATCGCCTCCCCCGCCGCGGCACTGCGGCTCCACGGCGTGCGCAAGAATGCGAGCGGGTACGCACTCGACGCGTTCGCTCGAACGGGCGACCTGGTCGACCTGATCATCGGCAGCGAAGGCACGCTCGCGATCATCACGGCCGTGGAGGTGCGGCTCACGCCGCTGCCGTTCGCGACCGCGAGCCTGCTCGCGGGATTCGCGGACCTCGAGCATGCCGTCGCCACCGCCGTCACGCTCGCCGAGCGCGGCGCGAGCGCGGTGGAGTTGCTCGACAGGACCTTCCTCGAGATCGCGGAGAGTGGCGGGCGTTCGCTCGCGCTGCCCGCGGGACTCGAGGCGGTCCTCATCGTCGAGGCGGAGACGCAGGACGAGATGGAGGTGCGACATTTCGTCGAGTCGCTGAAGGACGCGTGCAGCGAGGGCGGAGCGGTGCATGTGGAGACCGCGATGTCGCCGGCCGACGAGACGAGGATCTGGGGACTGCGCCACGCGGCGAGCCCGATCCTCAACGAGCTCGCGCCCAGGTTGCAGAGCATGCAGCTCATCGAGGACGGCTGCGTGCCGCCGGCGAAGTTCGCCGAGTACGTGCGTGAGGTGCGAGCGGCCCTGGCACGTGCGCGCTTTCGCGGCGTGATCTTCGGCCACGCGGGCGATGCGCATGCACACGTCAACGCGCTGGTGGACACGGGCGAGGCGGATTGGCGCGCACGCTGCGAGCAGTTGCTCGAGGACGTGACCGCGCTCGTCGCGCGTCTCGGTGGGACGCTCACGGGAGAGCATGGCGATGGGCGACTCCGCACGCCGTTGATGGCGCGAGTGTGGCCGGCCGAGGTGCTCGCCCTGTTCGCTGCGACGAAGGCGGCGTTCGATCCGGATGGGGTGCTGAATCCGGGGGTGAAGGTGGCGCTGCCTGAGGCGACGGCGCTCGGGGCGATCAAGTACGATCCGTCGCTCGACGCGCTGCCGGCGGAGGCGAGGGAGGTGCTGGATCTCGTGGTGCGGGAGAAGGCCTGGGCGCGGCACAGACTCTCGCTGCTGCAGCCGCTGCCGTGAGCTGGAGTCGTGAGCCATGAGTTCACGGCCACGGAGGGCGGTGCGGGGGATAGGGTGCCCCGCTAACTTTCGCGGCGCGCGCACTCACGACTCACGACTCACAACTCACGGCGACGTTCCTACTCATGCCGCACTTCTACGCCGAACCGAAGGTCACCGTCCTCGCCCGCCCGAGCTTCGCCGAGCCGGGCCACCTTCCCGTCCAGTGGATGGGCGAGAGCACCGACGGGGAGCGCCTGGCCGAGTTCGCGGGGCGGCTCTGCTACATGAGCCAGAAGAATCCCGCGCATCGCAGCACGCGGGAGTACCTCGAGAACATCAAGAAGCAGGGGCACGGCTCGGTGCTCGAGCATGCGAACTACTCGCTGCTCCTCGAGGGCGTGAGCCGCTCGCTCACGCACGAGCTCGTGCGCCATCGCGCGGGGTTCGCCTACTCGCAGCTCTCGCAGCGCTACGTGGACGAGAGCGATGCGGCCTTCGTCATCCCGCCGGCGATCATCGGCGACGACACGCTCGTCGCGGCATGGACGGCGCAGATCGAGAGCGCGCAGGCCACCTACGTCGCGCTCGTCGAGAAGCTGATGGACCGCTACAAGTGGGTGGACGACAAGGTCCACCGCCGGAAGATGGCGCGCGAGGCCGCGCGCGGCGTGCTGCCCAACTCGACCGAGACGAAGATCGTCGTCACCGCGAATGCGCGCGGCTGGCGCACCATGCTCGAACTGCGCTCCAGCGAGGGCGCCGAGTTCGAGATCCGGCGCATGGCGGTGATGGTGCTGCGCACGATGCAGGCCGAGGCGCCCGCATTCTTCTCCGACTTCGAGATGTACATGGCGCCCGACCGCGCCGAAGCCGCGCGCATCTCCTACCACAAGGTGTGAAGGCGGTGTGATCACCGTCTGGCGGATCGCGCTCGATCCGCGCCGCGCGCCGCCGCCCGACGCGGTCGCCGAGTTGTCGGACGGCGAGCGGGCCCGGGCGGCGCGCTTCGTCTCGGACGAGTTCCGCAACCGCTGGCTGCACGGGCATGTGGCGATGCGGCGGATCCTCGCGCAGGCGCTGGGCGCGGCGCCGCGGTCGCTCGAGTTCGACGCGAACGCCGCCGGCAAGCCGGGGCTCGCGTCGCACCGCACATCGCAAGGCGGCCCTGCGATCGACTTCAACTTCAGCGATTCCGGTGACCTCGCCCTGCTCGCGGTGAGCACCGTCGGCGCGGTGGGTGTGGACGTGGAACAGGTGCGGCCGCAGCCGGCACTCGAGCGGATCACGCGCCGGTTCTTCGCGGACGAGGAGCGCGAGGCGCTCTTCGCGCTACCGGCGGAGCACCAGCTCGAGGCCTTCTTTCGCATCTGGGCGCGGAAGGAGGCGTATATCAAGGCCGTCGGCACGGGACTCGCGGCCGGGCTGCAGCTCTTCGCGGTGACGATCGATGCGGACGAGGCGCGGTTCGTCCGCCTCGACGCGGCACCGGGCGAGGTCGAGCAGTGGTCACTGCGCAGCGTGCGCGTGCCGGCGGGATACCACGCCGCGGTCGCGACGCGGCGCGTGCCGGTCGACGTCGAGGAGCGCGATTACCGCGGGACCTGAGTACTCGACGGCGATCGCGGCGGCGCGGAGTCTCCGTGCGGAGTCTCCGTGCGGAGACTCCGCGCCCTCCACTCACTCCTCCTCCTTCTCCTTCCCCCTCCCCCGCATCGGCACCTTCGCCGCCGCATCACTCGGCATCATCTCGAACCCCTTGAACCGGGTCCGCACCCACCCATGTCCGTGCGTGATCGACTGCAGCTTGGTCGCATACAGGTGCAGCTCGGCCATCGGCACCGTCGCCTTCACCAGCGTCACATGCCCGTCCTCCGACGGCTCCGTCCCCGCGATATGTCCGCGTCGGCCCGACAGGTCGCCCATCACGTCGCCGAGGTATGAATCGGGTGTCGTCACCTCGACATTCATCAGCGGCTCCAGGAGTGCGGGCCGGCACCTCGGCGCGATCGTCTTGAACGCAAGGATCCCCGCCATCTTGAACGAGGCTTCGTTCGAGTCCACCGAGTGGTACGACCCGTCGAAGCACTCGACCGCGAAGTCCACCACCGGATAGCCGGCCATCACGCCGCGCTCGGCCGCTTCCTGCACGCCCTTGTCCACCGCGGGGATGTACTGCCGCGGGATCACGCCGCCCGAGATCTTGTCGACGAACTCGTAGCCGCTGCCGCGCGGCTTGGGCTTGATGCGGATCCAGCAGTCGCCGAACTGGCCCTTGCCGCCCGTCTGCTTCTTGTGGCGCCCCTGTCCCTCGGCGGGACCGAGCAGCGTCTCGCGATAGGGGATCGCCGGCGCGCGCAGCTTCGCCTCGACACCGAAGCCGCGCTTGAGACGCGCGAGCGCGATCTCGAGATGCCGCTCGCCGAGTCCCTCGACGATCGTCTCGTGCGTCTCGGGCTCGAAGTGGGTCTGGATCGTGGGGTCCTCGTCATGCAGCCGGTGGAGTCCCAACTGCAGCTTCTCCTCGTCGGCGCGCGCGGTGGCCTCGATCGCGAAGTTCACGAGCGCGTCGGGGAACGGGATCGCCGGCAGCCGCACCGGATGCTCGCGCGTGCTGAGCGTGTCGTTCGTGTGCGTCCCCTTGAGCTTGGCGACGCAACCGATGTCGCCCGGATAGAGGCGCGGCACCTCGACGCGGTCGCGGCCCTGAGGGACCGCGAGGTGCATCAACTTCTCCGGTATCCCGCGCGAGGCGTTGTAGACCTCGGCGCCGTTCGCGACGAGCCCGCTGAAGGTGCGGAAGTAGCTCACCTCGCCGACGTGCGTCTCGCTCGTCGTCTTGAAGACGAGTGCGGTGAAGGGATCGCCCTCCCTTGGATGGACCTCGACCGTCTTCGTCCCCTCGGCGCCCTTCAGCGCGTGGACCTCCTCCATCTCGTACGCGTTGGGCATGAGCTGCACGAGGAGATCGAGCACGGTGCGCACACCGTAGGTCAGCTGCGACGAGCAGCAGAGGAGCGGGAAGAGCTCCGCCCGCTTCATCGCCTCCTTCATGGCGTTCATCTCGTCCTCGCCCGGGATCTCCTCGCCGTTGAAGAAGCGCTCGAGGAGCGCATCGTCGGTCGCGGCGATCGCCTCGACCATCTCGGCGTGGTATCGCTCGAACCGCGCCTGCTCGGCGGCGGGGATGGCGGCCTCCTCGTACTCACCGGCCTTGGTGCCGGGCTTGAAGAGGTGCGCCTTCTTGGTGAAGAGGTTGATGATCCCCTTGAAGCCGGCGCCGGCGCCGATGGGGATCTCCACCGGGACGACCTTGGGCGTGAGCCTCTGCTTGATCGACGCGTAGGCGACGTCGAAGTCGGCGTTCTCCTTGTCCATCATCGCGACGACGAAGAGCACGGGGTCGGCGCGTTTCACCGCTTCGCGGAACATGCGCTCGGTCCCCACCTCCACGCCGCCGGTCGCCCCGACGGTCACGAGCGCCCCGTCGGCCGCGACGAGTCCCGCGATCGCGTCGCCGGCGAAGTCGGCGTATCCGGGGGTGTCGAGGAGGTTGATCTTGTTGTCGCGCCATTCGGCGTAGGCGCAGCCGAGTGAGATGGAATAGCCGTGGGCGGTCTCTTCGGGCGACGTGTCGGTCAGCGTCGTCCCGTCCTTTATGGAGCCATGGCGTCGAGACGCCCCGGAAACGAAAGCGAGCGCGTCGACCAAAGTGGTCTTCCCGCTCGCCCCATGGCCCACTACCGCGATGTTCCGGATCTCAGCGCTCTTGTACTCCCGCATGGGGATACCCTCCTCCCGCCTCCTGGCGGGCGCATTCATTGGTATGGAGAGGGTGCCTCAGTTCGGGCGGAAAGGCAAGAAGGGGGAAGCCGCGACATGTGCGCGGACTTCCCCCTACTTGGGCCGCGCACGAGGCGCGGCTCCGCGATCACACGCTCCTGGCGTGATCCCGCGACTTATTGCTCGTCGTCGAAGTTCGCGGCGTCCGCTTCGCGCATCGCGGCCAGCATGTCGGAGGCGCGACCGACGGGCGCGGCGCCGGCGAGCTGGAACGAGAGGGCCCGGCGGGTCCCCTCCGGCCACTCGGGCATCAGGAGGCCGGCGAGGAGTCGCCGGATCGCCTGGCCCCCTTCATTCAGCAGGTCCTTGGCGGTCTCACGGAGCACGGTGAGCGGGATGTTCAGGTCGCGGCGGATGAGCTCGCCGGTGGAGCGGTCGCGCCAGGCGGCATCGCCGACGACACCGGTCGTCTCGGTGACCTCGAACTCGCGCGTGGTGTAGAGACCCTGCTTGCGGGCCTCGACCGTCGCGGCGAGTGCGAACGCCAAGGACTCCGGCGTCGGCTGGCCGTAGAGGGTGACCACGTCACGCGAAGGCGATTCCGCCGTCTCGGGCGACGCGACCGACCGCACCCGCGCGAACGCGGGTCGATCCCCCGGCTCCTGCTCCCACTGCACCATCACATCCAGCATCGCTCGTTCGCCTCGTTGCCTGGGGTGTTCCCGTGTTCTCACTGCAGAATGAATCCGCTGCGAGCTTCGCGAGTTCTACCCGGTGGTTCGTGCGACCGTCACTACGAGTTTCTTCCTGCAAAGTGGCGGTGAGCAGCAGGCCAGTCGCGATCGCTTCGTCGGGAGGTCCCGATGATGCAGCTTGAGACCGCTACAGTACCTGCTCTCACCATGATTCCCGGCCGCCGGAGGGCGCGGACACCACGTCCGAACCACGGCAGCCTTAACCTTCAGCATCCCGAACCGTAGGAGAGGCATGGTGACCTCGTTCCGGATCGTGATCGCTTCAGCCCTGGCCGTCGCCGCGTGCGCCCCCCCTGCACAGCACACGACGACGGCCCCCCAGATCATGACGACTGTCGGTACGCCGACGGATCGCGAGCAGACCGCCGACGAACAGGTCCAGCACGTGCTGAGCCGACTCACCTTCGGTGCGCGTCCCGGGGACGTCGTCCGTATCCGTCAGATGGGAGTCGATGCGTTCATCGAGCAGCAACTCCGCCCAGACCGGATCCAGGACCGCCGCCTCGAGGACTGGCTCAACCAGTTCGAGACCCTCGACCTGACCTACTCCGAGTTGCAAAAGACGTACCCAAGGCCGAACGAGGCCCTCCAGGCCCTGGGGGCGGCGAACCGTAACTCGTTGAGCCAAGCGGACTCAGCCGCTTTTCGGCGGGTCGTGGAGGGGCTGCGGCGCGTCGGCACCGAGGTGCAGACGGCGCGCATCGGTCGGGCTGTCCTCAGCGAGAGACAGTTGAACGAAGTGATGACCGATTTTTGGCTCAACCACTTCTCGGTGTTCGCGGGCAAGAACGCGCTGATGCGCTACACCATCCCCGAATACGAGAGTCGCGCGATCCGTCCGCACGCGCTCGGGAAGTTCCGCGATCTCCTCGGCGCCGTCGCGAAGAGTCCCGCGATGCTCTACTACCTCGACAACTGGCAGAGCGCGGCGGACAGTGGGCGACCGCGACTCGAAGCGCCGCGCATCGCGCAGGCGCGCAATCGTGGCCTCAACGAGAACTACGGGCGGGAGTTGCTCGAACTCCACACCCTGGGCGTCGACGGTGGGTACACGCAGCAGGATGTGATCCAGGTCGCAAGAGCGCTGACGGGATGGACCTTTCTCCCGCAGCAACCGAACGCGCAACAGATGCGGCAGCTCTCCAACGGTGCGGCCCGACCCGCCCGTGCGCGACGGAACCAGGCACGCGTGCAGCGCGCCGTCGAGCAGCGCCTGCCCGAGGTGGGCACCTTCTTCTTCAACCCCCAGGTCCACGACGCCGGCGAGAAGATCGTGCTGGGACACAAGCTGCGCGCCGGCCGCGGGATCCAGGACGGCGAGCAGGTGCTCGATATCGTGGCGACGCATCCGGCCACCGCGCACCATATCGCGACCAAGCTCGTGCGGCGCTTCGTGAGCGATGATCCGCCCGAAGCACTGGTCGGCCTCGTCGCCGCGGTCTTCACGCGCACCGACGGCGACATCCGCGAAGTGGTGCGCGCGATCGTCACGAGCCCCGAGTTCTTCTCGAGCGCGTCCTATCGCGCAAAGGTGAAGACTCCGTTCGAGGTCGTGGTGAGCGCGATGCGAGCGGTGGACGCGACGCCCGACCCCTCTCCCCGTGCCGCGCAACTCGTCGGCGGACTCGGCCAGCCCATCTACGGCCGCCAGACCCCTGATGGTTGGCCCGACGTCGCCGGCGAATGGATGGGGACCGGCGCGATCCTGAACCGCATCAACTTCGGCACCGCCTTCGGCGCCGCACGCGTACCTGGCGCACGGCCACTGGGTTGGCCCGGCGCCGCCAACGTGATGACTGCGTCAAGGGAGCAGCAGGTCGACGCCGTCATCTCCGCGTTCCTGTATGGAAGGGTGTCCCCCGAGACACGCGAGATCCTGATCAACGGCAAGAATCCACTGCAGCAAGGCCGTGCCCGCGACGAAGAGGGAGAGATCCCGAGCGCGCGCGGACTCGCGGCGCTCGTGGGCCTGGCAGTGGGAGCCCCGGAGTTCCAGCGCAAGTGACTCGTCCTCAGATCAACGTATCCCATGCATAGAAGAGTCTTCGTCCGCTCGGGCGCGATGGCCTTGGTCACGATGGGCCTCAGCCCATCCTTCCTCCGCCGCACCGCCTTCGCGCTTCAACTCCCGAAAGCCGCGAAGGGCAAGGTCCTCGTGTGCCTCTTCCAGCGCGGCGCCGCCGACGCGTTGAGCATGGTCGTCCCGCACGGCGACGCGGACTACTATCGCCTCCGCCCCAACATCGGCATCGCGAGCCCCGCCCGCGCCGCCGGCGCCGCAGGCTCACTCGACCTCGACGGCTTCTTCGGCCTCCATCCCGCCCTCGCTCCACTCAAGCCGCTCTATGACCGCGGCCTCCTCGCTCCCATCCACGCCGTCGGCAGCCCGAGCGCGACACGCAGCCACTTCGACGCGCAGGATTACATGGAGAGCGGCACGCCCGACGTGAAGGGCACGCACGACGGCTGGCTCAATCGCTACCTCGCGACGTGCGACACCTGCGAGGCCGGCCAAGCCGAGCCGTTCCGTGCCGTCGCGATGACCCCGCAGACTCCGCGCATCCTCCAGGGTCCCGCGCCCGCCGTGGCGATGACCTCCATCGACGCCTTCACCGTGCGCAGCGCGGGCGGTGTCGCCGAACGGCTCGAGGCGCTCTATCGCACGGGCAGCGCCGACCTCGTGCATGCGACCGGCGCCGAGACGTTCGATGCGGTGAAACGGCTGCGCGAGGCGAACCCCGCGCGCTATACGCCCGAGAACGGCGCCGAGTATCCGCGGAGCGAGTTCGGCCAGCGGCTCCGGCAGGTCGCACAGCTCATCAAGTCCGACGTGGGCCTCGAGGTCGCCTTCGCCGATGTCGGCGGATGGGACACGCACGTGAACCAGGGCGCCGCGACGGGCCAGCTCGCGAACCGCCTCGGCGATTTCGCGGCGAGCATCGCCGCATTCACGACCGACCTCGGCGACCGCATGGGCGACGTGGTGGTGCTCACGATGTCGGAGTTCGGGCGCATGGCACGACAGAACGGGAATGGCGGCACCGATCATGGTCACGCCGGCGCGATGTTCGCGATCGGCGGTGGCGTGAAGGGCGGACGCGTGCATGGTCGCTGGCCCGGTCTCGCGCCCGAGCAACTATATGAAGGACGTGACCTCGCACTCACGACCGACTTTCGCACCGTGTTCACCGAAGTCACGTCGCGGCACCTCGGCGCGACGAAGGTCGAGGCGCTCTTCCCCGGCTTCGAGGGTGAGCGGGCGCTCGGACTCCTGGGGTGAGCACTGCGGGCCATCGTCCGCACCCCCGTGGAGCCACGGGGACAAATAGGTGACGGGTGAAGGAACCCCGGGGTACGTTGAGTGTTCGAGAGGTCGGTCCTCGACCCCGTCACGGAACCTCACGAGGTGCCCCACCGATGCATTCGGCCAAGCACGCGCCGGCCACTGCCGCGCTCACGCTGCTGCTCTCGCTGCTCTTCGCGCTCGGAACTCCCGCGGCCTCACTCCGCGCCCAATCGGCGGTGGACTCCCCGCCGAACGTCTCCCACGGCTGGGTGGTCCCCGTGGGCACGATCCAGTTCCAGCTGCTGCACCGCTTCAACCTGGGACCGGCCCCGACACGCAAGCTGATCAACGCGCCCACGCTCACGCTCGCGAGCGGGTTCAGTTCGTGGGGCGTGATCGGATTCAACTACGCGTCGAACTCCGAGCTCACCCCCGCCTTCCCGAACGAATGGGAGTTCTTCGCGCGCGCGGCGGCGATGCGGCAGGAGTCGGGTGCGCCGATGGACCTCTACATCCAGGCCGGGCAGAACACCTCGGGTGAGAGCACCGATGGCGGCATCGTCATCGCGCGGCGGATGGGCCGCCTCCGGCTCATCGCGCAGGGCTCCGTCTTCACGCATCCGTACAACACCGACGACATGCGCTTCTCCGCGGGGGGCGGGCTCGTGCTCAAGGTCTCGGAGCACTCGACCATCTCCGGCGACGCGGTGACGCTCGTCGATCGCACCGGCGCCGAGCGCGTCGGCTGGAGCGCCGGCGTGCAGGCCGCGGTCCCATACACGCCGCACACCATCTCGCTGCACGCATCGAACGTCGCGTCGCGCACGCTCGAGGGGATCGCGCAGGGCGGTGCCGCGACGCGCTACGGGTTCGAGTACACCATCCCGATCACCATGCGGCGCTACATGCCGCAGCCGTCGAGCGCCTCCTCGAACTGGCGCTCGCTCGTCCGGAGCTGGGCGCCCGCCGCGTCCGACACGGTCGTCATCGACATCAAGGCGATGAGCTTCGGCAAGAAGCTCGAGGTGCCGGTCGGCACGACCGTCCTCTTCCGCAACAAGGACGCCGTCGCGCACAACATCGTCGGCGACAACAGCACCTTCGATTCGGGGAGCATCGCGCCGAACGGGACGTGGACCTTCACGTTCAAGACCGTCGGCATCTTCAACTATCACTGCGTCCCGCATCCGTTCATGCGCGGCACGATCGTCGTGAGGTGACGCCATGACAGCCCTTCAACGCAGGTCCTCGATGTCATTCCTCCGACGCACCGTCCTCGGCCTCGCCGGCGGCCTCTCGCTGTTCGCACTCGGCTCCTGCAGCGAGCGCAGCCCCACCGGCCTCGGTGTCTCGACCATCCACGTGCAGGACGACGACTACTCGCCGCCCGCCGCGACGGTGACCACCGGCACGACCGTGCACTTCATCTGGGAAGGCTCCAACCAGCACACGGTCTCGTTCAACGACGGCCCGACATCGATCGTCCAGACGACGGGCACGTTCGACCGCCTCTTCACGGTCGCGGGCGTCTACCCGTACCTGTGCGCTGTGCATGGAGCGTCGATGTCGGGCACGATCACGGTTCAGTAGTCGAAGCGCGCCCCCACCGCGACCGTCCGTGGCATCCCCGGACGGTCGTGCGCGACGTCGTAGTCGGTGTTGACGAGGTTGTCGATGCGCAGGTAGCCGTCGACGCGCGTGCCGAAGCGCCGGTTGAGCGTGATGCCGATGAGTTCGTACGCCCCGATCGTGACGCGCGGGCCGCTGAAGCGCTCGGTGAACACCTCCTGCTGGCCGACGCCGCGCCAGCGCAACGACGCGGTGACGGAGGTGAAGAAGCTCGCCTCGAGCACCGCGTTCGCCGTCCACTCCGGCACGGCCGGAAGCTTGCTCCCCTCCGGATACTGCGGCGCGGAGAGTCCTTGGTTCCTCACCATCTCGGTGCTGAGCCATGCCCCGTTCGCGTCGAGATGCCAGCGAGTGCCCCAGGTGCGACGCAGCTCGACCTCGTACCCGGTGATGCGGCTCTCGCCGACGTTCCGGTTCTGCTGGTTGCCGAGCGTATCGAGCGCCACGAGGCGCATGAGGTCCTCATACGACTGCTGGAACACGCCGACGCTGATCGAGCGCCGGCGGTCCGGCGATTCGCGCGAGACCGCGACCTCCCAGCTCGTGCTCGTCTCGGGACGCAGCTCCGGATTGGGCTGGACGAAGGGACTCACGAGGAACTGCTGCTCGAGGTTCGGCGCCTTGAATGCGCGGCCGACGGACGCGCGCACGCTGAGCCGCTCGCCGAGGATGGGCATCCGCATCCCGACGCGCGGCACGAAGGCCGGCTCGAGCGACTCGTAGTCCTCCACGCGTGCACCCGCCGTGAGCTGCACGCGGCCAGCGACGCGCTTCTGGAGCTCCACGAAAACCGACGCGTTGTCGCGGCGGTACGACTTGTACGAATCGCCGAAGTCGCCCGTCTGGTCCACGCCGAGCTCTTCGCGCTCGACATGCGTGCCGACGGCGATCGACGCGGCCGCCGCATCGGCGCTGTCGCGCATCCAGGTGGCGACGTACTGCGCCGAGCGCCGCCACAGCACGCTGCGCTGGCCGAACGTGAAGTCGAAGACGAAGAACGGGTAGTCGGCGGGATCGAGGCCGTCGGCGTAGTCGTCGTAATTGAAGCGCAGGCGATACGCGTTCACCGTGAGGTCATGCTTCCAGTGCTCGCCCGCGGGACGGCGCGCGTCCACCGAGAGGAGGAGCCGGCGGTGTGCGTAGTACGCATTGGCGTCCATCGGCGCGCGCGTGACTCCGGCATCGCGCACCGGGAGCATCGACGCGATGTCGAGGTCGCGCGCGACGGCGGTGAGTTCCCACGCCGGGCCGACGCGCGCATCCACGCGGCCCGACAGGTCGACGCTCGCGAGGTCGTGCGGCAGCTCGTAGATGCCGCGCACCGAAGTCCTCCCGGCGCCGAGCGAGTAGCGCAACCGTGACGTGCCACCGCTCACGGCGAGCTCTCCCTGCCCTTGTCCGCGCCCGCCACGCGACTGGCCGCTCTCGACGCGCATGGACACGCGTGGCGCGCCGCGCGCCCCTTCGCGCGTGATGAACTGCACCGCGCCGGCCATCGCCGACGACCCGTAGCGGACGCTCTGCGGTCCGCGCGCGACCTCGACCCGCGCCACATTGACGAGCGTGACGCCCGCGAGGTCGAGGAAGCCACCGGTGAGGTTGATCGACGTCCCGTCGAACATCACCTGCGTGAACGACTCCTCGCCCCCGCGAAGGCGCAGGCTCGTCGAGCCCCCCACACCGGCGCCGAGGTCGATCGAGACGGCGGGCAGTCGCGAGAGGACCGAGGCGCTGGAGAGCGCCGGTTCGCGGCGCAGCGCGGCCGCATCGAGCACTCCCGCCGCGAACACGGCCTGTCCGACCTGCACCTTGCTCCAGCTTCCGGTCACGACGGTTGGCGCGAGCCGTGCCAGGCGCGCACTATCCACGGCGCTGCGTCGTGTGCTGTCTTGCGACGGAGGCGACTGCGCCGCCAGCGTTCGCGGGGCCATCGGGCCCGCGGCGAGGATGGCGATGGCGAGCAGGAGTCCGGGACGCTTTGAAGCCATGAGGGTCCTCATACGGGGATGGGCCGAGCCGAAGGGGGACGAATGTACCGCGAGGGCGAGATGGGACGAGCGAGATGACGGGGGCCGAGCCGACAGCGCGTTCGAGGGTCCCGACCAGCGTCCGCCTGCTGGTCGCGGCCAACGTCGCGTTCACGGCGGGGCTCTCCGTCCACGCTTTTCTCTACAACTTCTACCTCGAAGCCCTCGGACTCGACACAATCACCATGGGGAACGCGGCGGCCGCCCTGACCTTCGGGGGACTCATCTCGCTCCTCCCGGCCGGCCGGGCGACCGACAGCCGTTCGCCGCGGCTCGCCCTGATCGCGGCCGGGGCGGTCCTGACGGCCGGGCTCGCCGCCGGCGCCCTCGTGACCGGCCCCGTCGCCCTCATCGTCGCGGCGGCCGTGGCAGGCGCCGGCGGGGGCATCTGGCGCGTGGGCGTGGGCCCGGCGCTCATGCGGCTCACCACACCCGAACAGCGGCCGCGCGCATTCGCGTGGAACGTCGGGTCGCTCATCGCCGCCGGGGGCGTGCTGATGGCCGGCGCCGGTTCGCTGCCGCAATGGACGCAGTCGGCGTTCGGGTTCGATCGCCTGGCCTCGGTGCGGCTCGCACTCCTCCTCGGCGCGGGGATCAGCGCGCTGAGCATCGTCGCATTCGCCATGCTGCCTCCCGCCGAGGCCCCGATCCCGGACGGTTCTGCCGACGCGCCCGCACCCGCGCCGCGACCCGAACGCGTCGCGCACGACGACGGCCGGCGCCTCTACGTCGTCATCGCTGCGATCGCGCTCTGGATGCTCGGCCCCGCGCTCGCGGCGCCCTTCCTCAACATCTTCCTCACGCGGCGGTTCGCGTTCTCCCTTGCCGAGGCGGGCCTCGCCTTCGCCGCGGCGCACCTGCTGTGGGGTGGCGCCGTCCTCCTCAGCGGGCGACTCGGCGAACGCGGCGGCGTGATGCGGCTGTTCACCGCGTCCATCGGCGCCTACGCGCCGATAATGGTCGCCCTCGCGTTCACGGGCTCGTTGCCGTTCGCGCTCTTCCTCTTCGGCTGCCAGGGACTCGTCGGGCCGCTCACCAATCCGCTGATCGACCAACTCCTGCTCGGGCCGGCGCCCGTCGCTCGCCATGGCACACTCTCGGCGTGGCGCAACGCGGCGGCGGACGTGAGCGCGCTCGCCGGCGCGAGCCTGGGCGGCGTGCTGCTCGCGAGGTCGTCCTTCACCGGATTGTTCGTGATCTCCGCCGCCGTAGGACTCGGCGGCGGCCTGTTGCTGATCCGCGCATTCCGGCCGCGGGCCGAGGTCAGCGTCTCCGCCAGCTGATCGTCCCGGCGACCAGCAGCCGCAGCAGCCGGCGGAAGCGCGATGGTGCGAACGCCTCACGGAACGGCAGTCGCGTGCCCTCGACGACGGGCCAGATCGCGGCGCCGACCGTGGAGAGCAACGCACGCGGCCCGCTCTTCCACAGCAGGCGATCCGCCATCGAGCGGTTGAAGAGTTGGTGCGCACCCACCGGATCGAGCGCGTCGACGAAGCGCCGGACCTTGGCTGATGACCGTGCGCGCGCACGCGCGAGCAGCAGAGGCGGCACGGTGCCCGGCACGAGGTCCTCGGCCAGCTTCAGTCCACCGTACGCGAGTCCGATCGTGCCTTCGCGTTCGAGGCGCTCGATGAGCACGGCCTCGTCGGTCCAGTCGCGGCGCAGGACGAGCACCAGCTCGGCGACGCGCAGCATCGAGAGCTGCGGCAGGTGGCTCGCGCAGTGCACGGCGAGGTGGCAGAGCAGCAGCGGCGGCGCGAGGACGCGCGCCGGCGCGCCATCGACGTCCCATGCGCGCAGGTCGTCCGCGTGACGCAGGCCGAATCGCGCGCGCGCGCCCCCGGGGCTCATGTCGCGATCGATCGTGCCGTGCAGGTCCACCGCCCACGGGCTGTCCTCGTGGTTGAACATGACCGAGGCCACGATCCCGGCATCGGCGGGTGTCCAGGTGGCCCGGTCCTCGAGTTGGCCGCTCACCGAGAATCCGTCGGCCGCGAGCAGTCCCGCCGCCGACGCGAGCTGTGCGGCGGGGATCAGGAGATCGATGTCGTTGCACGGGCGAGTGCCGGGCTCGGGGAAATACTCCCAGCCGGTGTGCATGCCCTTGAGGATGACGGCATCGATGCCGCGGGACCTGAATCGGTGCAGGAGGGAGACGAGCTGCGTGCGGAGGCGCGCGGCGCGCAGGCGGCCGTGCTGCAGGTGCGCGCGCAGCAGCTCGGAGAACTCGTTCGGCACGTCGAGGCGGCCTCGTTCGTGCCAATGCCCGAGCAGCGGCCCGAGGCCCGAGGCGAACGCGGCCGCCGCGAACGAGGGGCCGTCGTAAGCCGCGTCTCGCGGGTGCGCGAGCGTCGCACGAGAGTCGGAGGACGGGAGGAGCAGGCGACAGAGTCGCGCGAGCTCGGCGAGCGAAGCCGCGAAGCCCGATTCGGTGATCTCCCCCCAGAGGGATCTCGGGTCGGAACCGCCGTGGATGTAGCGCTCGACTCGGCGTTGCGCCTCGTCGGCAGACAGATGCAGCTCGTCCATCGCGAAAAGGTAGCGCGGCGGCGTAGCGGTCCGTAGCGTTGCTGTCCGCGTGCCGTTCGGCGCCCCGTCATGAGCCACGAGCAAAGTGACCGATCCCGCTGCGCCCGAGAATGAGGACCCGCTGATGCGGAACGTGCAGCTCGACCACGTGGTCGAACTGCCCGTGCTCGGCGTACGCGTCACCTTCCGGACGAATCGCACGGCGATCCTGGACGCGATCGACGAGTCGTACGGGATGTGGCGCGAGCTCGCGGGGTGGCCCTCGCTCATCGGGACCGACCGCGTCACCGTGACGATCATCGAGCACGAGGACCCGGCGTTCACCGCGAACGCCGCGCAAGCGGACTCGGAGTTCCGGTTCCGCATGCCCGATCGCGAACGCGTGATCACGCACTCGCGGGGCAGCGTCGGCATCGTCGACACGAGGCGCGGCGATGCGATCGCGTACGTGACCCCGCGCCTCGTCGCCGACCGCGAGCGGTTGCGCCGCGGCATCATCGAGGGGATGACGCTCACCCTCGCCACCGTGCATGACCGGCTCCCCATTCACGGCGCGATGATCGCACGCGATGGCGTCGCGCTCGTGCTCTCGGCGCCGAGTGGTGTGGGGAAGAGCACGCTCGCGTACCAGGCGAGCCGCGACGGGTGGACGCTGCTCGGTGACGATGCGATGTACGTGCAGACGACGCCCGCCGTGCGCTACTGGGGCATCCCGAGACACGTGCTGCTCTCCGCGGATGCGCCGTCGATCTTCGCCGAGGTCTCGGATCGGAGCGCGACGGCGCAGGCGAGCGGCAAGTCGAAGATCGCGATCGATCGGACGCACGACTGGGGCAAGTTCGGACCGCCGTGCGTCGAGGATGTTGCGGTGGTCCTCCTCACGCGTGGCGTCGGCGCGGCGGCGATCGATCCGGTCCCGCCGGCCGCACTCCAGGCGGCCCTGTTGAAGGAACTCGCGCAGGTGAGCGACCTGTACGGCGACCTGCCCGGCCGCGCCCTCCCCTCGCTCTGCGCGCGCGGCGGCTGGCGGCTCTCGCTCACCTCGCGGCCCGGCGACGCGGCGCCGCTCCTCGACCAGCTCGCCGCCACCCTCCGTCGCACCCGCTGAAGGCCTCGCGGGCCCCGTTAGCTTTCAGGCATGGTCCGTTCCACCGTCGGGGTCGCGCGCGTCGCGATCCTCATCTCGGCAGTCGTCGCCACGAACGCGGGCAACGCGCAGGCTCGTCCTGCAGCGACCGCGGTACCCCCGGTGCCCGCCACCGCGCCCCGCGTCGCCAACACGCTCGGCGTGATCCCCGTGCTCGAGTATCACCTCATCGGCGAGAACGAAGGCCGGTGGTCGCGCAACTGGCGTCGCTTCGCGCAGGACCTCGAGCTGCTGCACGCGCGTGGCTATCGCCCCATCACCGTCCGGCAGCTCGTCGAGAAGCGCATCGACGTCGCACCGGGGATGACGCCGGTCGTCATCACCTTCGACGACGCGTCGCCGGGACAGTTCCGCTTCATCCAGCGCGGCGACTCGCTGGTCGTCGACTCCACGTCGGCGATCGGCGTGTGGGAGGCGTTCGCGGTGCGGCACCCCGAATGGAAGGGGCGCGCGGTCTTCTGCATGCTGCCGTCGGCGACCGAGGGTCACGCCTTCTTCGGCGACAAGGGGATCCAGGGCCAACGCACGCCGTGGCGGATGGAGAAGGTGCGCTACCTCGCGAAGGGCGGATACGAGCTCTGCAACCACACGCTGTGGCATGCGAACCTCTCGCGTATGAGCGACCTCGGCGTGCAGGAGCAGGTCGCGCGCGCGCAGCTGGCACTCGATTCGGCGGGCACGGGGGTCCAGATGCGCACGATGGCGCTGCCGCTCGGCATCTGGCCGAAGGAGCGCGGTCTGCTGCGACAGGGGAGCTGGACCGATCCGCGGTCGAAGCGCGTGACGTCCTACCGGCTCGATGCGGTGCTCCTGGTCGGGGGCGGGCCGGCGAAGAGCCCACTCGACCCGGCGTTCGATCCCATGCGCATCCCGCGCGTGCAGGTCTTCCAGAACGAGCTGGAACTGCTGCTCGACCGGCTCGATCGCCAACGCGTGCGCTACGTCGCGCCCGCAGCGCCGACAGCCGGACGCTAGCTCAGAAGCTCCACTTCTTGATCGTGCCGAGTGCTTCGGCGAGTGCGGTGCGCTCGTGCGTCGCGGTGGCGGTCGCGAGCAGCATCTCGTAGGTCCCGATCGCGAGCTTGAGCGCCACCGAGTCGTTCTCGGCGCTCGCGACGCTCGTCGCGTTGTCCGCGAGGGCGGCGTGGGCGAGCTTGTCGTCGGGGAACCGCGTGGTCACCTGGTGCCAGCGATTCATGCGGCCGCGCGGCGACGACTCGGTGAGGGCCCAGAGGTGCCAGGCGGCGCGATTGTCGGGATCGGCGGACAGTGCGCGCGAGGCGATGGCGCCGACGACGTCGGGGCCGCGGCCGGTGAGCCAGTACGCGTTGGCGAGGGCGACGAGGGCGGCGGCGTTGTCGGGCTCGCGCTCCACGACGCGCTCATAGACGGGACCGGCGACCTCGTGCATCTCCCGGAAGGGCTCGACGGCGGCGATGAGGTCGCCCGTGCCGGGCGTCTCGGCGCAGATCGCGTCGAGGCGGGCGAGGAGCTGGGGGATGTCGGCTTCGGACTTGTAATCCTTCACGGCAGCCGCGACGGCGGCGCGCGCATCTGGCGCTTGGCGGACCATTGGGGAAAGTTATCGGCTCCGTACCACCCGCGGCACCGGAGAACCATTGAGCACCACGGAACGACCGAAGGGCCTGCAGCACACCTTGAACAACCCCCTCGCGGCATTGCTCGCGGAGCTGCAGCTGCTCGAGATGGAGGAGCTCGCACCCGGGCACCGGGAGAGCGTGGAACGTTCCATCGACCTGTGCCGTAGGTTGATCAAGATCGTCCGTGATCAGGTGCCGCCGGACCAGCACTAGGCACCGAACCGGTCCCATCGGGGTTCAAAGGGTTGCGCCCCGCACCGGGACTGGCGATACTCAATCACGCTCGTTGCGGTGATGCCCATGGCCACCGGACGATCGCGCTCCCCGACGCTCCCCCGCCCCGCCATTGAGCGCGGCGCCTCCCCGGCACACTGACCGGGACCTGGTCGGATACGTCAGGACGCTAGCAGACAATCGCTGGATTGCGGTCGCGAACCCGCAACACGACCCTCGTGGTCCCACACCCGTATGCATGACTGAACGCCGCCGTCCGCCCCGTCGTGGGCGAAGCGCGCGCCCGAAGAAGGGCGATGACGCCACCGAACAGAATCTCGAAGCCGATCCGTACCGCGACGCGAGCGAGCCGACCGACGCTCCCTCCAGCGAGGCGCCCCCGCCGGCGCCGGAGTACGACGCCCCCGCAGCCTTCGAGACCCCCGCTGACTCCGCCCAGTCGGGCGATGGCGGCGATGGCGCCGCTCCCTCGGCCGGCTCGGCCGACACCGCGAGCAATGGCGCCCCCCAACAGCAGAACGGCAACCGCCCGTGGCAGGATCGCGGGGACCGTGGCGATCGCGGAGAGCGCGGCGGCCGTGGCCGTCGTGGGCGCCGGCAGCGTGGACGCCGCCGTGGCGGCGAGCGCACTGATCGTCCGGAGCGGGGGGAACGGCCGGAGGGCGGCGCGGATCGCGGCACGGAACGCGGCGTCGACCGCGCCGCCGCACGCGATGACAGTGGCCCGCCGCAGATCCTCGTCGTGGATGGCGAGGCGATGGGCTGGTTCGACCCGGCGCGCGATGCGGGCTTCATCCGCCGCGCAGAGTCGAGCTACCTGAACGAACCGGGCGATGCCTGGGTGCCGCCGCACTACGTGAAGCAGTACGGACTCCGCCGCGGCGACGCGCTCGTCGCGCGCACCGGCCGGGACCATCGCGGCCGCATCTCGGTCGCCGAACTGCTCTCGATCAACGGCACCGAGCCTGTCGAAGGGCTCAAGCGCCCCGACTTCCAGACACTCACCGCGAGCTATCCGGAGCGGCGGCTCACGCTCGAGACGGGACGCCCCGCGAAGGGCGGACCCGAACTCACGCGCCGCGCGATCGACCTCATCGCGCCGATCGGCTTCGGCCAGCGTGCGCTCATCGTCGCGCCGGCCCGCGCCGGCAAGACCATGTTGATGCAGGCCATCACCGAAGGCATCGCGATCAACCACACCGATGCGACCCTGCTCATCCTCCTCGTGGACGAGCGTCCCGAGGAAGTGAGCGAGGCCATCTCGTGGGGCGTGGGCGAAGTGATCGCCTCGAGCTTCGACCAGCCGGCCAAGCGGCACGTCGAAGTCGTGGAGATGGTGATCGAACGCGCGCGGCGTCTCGTCGAGCAGGGGAAGGACGCGATCATCGTCCTCGACTCGCTCACGCGCATGGCGCGCGCCTTCAACACCGCGGAGCGCGGCACCGGCCGCACGCTATCGGGCGGCCTAGACACCTCGGCGATGGCGCGACCGAAGGCCTTCTTCGGCTCGGCCCGCAACATCCTGCCCGAGCATGGCGGCGGCTCGCTCACGATCATCGCCACGGCGCTCGTCGAGACCGGCTCGCGCATGGACGACGTGATCTTCGAGGAGTTCAAGGGCACCGGCAACTGCGAGATCAAGCTCGACCGCTCGCTCTCCGAGAAGCGCATCTTCCCCGCGTTCGACATCGCGACCTCCGGGACGCGGCGCGAGGAGAAGCTCTACAAGGCCGAGCAGATCGATGCGATCTACACGCTGCGGCGAGGGCTGCAGCAGATGCCGCCGCAGGCGGCGATGGAGTGGCTCATCAAGCGGATCGCCGGCACAACGTCCAATGACGCGCTGCTTGCGGGGCTCTGAGCCTTCTGCTGGATGAAGGCTGAAGGATGGAGGATGAAAGTCGAACGGCGATGCGGGGACCGGGAGATGCTCCCGGTCCCCGCATTCTGCATCTGAGTTCCTTCAGCTTTCATCCTTCTGCATTCATCCAGGCATCGGCTCGAGCAACACATCCTGGATCCCCTCGCGAATCGATGCGAGAGGGACGAAGGTCGCAGTTCTCGGATCCCACTGCGCGATCCGGTACTTCATCCGCTCCGCCCACGCCGCCACGTCGAGGAACGTCACCCCGAACGTCGTGAGCCAGTACGCCTCGAACTCCCCGAAGATCAAGGGCCGCGTCTTCGCGATGAACTTCTCGGCGCCGCGCAGCATCATGAGCTCCGCGCCCTCGATGTCGAGCTTGATGAGATCGCAGCGCGTGACCCCGCGCTCCGCGACCCACGCGTCGAGCGTCACCACCGGCACCTTGAGGTGACTCGGCCCTGCTCCGGTGACGAGCGCGGCCGTGCCGCTCCCTGCTCCGGTCTCGGCGCTCTTGAGCCACATGCCGAGCTCGCCCGACTTGTCGCCCAGCGCGACGGCCGCGACCTCCACATGCGCTTGCATCGCGTTCGCCGCGATCGCCCACTCGAGCCGCGCGCGATTGGCCGGCACCGGCTCGAACGCGACAACTTTCCCATTGTGCGGTCCCACTCGCCTCGAGAGTGGGACCGTCCACCATCCCACATTCGCACCGACGTCGAACACCGTCGCATCGGGCTTCACGCGCGCGAGCAGCGCCTCGCGCACATCGTCATCGGCCTCGCCGAGCCAGCAGGCCATCGCCTCGGCGTCATCGCGCAGGTCCCATCTCGCGCGGCTGCCGTCCCGCATCGTCACCTCCCGCATCGCGTCGTTCGCGATCGCGCCGGCGCGCAGGCGCCGGTGCAGCGCGCGCACCAGCGTCCCCTTGCCGCGGAAGTTCGGCGTCGCGCGGCCGAGTGCGGCGAGGCGGTCGTAGAGGCTCACGCGCGAGTCATCCCTTCGCCGTGTACTCGTCCCACAGCGCCGCCATCGCGCGCATGCCGCGGCGAAAGTTGTCCTGGCTGATCCACTCGTCGGGCGCGTGCGCGTTCTCGCCGGGGAGGCCGAAGCCCACGAGCAGCACCGGCGCGCCGAGGATGCGCGCGAAGTCGCCGACCACGGGGATCGAACCGCCCTCGCCCTGGATCACCGGCTTCCGGCCGAACGCGGCCTCGAGCGCGCGCGCGCATGCGTCGAACAGCGGCCCGGCGAGGTCGGCGCGCCAGGGATTGCCGCCGTGCAGGTGCGTCACGGTCGCCGTCACGCCCTTGGGCGCGTGCGCGCGCACGTGCGCGATCATGAGCGCCTCGATCTGCTTGGGGTCCTGGTCGGGCACGAGGCGGCAGCTCACCTTCGCCATCGACTTGCCGGGGAGCACCGTCTTCGCGCCCTCGCCCGTGTAGCCGGAGAGGAGCCCGTTCACCTCGCAGGTCGGGCGCGTCCAGAGCTTCTCGAGCGTGGTGTACTTCGCCTCGCCGAAGAGCGTGTCGACGCCGAGCTCCTTCTTGAAGTGCGCGTCGTCGAACGGCAGTTGCTTCATTCCCGCGAGCACGGTGTCGGGGAACGGCCGCACCGCGTCGTGGAAGCCCTTGATCGCCACATGCCCGTCGGCGTCATGGAAGCTCGCGATGATGCGCGCGAGCGCCGTCGCGGGATTCACCACCGCGCCGCCGTACATCCCCGAGTGCAGGTCGCTGTTCGGACCCGTCACGTTGATCTCGAAGTACGCGAGCCCGCGCAGCGAACTGAGGATGCTCGGGATCCCCGGAGCGAACATCGCCGAGTCGGAGATCACCACGGCGTCGCACTTGAGCCGCGCCTTGTGCTCCTCGACGAACGGCGCGAGGTGCTCCGAGCCCACCTCCTCCTCGCCTTCGATGAGCAGGATCACGTTCACCGGCAGCGAGCCGCGCGTCGCGAGATGCGCCTCGAGCGCCGCGACGTGCACCCACACCTGTCCCTTGTCGTCCACCGAGCCGCGCGCGTAGATGTTGCCGTTGCGCACGGTCGGTTCGAAGGCGGGCGAGGTCCAGAGCTCGAGCGGCTCCGCCGGCTGCACGTCGTAGTGGCCGTAGATGAGGATCGTCGGCGCGCCCTTCGGCGCCTTCCGCCACTCGGCCAGCACCACCGGATGCCCCGCCGTCGGGAGCGTCTCGACGCTGAAGCCGATCCGCGCGAGCCGGTCGTGCAGCCACCGCGCCGCGCGCGCGACATCGGGCTTGCGCTCCGAGGCCGCGCTCACGCTCGGGATGCGCAGGAACTCGAACAGGTCGTCGTGGATGCGCTGGTCGTGCTTCGTGAGCCAGGCGTCGAGCGCGGGGTCCATCTTCGGTGTGGTCATCGTCCTGTGGTTGTCGCGCTCAGCGATGCAGCGCGCGTGGATCGGTCGAGTCGGCGGGCCAGGTGCCGTTCCAGCCGCGCAGCACCCAGAGCTGGCGCTGCCCGACGGTCTCCCCGTCGCGGAGCAGCTTGATCGTCGGCCCAGGGGTGATACCACCGAAGTGGCCGGTGAGGCGACGGATGGGGCCCGGCAGTCCTTCGCGTGGGAGTTCGAGGACGAGCAGCATGTCGGAGCCGCGCGATGCCGCGTCGGTGAAGCGCGTCCACATGTCGTACTGGTTGCGGCGTGCGCCGAGGTTCAGCGCTGTCGCGCGTGGACGGCCGGCGAGGGTGAACGAGAGCATCGCGGCGTCCTGGTAGCGATTGGCCGCGATCCAGGGTATCGAGCCGTCGGGCAGCACGAGCGTGTGGCGCGCGGAGTCCACGGCGTCGGCGAGCGATTCCCATCCATGCGCCTGCGACACCTGGTCGCGGCGCGCGGGGAGCGGGATGATCCGGAAGAGCGCGTGCAGCACCAGCAGGAGGCTCAACGCGCCGGCGAGCCACGCGCCCCGCTTCTCCCACGCGGTCCGCGCTCCCGCACGCGACGCGCCGACGAGCACGAGCGCGGGAAGCCACGCGATCGCCGGCCAGTTCGCCTCCTGGTTGCGGCGCGTCGCGCTGTAGACGAAGAAGAGCGCGCAGAACGCCGCGATCACGGCGAGGGCGAACCGCACGTCCTGCCGCGGCGCGCGCAGGTGCCTGATGATCGCGCCGATCACGAGCACGAAGAGGATCGGCGTGACGAGCGCGAACTGCGACCCGACGAGGTTGAGCTCGCGCTGCAGCAGGTTCTCCTTCGCGTTCCCCCCGAGCCCGTGCCCCAGCTGGAACCGGAAGGCGATCCAGTCGTGCTGCACGTTCCACAGGAGCACGGGGATCATCACGCACGAGGCGACGGCGACGGCGAGCCATGGCCCCGGCTCGCGGAAGCGCGCGCGCAGCGGCGCGTGCAGCGCGAGGGCGAGCAACAGCGCGAAGGGGATGAAGACGCCCGTGAACTTGGAGCTCATCGCCACGCCGATCGCCATGCCGCCGAGCAGCCACCAGCGCGTGGAGCCCTTGCTCCCGGGCGCTTCGCCGAGCGCACCCACCACACAGAGCAGCGTCCACGACGCCGCAGCGATGAGCGGCGCATCGGGCGTCGCGAGCACGAAGCCCGCCACCACGAGCGGCACCGCGCAGAACGCCATCGCCATGTAGCGCGCCGCCTGGTCGCCGGCGAGACGGCGCACCGCGAGCACGAGGGCGAGCGTCCCCGAGCTCGCGACGAGGATCGGCAGGAACCGGATGCCGAATGGATTCACGCCGAGGATCGCCGTGCCGCCGCGGATGAGCCACGCGATCATCGGCGGGTGGTCGAAATAGCCGCCGGCGAGCTGGCGCGACCATTCCCAGTAGTACGCCTCGTCCGGGAAGAGCGGAAGGAGCGCGGCGAGCACGAGCCGCAATGCCGTCGCCGCAGCGAGGATCGTGAGCGCCTGTCGCCAGGCCCGGGCGTCATGCTGCGTTGTGGCTGCGTCGGTCACCGCGAGTGGTCCCGGATATGGGCGGCCGTGGGGGCAACGAGTAGACTGAATGTACCATGCCCAACCGCCTCGCCGCCGAGTCGAGTCCCTACCTGTTGCAGCACGCGGGCAACCCGGTGGACTGGCATCCGTGGAGCCCCGAGGCCTTCGCGCTCGCGCGCGCGGGCGACCGGCCGGTGCTGCTCAGCATCGGCTACGCCGCCTGCCACTGGTGCCACGTGATGGCGCACGAGTCGTTCGAGGACGACACCACGGCGCGCATCATGAACGAGCGCTTCGTGAACGTGAAGGTGGACCGCGAGGAGCGCCCCGACGTCGACTCCATCTACATGCAGGCGGTGCAGGCGATCAACGGCCATGGCGGCTGGCCCATGACCATGTTCCTCACGCCCGAGGGCGTCCCGTTCTACGGCGGCACGTACTATCCGCCCGAGGACCGCATGGGCATGCCGTCGTTCCGCCGCGTGCTCGTCTCCGTCTCCGAGGCGTGGAAGCACAAGCGAGAGGACGTGATGAAGGGCGCCGCGTCGCTGCGCCAGGTCTACGCCGCCGCCGAGGGACCCACCGAGGCCGGCCACTCGCTCTCGGCGACCACGCTGCGCGAGACGGTGCACTCGCTCCGCAACTGGTACGACCAGCGGCACGGCGGATTCGGCGGGGCGCCGAAGTTCCCCCAGACGATGGTGCTCGACGGGATGCTGCGCCATTGGGCGCGCACCGGCGAGGAGGAATACCTGCGCCTCGTGCGGCACTCGCTCGCGCGCATGGCCGAGGGCGGCTTGTACGACCAGCTCGGCGGCGGATTCCATCGCTACACCGTCGACGCCGTCTGGCTCGTGCCGCACTTCGAGAAGATGCTGTACGACAACGCACTGCTGTCGCGGCTCGCGGTCCATGTATGGCAGGCGACGGGCGACGCGGCGGCGCGCCACATCGCGGAAGAGACCTTCGCCTGGCTGCGGCGCGAGATGACGGACGCGAAGGGCGGATGGTATTCGTCGCTCGACGCGGACAGCGAGGGCGAGGAGGGGAAGTTCTACGTCTGGTCGCTCGCGCAGCTGCGTGCGCTCCTCGGCGCCGATGCGCCGATCGCGGAAGTGCACTGGGGCGTGAGCGAGGGCGGGAACTTCGAGGGGGAGAACATCCTGCACGTCGCCGTGCCGCTCGCCGAGGCGGCGGCGCAGTGCGGGCTCTCCGAGCCGAAGGCCGTGGCGGCGATCGCGCGGGCGAAGGCGAAGCTCTTCGCGGCGCGCGAACCGCGCGTGCGGCCCGGGCGTGACGAGAAGGTGCTCGCGGGCTGGAACGGGCTCATGCTGCGCGCCGTGGCGGAGGGTGCGCGAGCCTTTGGCGACGCCACGTTGCGCGCCGATGCGCTCAAGGCCGGCGCGTTCCTGCGCGACGAGATGGTGCGCGACGGGCGCGTGTTCCGTTCGTGGAGCGCGGGCCGCGCGAAGATCCCCGGCTTCCTCGAGGATCATGCCGCCGTCGCCCTGGGGTTCATCGCGCTGTACCAACTCACGTTCGACCGCGCTTGGCTCGAACTCGCACGCAGCCTCGCGGAGAGCATCGTGCGCTGGTTCTGGAGCGATGACACGGGCGCGTTCTACGACACGGCGAGCGACGCCGAGGCGCTCGTCACGCGTCCGCGCGACGTGACGGACAACGCACTCCCCGCAGGCGGATCACTCGCGGTGGAACTGCAGTTGCTCCTCGCCGAGTACACGGGAGATGACACGGCACGCCGCCGCGCCGAGTACGTGCTCGCGACCTTGAGCGAGCCGCTGCGGCGCGCCCCGCTCGCGTTCGGGCACCTCCTCGGCGTCGCGGACCTCGCGGTGCACGGCGCGACGGAGCTCGCATTCGCGGGCAGGCCGACGTCGATCGCGTTCAAGTCGCTCGCGCGCGCGGCGGCAGGCGTGTACGTGCCGTCCCTCGTGGTGGCGGGCGGCGCGGGCGCCGCAGTGCGCGGCCTGCCGTTGCTCGAGGGCCGCGTCGCGCCCGGAAAGAGCGCGCTCGCATTCGTCTGCGAACGCTACGCCTGCGAGCTCCCGATCACCGACCCCGCCGCACTCGCAGCGCGCCTCAGAGGTCAGCACACGACTTATTGATCTGCGAGCAGCTCGTGCAGATGAGCTTGCATTTGCGCCAAGTGAGCGTCTCAGCGCCACAGTAGTCGCACCGCTCGCCGACCACTGGCCCTTCCAGGCGCTCTGCCTCCGCATCAAGCGGATCCCGCTCAGCCGTCCCGTCCGCCTCCGCGCGCTCCACTCCGTCTCCTCGGAAGCCGTGACCTGCTGACTGACGACTGACGACTGATGACTGACGACTGATGACTGACGCCTACTCGAAATCCAACGCCAGATCCAGCGCCGGCGCCGAGTGCGTCAGCGCCCCGACGCTGATCCTGTCCACTCCCGTCTCCGCGATCGGGCGCACGCTCTCGAGGGTCACGCCCCCCGACGCCTCGGTCCAGCAGTGCCCCTTCGCGAGCTGCACACACTCGCGCATCAGCGCCGCGGGCATGTTGTCGAGCAGCAGGGCATCGCAACCGCCGGCGATTGCCGCGCGCACCTGCACGATCGTGTCGCACTCCACCTGGATCAGCAGTCCGGACGGCACGTGCGCCCGCGCCCGCGCGACGGCCACCGCCACGTCGCCCTCGCAGGCCGCGATGTGGTTGTCCTTGATCAGCACCGCGTCCGACAGGTCGCGCCGCTGGTTGCGGCCGCCACCACAGCGCACGGCGTACTTCTCGAGGTCGCGCCAGCCCGGGGTCGTCTTGCGCGTGTCGACGATCTGGACGCGCGTGCCCTTCACGGCCTCGACGTACCTCGACGTGAGTGTCGCGACGCCCGAGAGGCGCTGCATGAAATTGAGCGCGACGCGCTCGGCGCTGAGCAGGCCGCGCGCCGGTCCGCTGAGGTACAACACCGTGTCGCCGCGCTGCACGCGATGGCCGTCCTCGGCGTCCACGCGGATCTCCACGTGCGACTCGACCGTCCGGAACGCCGCGAGCGCGAGCGGCACACCGGCGATCACACCCGCGTTCCGCGCGACGAGGCGCGCTCTCGCATGGCGCGTCGACACCACCGTGGAGATCGTCGTCACATCGTCGAACGCGTGGTCCTCCTCGAGCGCGAGCTTCACGAGCGTGACGAGCGCGCTCTCCACCATCGGGAAGCCCGAGCCGACCGGGATGTAGGTCGGCGTCGCGAGCGGCGTGATGCGCCGCGGCGGGACAGGCTCCCGGTCGGCCATCACTCGCCGGGGTCGACGCCGGGAGCCGTGATCGCGGGCGAACTCCCGCCGATCGCCACCATCCGCTCGATTGCGAGCGTCGCACGCTTCGCGATGTCCTCGGGCACGGTGATGCGGTGCTGCAGGTTCTCGAGCGCCGAGAGGACCTTGGGCAGCGTCGTCACCTTCATGTAGGCGCACGACGCCTTCTCATTGGCGGCGAAGAACTGCTTCCCCGGATACGCCTTCCGCAGCCGGTGCAGGATCCCCACCTCGGTCGCGATGATGAAGCTCTGCGCGCTCGAGATGCCGGGGCGCTTGATCATCCCCTCGGTCGAGAGGATCTGCACGCCCTCGGGATCCACGTCGCCCGCGCTCACCGCCTCCACCACGCTCGTCGCGCAGCCGCACTCGGGGTGGATCAGGAACTCCGCCTCCGGATGCAACTCGCGCTGCAGGCGGATGTTCTCGGGATCGATGCCCGCGTGCACATGGCACTCGCCCATCCACACATGGATGTTCGACCGCCCCGTCACGCGCCGCACGTGTGCGCCGAGGAACATGTCGGGCAAGAAGAGGATCTCCTTGTCGGCCGGGATCGAGTTGACGATCTCGACCGCATTCCCGGAGGTGCAGCAGTAATCGCTCTCCGCCTTCACTTCGGCGGTGGTGTTCACATATGCGACCACCACGGCGCCCGGATGTTCCGCTTTCCACGTCCGCAGTTGCGCGGCGTCTATCGTCGACGCGAGCGAGCAGCCGGCGGCGAGGTCGGGCAGCAGCACGGTCTTCTTCGGCGAGAGGATCGCCGCCGTCTCGGCCATGAAGTGCACACCGCAGAAGACGATCACCTCGGCGTCGGTGCGCGCGGCCTCGCGCGAGAGGCCGAGCGAGTCACCGACGAAATCGGCGACATCCTGCACTTCGGGGCGTTCGTAGTTGTGGGCGAGGATGACGGCGCGGCGCTCGGCGGCCATGGCACGGATGCGGCGCTGCAGCTCTTCGACCTCGCGGAGGGACGCGGGGGTGGGGGCCATGGCTGGAATCTAGCGGTCGTCGAGGGGAGGGGGCGGGCCGGACACGGTGGCCGCGCCAGCGCGACGGGGGTACCATTCGAAAGTCGCTCTACCCGAACCTGATCCCACGCCACGATGCTCCGCACGCTCCGCCTGCCCCTCGCCGCTCTCCTCGCCGTCGTCGTCCTCTCGGCCGCCGCGCGCCCGCGCGCGGAGCGCTTCGCCGAGCGCTTCCATCCTCGCCTCGAGAAGAGCAATCCGGCGAAGGACACCGTGCTCGCCGCCGCGCCCGCGACGATCGAACTCTGGTTCAGCGAGCGTGTCGACCTCGCCGCAAGCCGCGTGCAGGTCGTGGATGTGGCGCAGAAGCCGGTGACGCTCGCGCCGCTCTGGCACGACGAGGCGAAGAAGGACGGCCCCGTCGTCGCGCAGGTGAAGGCACCGATGGCGCCCGGCAAGTACACCGTGAACTGGGTCGCCGCCGGGTCGGACGGCCATCCGGTCAGGGGGAGCTTCGGCTTCACCATCCGCGCGCCGTAATCGCACGTGGCCGTCCTCGCGGCGCTCGTCAACTTCATCCACCTCACGGGGCTGACGCTCGTCGTCGGCGCGGTCGCGCTGCGGTACCTCGTGATGACGCGCAGCGGGCTCGTGGTCTCGGAGCGCGCACCGGCGCTGCGTGATGCGGGGCGATACGGGTTGATCGGCGCGGCCGCGGTGCTGCTGATGTCTCCCGCGCGTGCGCTGTTCCAGGCGAGCGCGCTCTCCATGCCGGGCGATGACCTGCTCTCGCTCACCAAGACGGTCTACACCACGACGGCGCTCGGCCGCGCGCTCCTGCTGCAGGCGATCTGGGCCGCGGCGGCGGCGATGGCGTTCTCGGTCGCGCGCATGGGACGGCAGCGCGGCTGGTCGGCCGCGGCGATCGCGACGCTGGTGCTCGCGATCGTGCCGGCGCTCTCAGGGCATGCGGCGGCGGCCGATCCGGTGATCCCCGCGCAGGTGGCGGTGGTGGTGCATGTGCTCGGCGCCGGCGTCTGGATCGGGACGCTCGCGACGCTCTGGCGCATCGCGCGGAAGGCATCGGATGCGACGCTGAAGAGCTTGCTCGAGGCGTTCCATCCGGTCGCGCTCGGCGGCGCGGGGATGCTCGTCGCGAGCGGGCTCTACCAGACGTGGTCGATCGTCGAGCGGCCGGCGCAGCTCGTGACGACGGCGTGGGGCGGGCTGTTGATGGCGAAGCTCGCGGTGCTCTGCGTGGTGCTCGCGCTCGGGTACCGGCATTGGAAGAGCGCGGAGGCGCAGGTGGGTTCGGGCGAGCGCGCCGTGTTGCGGGCGAGCATGCAGCGGGAGCTCACGTTGGCGCTGCTCGTGCTGCTCATCACGGGCGCGCTGACGAGCACAGGGCTCGAGTAGCGGCTGGCGACCTCACCACTCGATATGCTTGCGCTTCCAGGCGTTGCGGGGCTTGGGGAAATCCCGGCGGAAGTGACCGCCGCGTGATTCGCGGCGCTTCAGCGCCGACGCAACGATCAGTCGTGCGGTGTCCACCATGTTCAGCTCTTCCGTCATGCCGGCGGTCAGTCGCGCGCGCAGCGCGTCGAGCGCCTTCCGCGCCGACGTGAGCCCCTTCGCGTCGCGCGCGATGCCGGCCTGCTCCCACATGATGCGGCGGATCTCGTCGGCGGCCACCTGGGCGGCGCCGGTGTCGCGCAGCAGCGTGACCTTCCACTCGCTGCGACGCGGGAGGCGGGGAAGCTTGGGATGGTTCACCGCGTCGCGCGCGACGCGCTCGGCCCAGACGAGCCCCTCGAGCAGCGAGTTGCTCGCGAGGCGATTCGCGCCATGCACGCCGGTGCGCGAAACCTCGCCGCAGGCGTAGAGTCGTTCGAGCGACGAGCGCCCTGCGAGGTCGGTGATGATGCCGCCCATCATGTAGTGCGCGGCCGGCGTCACCGGGATCAGGTCGCGCCGCGGGTCGATGCCGCGCGCCAGGCAGATGTGCAGGATCCCGGGGAATCGCCGGCCGAACGTGCGGCTCAGCTTGCGCGCGTCGAGCCACACGCGGCTGCCGCCGAGTTGCTCGCGGAAGATCTCGCGCGCGACGATGTCGCGCGGCGCGAGCTCGGCGAGCTTGTGCCGCTTGGACATGAAGCGCGTCCCGCGGTCGTTGAGCAGCACCGCGCCCTCGCCGCGTACCGCTTCCGAGATCAACGCCAGCGGATTCTCGCTCGTCTCGAGCGCCGTCGGGTGGAACTGCACGAACTCCATGTCGGCGAGTCGCGCGCCGGCCCGGTGCGCGATCGCGTAGCCGTCGCCCGTGGCGACCAGCGGATTGGTCGTGTGCCGGTAGAGCTGGCCGCAACCGCCCGTCGCGAGCACCGTCGCGTCGGCGATGATCTCCACCGCCTTCCCTGCGACGTTGGCGCGCACGCCGCAGCAGCGCCCCTGCTCCACGATGAGGTCGAGCGCGCGCGCCTTCTCTATCACGTCGATGTTCTTGCGGTCGTTCACGCGCGCGATGAGCGCTCTCGCGACTTCGGCGCCCGTCTGGTCGCCCTTCGCGTGCACGATGCGCTTGCGCGAGTGCGCCGCCTCGCGGCCGAGTGTGAATCGGCCGGTCTCGTCGGTGTCGAAGCGTGCGCCGGCCGAGGCGAGCTCGCGCACGCGGTCGGGGCCCTCGGCGACCAGCACCTCCACCGCGGCCGCGTCGCAGAGCGCCGCGCCGGCGGCGAGCGTGTCGCTCTTGTGGAGGTCTGGCGAATCGCCTGCGCCGAGCGCCGCGGCGATCCCACCCTGCGCGTACGCGGTCGCCGAGTCCTTGAGCGTGCGCTTCGTCATCACCACCACGTCGGCGTGGTCGGACGCGCGCCAGGCGGACTGCAGTCCCGCGATCCCCGAGCCGATGACGAGGACGCGGGTGCGGATGCGTTCGGGCATGCATGGAATCAATCGCCTGTGGTAGCGAAGCGCGAGCGGCGGCGGCTACCTTAGGCCGTTCTCCGTACCGCGAAGGCCCCCGAACCCCGAAGGACATGAGCATCCAGCTGCGGCTGATGGTGAGCAACTTCCTCCAGTTCTTCGTCTGGGGCGCCTGGCTGATCTCGCTGGGCGGCTACATGATCGTCACGCTCAACTTCACCGGTACGCAGGTCGGCAGCATCTACGCGACGATGGGGATCGCGGCCTTCGTCATGCCGGGGCTCGTCGGCGTCGTCGCCGACCGGTGGGTGAACGCCGAGAAGTTGTTCGGGCTCTGCCACATCGCCGGCGCGGGACTGCTCTTCTGGGCGAGCACGGTCACGAGTTACGAGGCACTCTATCCGATCATGCTGCTCAACGCCCTCGTCTACATGCCGACGATCGCGCTCAACAACACCGTCTCGTACAAGGTCATTGAGCAGGCCGGACTCGACGTGGTGAAGACCTTTCCGCCCATCCGCGTCTGGGGCACGATCGGCTTCATCGTCGCGATGTGGAGCGTGGACTTCGCGGGCTTCACGAAGGGGGCGGCACAGCTCCACATCAGCGCGGGGTCGGCGCTGTTGCTCGGACTCTACGCGCTGACGATGCCTGCCTGTCCGCCGCTCGGACGTGCGCGGAAGCTCACATTCGCCTCGGTGCTCGGGCTCGACGCGCTGCCGCTCATGCGGACGTACCGCATGGCGACGTTCTTCGTCTTCGCCATGCTGCTCGGCGCGGCACTGCAGATCACGAACGCCTTCGGCGGCGCCTTCCTCGACGACTTCAAGACGCTCTATCCCGACACGTTCGGTGTGAAGCACCCGAACCTGCTGCTCTCCATCTCGCAGATCTCGGAGACCGCGTTCATCCTCACCATCCCCTTCTTCCTGCGGCGCTTCGGGATCAGGACGGTGATGCTGATCAGCATCGTCGCCTGGGTCCTGCGTTTCGGGCTCTTCGCCGTCGGCGACCCCGGCTCCGGCCTCTGGATGCTCGTCCTCTCGATGATCGTCTACGGCATGGCGTTCGATTTCTTCAACATCTCGGGCTCGCTGTTCGTGGACCGCGAGGCCGAGCCGGGCATCCGCGCGAGTGCGCAGGGCCTCTTCATGCTGATGACGAACGGCATCGGGGCATTCGTGGGCGGCACGGCGAGCGGGTGGGTGGTCGACCACTTCACGACGGATGGCGTGAAGGACTGGAGGTCGATCTGGTTCACGTTCGCAGCGTACGCACTGGTGCTCGCGGTCACGTTCCCGGTGCTGTTCAAGGAAGGGCCGCGGAAGCCTGTGACCGCCTGATGAAGGCTGAAGGATGAATGGGGCGAGGCCGTACGGCCTCGCCTCTTTCATCCTCCATCATCCATCGCTAGAACGGCTTCTCCAGCGACTCCGACTGCGGCGTGAACAACTCCGCCCCGGCTTCAGTGATGACCATGTCATCCTCCAGCCGCACCCCGAACTCCCCCGGGATATAGATCCCCGGCTCGTCGGAGAACACCATCCCCGGCGCCAGCGCCAGCGTGTTCCCGCGCACGAGGTACGGCCACTCGTGCCCGTCCATCCCCATCCCATGCCCCACGCGATGGGAGAAGAACTTGTAGTCGGGTCCGAAGCCGGCCTCGACGATCACGTTCCGCGCCGCGGCGTCCACCGCTTCGCACGGCACGCCCGGCTTCGCGGCGGCGAGGGCCGCCGTCTGCGCACGATGCTCGATCTCGAACACATCCTTCATCCGCTGCGTCGGCTGGCCGAGCACGAAGGTGCGCGAGATGTCGGAGCTGTAGCCCTCGACCTTGCATCCGCCGTCCATCAACAGGATGCTGCCCTCGCGCACCACCTGCGGCGTCGCCGAGCCGTGCGGCAGCGCGGCGTACTTGCCGACCTGCACGCCCGCCGAGCCGGAATAGCCGAGCTGCGTGTGCGCGAGCGAGACGAGCCGCGCGAAGTGGTCCTGCGTCATCCCTTCCTTGAGCGACTTCCACGCCGCTTCGTACGCCTTGAGCGTCACGAGGCTCGCGTGACGCATGAGGGCGACCTCGTGCGCGTCCTTCACCATGCGGCAACCCGCGGTGACCGGAGTGCCGTCGGTCACGCGCACGGCAGCGAGCTTCGAGACGCCGTTGGAGAACTGCCAGCGCACCGTCTCCTCGACGGCGATCGTGGCGGTCGACAGGCCGCGTGAGCTGAGGCCGCTCGCGATGAGCGCGTACGGATCCTCGCTCTCCTCCCAGGCATAGACGTCGGCGCCGTCGGTCATCGGCCCGCGCGCGACCTGCTCCATCGCGCGCTCCTCCTCGAACTTCGGCGTGACGAGGAAGGGCTTCCCGTTCACGGGGATGAAGGCGGCGAGCAGCCGCTCGCTGAGGCCCCACGAGATGCCGGTGAAGTAGACCATCGACGTCCCGCCGCAGAGCATGAGCGCGTCCACGTTCTGCTCGCGCATGAGGCGCCGCGCCTTCTCGAGCCGGCCCTGGCGCTCGGCGACGGAGATCGGGGTGACGCCGTCCTTCATCGGGCGGAGCGCGCGGATGGCGGGGGGCATGTCGCCGCCCTGCTGGCGCGGCGCGTCCGCGTCCTGTGCTTCGCCCGGACGGGCACCGATCGCGACTGCGGCGCCGACGGTGGCGGTTGCAGTGAGGAACTCTCTACGGTTCGTCATTGAAGGGCAGAAGGGAGCTGGGAGATGGGAGTGTCACATCCAATACTCGCTCAAGCGCGCGCGACGAGGAAGGAGAGCTCGGTCACCACCGATTTCGGAAGTTTGTCGCGATCGCGCTCCAAGAGCATCCGAAGTGCTGCGATCGTCCGACCCGACGTCGGAGCCGCCGATCGATTGAACCGGTTCATCCACATCACAAGTTGCTCGACGGCAAAGCCACGAATTGAATCACTGCGATCCACGGCACCGAGAAGCAGGTATCGTAGATGCTCCCATTTCTCGAGCTCACCCAGCAGCTTCAGGACGAGGATCCGGCGCGCGTCGGTGGCATCCATCGCGCGACCCCAGAGATCGGCGTTCACGAGGTCTGACCGCCGCTTTCGCAGCCAACGGGCGGCCTCCGAAGCCACGCCTGGCGAGTCGGTGAGAAGCGCCTCGACGAAGCGATCGCTCGCCACATCAGGGGCGAGCCGACCGAGCGCCCTCAGCGCGGCCCGGCGAACGCGAGCACGCGCGTGCATCAGGAACGGTTCGACCCGCGGCACATCTTCGGAAGTGCCGGACTCCGCGAGGCCAGTCAGCGCGGCCACCAGGCGCGCCGAGGAGCTGTCTGCGACGGCTTCGCGATAGACGCGGAGTGGGGACTCTCCTTCGCGCTCGCCCCATGCGCGCTGGGCCTCGGAGCGAAGCGTCGCGGATGCGTCGAAGAGAAACGCTTCGCGCATGCGATCCGCAGCGGCTCCCACACGTTCGCGACAGAACTCCCAGGCAAGGCGACGGACTCGTACGTATGAGTCGTCGACCGCCCTTTCGAACTGCGCCGATCGCTGTTGCTCGTCGAATGCAGTGGGAACGAGTGAGTACGCTCCGCGCCGGACGACATTGTCACTGTCCAGCACACCGAGGTGCAGGAGACTCAGGAGCTCCATCGCGGGCGCTTCCGCAGCCAATGCATAGCACCGCCGTCGGATCCGCACGTCATCATGGCGGAGCCCGCGCATCAGGGTCGACCGCGCTGCTGGGTCCTGGAGCGCGACGTCGAGCGCCTGCACGAGTCCCTGTTGACTCGAACGGCTCGATTGCGCGAGCCGGTCGATGAGCGGAATGAGGACGAGCAGCTGCTCCGCGTTCTCTGGCGTGAGCCGATGCAGCACTGCGGTGCGCGCCCGCATCCCCAGATGCGGCACCCAGTCGCTCGCGCGGACCAGCAAGAACGGCAGCACCCATGCGCCCGCCAACTCCGTGAGCCTGATGACCGCGGCTTCGCGCACGTATCCGTCACGATGACTGGCAAGGAGTCCGAGAAGCAGGCGGCCGCCGTGCGACTCGACCTCTAGCGCGGCCACTTCGCGCGGAGTGACCCCGTTCCAACCGTCTGCCCAGATGCCGTTGAATGTCCCCGCACGACGGAGCCGATCGTCGAGTTCGATGAGGCGCGCGGGCACGAGCGGCGCGGCAATCGTTTCGACAGCGCTCAGCAGCAGCGCACGCTTGTCGCCTCGCTGCTCGAGTGCGAGTCCCAGCAGATCTCGCAGCACCCCCGGCTCGCCGCGCGACACGATGGTGCGGAGAAGCGGCTCGTGCGCGCCGGTCGCACCGAAGAACGTGCGCCAGCCGAGCGCCGTCCGAAGCTGCTTCAGCCGCTCTTGGGAATCGCGACTGGGCGCGCCAAGCGCGTTCATGGGACCTCCTGCATTACTTGAGCACCTGTCGGAGGTGAGTTTCGACTCTCCCGAGGTACTCGGCGCAGGAGGCCGATGCGTGTGGACGCATAAGCTCCACGGCATTCAGGCGCTGGCGGACGAAAGGCGCGAATTCGCGAGTCACATCCGTCAGCACATCTCCGACGAGGCGTCGGATCATGAGTGGACCGATGAGGTCTTGCGTCGAGAACGCGTAGCGCAAGCCGTCCGACTTGAGGTTCGTCGAATCAGCGACGTCCACGAGCGACTCGTGCAACAGTTGGGACGGCAGGAGGACCTCCTGCGTGTACGGGAGGTCCTTGCACATCTCTGCTGCGCCATCGCTCGTCGCGGCGGACGGGAACGCGCTACCGACGAACTCCACTCGGCCGTCGCGTCCCAGGTCGAGGACCGACAGGTGTTGGGTGCTGTCTGTAAGGAGAAGCTTGAAGAACTGGGCGTTTCCAGGCTGGCCATCGTTTCTGATGAAGATGTCCGTTGCGAGCCTCGAGCGGTCTGACGTCCAGAAGACTAGGTCGATTCGGCGATCACCATTCAAGTCTCGCCAGTGCGGCCGCATGGCGTCGTATTCTCGATACCGGTGGATCCAAACGACCTCGGCCGGCGGTCGGTACACGACGACACCGCCCTCTGACAGAACGTCGCGGTCGTGATCGTCACCCGCTCCATCATCGATGATGAATGCCGCCCCACGAAGTGTCGAGTCCAGAGGCTGTGCGTCAGCAACGACATCTACGTTCGCACCTGCGAGCTCGCGGTTGATCGCTGCCCTGAGACTCGAATCGTCGGCCATCCGCTGCACCTGCGACGGTTCCTGCGCTCCCGAGACCACAGCCGTGTCCGGAGCGCGCGCTGGTGCGGCCGATTCGCCGCGCGCGCAGGCGATCACAATCGCCAGGAGAAGGATCGCGGCGGATCGAACGCTGGGTCGGAGCACTCCTAGAACACCCGCAGCGCGAAGTATCGCTTGGGATCCTTCCGGAAATCATTGATCAGCGTCCTCAGGTCCACGAGAAGGGAATCCGAGTTGCGGTAAAGGGACTGGTCATTGATCAACAGCCCCAGCGACCCCTCCCCCCGGTTCACCTTCCCCATCACCGAATCCGCCTTCCCGATCACCCCACGCAGGTTCGACTCGCTCCGCTCGAGCGAGATCATGAGGTCATTGATCCGCGCGCTCGCCGCCCGCAGGTTCGCCGTCGCGAGCTCCGTCTCCTTGATGATGTTCGCGATCTCGCCGCCGCTCGTCGCCGTGTCCACGCGACTGGCGGTGTTGCGCAGCGATGCGGACGTCTGCGAGAGCGCGTCCATGCTCGACCGCACATCCACCGCGATCGAGTCGAGATTGCGCGACTGCTTCCGCACCGCGTTCGCGAGGTCGTGACTCAGCGTCGTGAAGTTGCGGATGCTCGTCCGCAGTTCGCGCGCGGCGCTGTCGTCGAACGCGGTGCGCACTCGCTCCGCGACCGACGCGACGTTGCCCGCGATGCCGCCCGCGACCGTCGTGAGCTGCGCGATGTCGGGCAGCACGGCGCCCGGCAACGCTTGCGGCGGGGCGTTCAGCGTATCGCTCAGCTGCGTCTCCACCTCACGGATGTGCGGCACGCCGCTCCGTGCGGCGATCAGGGCCTGGAACTCGCCGAGCAGCGACGACGACTGGATCAGCGCGACCGGATCGACCGGGAGCCTGATCCCCTCGTCGAGGTCCATGTCCACGAGCACCCATCCATCCTCGGCGAGCTCGATCGACCGCACCTTCCCCGACCGCACGCCGCGGATCACGACGACGTTGCCGACCTGCAGGTTGCCGACATCGCGGAAACGGGCGCTGATCCCGGTCCGCTTCTCGCCGAGGTCGGCCTGCTGCAGGTAGAGCGTCGAGGCCACGACGAGCACCATCGCGCCGAGGATCGCGAGGCCGACCATCCAATCATTCGATCGAGTTCCCTTCATCTTGCCCTCCCGAGGAGCCAGACCATCGCCCAGAAGGCGTCGAGCACGAGGATCATCACCGCCGACTGTACCACCGCACTCGTCGCCGAGGCGCCGACACCCTGCGCACCACCGCGCGCGCGCAGCCCGTTCATGCAACCCAGCACCGTCACCGCGAACCCGAAGCTCGCCGACTTCACGAGGCCGTAGCGCACGTCGAACGCGTCGAAGAAGTAGCGCGCGCCCTTGAGGAACTCCTGCGACGAGAGGTCGAGCAGCGTCATCGACGCCACCCACCCCGCGCCAAGCCCGACGAACATCGCGACGCCGACGACGACCGGGAACATCACGATGCCGGCCAGCACGCGCGGCACCACGAGATACGCGATCGGGTCGAACGAGAGCGTCTCCAGCGCATCCACCTGTTCGGTCACGCGCATCGTGCCGATCTCGGCGGCGATGTTCGCGCCCACGCGGCCGGCCAGCGCGAGGCCGGTGAGCACCGGCGCGAGTTCCATCATCACCGTCTTCTGCACGAGCGTGCCCACGAGATACCGCGGGACCCAGCCGGTGAAGCTGTAGCTCGCGAGCAGCGCGAGCACGACGCCGGTGAACAGGGCGATGAGGATGCCGATCGGCAGCGAGTCGACGCCGAGCTTGCGCGCCTGCTGCGTGAAATTCGGCCACCATGTCTTGAAGTCGCGCGAGGACCTCGCGGCCTCGGCCGTCAGCTTGCCGGCCTGGCCGAAGGCTTCCACCGCTTCGCGGGTCACTCTGCCGACGGTCTCGATCACCTCGGGAACTTACGGTCCGCCGCGGACCTTCCCTAGAGGGTTCGCCGGACGGCGGCGTCAGGCGCTCCCGGTCGGGTCGGGTCTTCGCGGTTATCTTTCCCGTCCTTCCCTCGGATCACCGACCGGAGCAGCGCCTGGGCAAGCTCGTCGTCCTGATGGTCACCGCGTTCATGGACATGGTGGGGCTCCTCATGGTGCTCCCGCTGCTTCCATACTACGCGAAGCGCTTCGTCGGACACGGACCGCTCTGGCGCGCGCTCGATTCGCTCGGGATGGGCGGCGAAGGGACCGTCATCGCGTTGCTGGTCGCGAGCTTCGCGGTGGCGCAGCTCGTGAGCGCGCCGGCGTGGGGACGCTTCTCCGATCGCCTGGGCCGACGGCCCGCGCTGCTGGTCGGCATGGCGGCGAGCGGCATCGCGTACATCGTCTTCGCGTTCTCCAACTCGCTCGAGCTGCTCTTCCTCTCGCGATTGGTGCAGGGCGCGGGCGGCGGCACGGTCGGCGTCATCCAGGCGTACGTCGCCGATGCGACCGAGCCCAAGGACCGCTCCAAGACGCTCGGCTGGCTCTCCGCGGCGACGAACGCCGGCGTTGCGATCGGCCCGGTGCTCGGGTCGGCTGCCGCGCGGCTCGGGCCTGCGGCGCCGGGGCTCATGGCCGCCGTGCTCACGCTCATCACGATGGCGTTCGCCTTCAAGTACCTCACCGAGAGCAACGAGCACGCCGGCGCGCATGCCTCTGCGCGTCCGGTGGTGCGGCGTTCGAGCACTGCACTCAAGCGGGTCCTCTCGCATCCCGCCGAACCCGCGTCGCGGCTCATCTGGATGTACGCCGTGGGGATGGGCGCCTTCCAGGGAATGACGGCGATCCTCGCGCTCTTCCTGTTCGACCGGTTCAGGATCGACGAGACGAGCATCGGGTATGTGTTCGCCTACATCGGCGTGCTCTCGGTGGTCGCACGAGCGTTGTTGCTCGGCCCCGCGGTGGACAGGTACCGCGAGCCGCGCCTCTCGCGATACGGACAGAGCCTGCTCGCGCTCGGATTGTTCGCGCTGCCCTTCTCGACGAACTACGTCTCGCTCGCGCTCGCCGTGATGCTCATCCCGCTCGGCACCGCGTTCACCTTCCCCTGCGTCACCGGCATGCTGAGCCAGGTGATCCCGAACCACGAGCGCGGCCTCTACATGGGCGTGCAACAGACGTTCGGCGGCGTGGCGCGCGTGATCGGGCCCATCTGGGCCGGGTTCGCGTTCGACCATCTCGGCAAGGGCGTGCCGTTCTTCACGGGGGCCGCGCTCTCGGCGGCGGCGATCCTGCTCGGGGTGGGGATCGAGGCACACATCCCGCCGCACGCGGCGGCATCGTCATGACGGTCGTCGGAGCCGGATGGGTCGTCTTCGTGATCCGCGCGGCTTGGCACTGAGCCGGTCGCGAGCGTACCGCGACGCTATCGCGTGACGCCCGCGAGCGCGACCGCCACGATGAGCTTGCCGAGCCGGTCGAGATCCCGAAGGTCGAGCACTTCCCCCGGCGCATGGCTGTACCGGCCCGGCCAGGAGAGCGGCAGGTTCGGCGCGCCGTAGAACACGAACGCGGTACCGTCGGTGCCGCCCTGCGCCAACCCCACTTGCAGCGGGATCCCCGCCGAGCGCGCGATGCGCTCCACCTCGGCGCGGGCCGCGGGCGGCCACATGCTCTGCGATTCGATCCCCCGCAGCACCGGTCCCGCGCCGAGTCGTGCGAGGGCGAAGTGCGGCGACTCCAGCGGTGACTCTGAGGAGACGAACGTGTCGATGCTGTAGACGCGCTTCACGTTCGTGCCGAGGCGTGCCGCGAGCGCGGCGGCGCCATTGAGCCCGACTTCCTCTTCCGTCGACCAGACGAAGAGCACGCGGCGCGAGAGCTTTGCGGGATCGATCGCCGAGACCGCGCGCAACAGCGCGAGCGTGCCGACGCGATCGTCCATCGCACGACCGGTGAACCGCGTCGCGGCGAGCCGGACGGCACTCTTGTACGCGCTCACGGTCGATCCCACCCGCACGCCACGCGCGACGAGCGCCGCCGAATCGAGTCCGAACCACGCCGTCATGCGATCGGGCCGCTTCGTCCGCGGCGTGGCGCGGGGCACGAAGATGCCGGCGAGCGACGGTGCCGCGGTGCCGTCGGAGGTGCGCGCGAAGTGCAGCAGCGCCGGCTGCCCCTCCCATGCCGAGGCGACGGGTCCGCCGCGCGCGCGCAGTGTCACCACACCATCGGGCGCGATCGACGCGACATCCCACCCGACTTCGTCGAGATGCGCGATGATCACGAGCGTGTCACGCTCCGGACCCGCTGCGAGGATGAGATTCCCCGCTCCGTCGATCTCGGCGCGCGACTGCGCCCACGCGGGAAGGGCCGCGCGCACCACGTCGCGGACGCGCCATTCCTCGGTGGAGACTCCCGGCAGGTCCGCGAGCCGCTTGAGCATCGCGGCGGTCGCGTCGAATGAATCGGCGGCGCGCGATGCATCCCCCGACGCCATGACCGGCGCGTCGACCCACGGCATGGCCGGGAGCGATGCACTCTCCACTCCGGCCTTCTGCGCGACCCGGCCAAGCAGTGCGTCGGCGTCACGGTCGGACATCGTCTCGACGAGTGTTCCGGCGTGCTGCACCACCGGCGTGATCGCGCGCACCGAGTCGACTCGCGCGATGCGCGCCACGACCGCATTCGGGCGCCCCACGCCGACGATCGTGACTTCATCCACCGCTCCGAGCCGCGTCAGCGCGGCGGCGAGTCCGGGCCAGCCGAAGAGTGATTGTCTCGTCACGAGGAAGATCGTTTCGCCCTGCGCGACGGTGCCGCGCGCTGCGGCGACGACGGCGGCGCAGCCGGCGCGCGCCGACATCCCCGACCCGGCGACGCCGCCCGCGTAGGGCCACGCGGGCACGCGACGCTCCACCGGATCGAGCAGGCGGATGCCGAGCGCGTCCACGTCCTTGCGCGTCGACGCGCCGACGTCGATCCAGAGATCGTCCGCGGTCACGATCGCCGTGTCGCCGCGATGCTGCGGTGCGAAGTGGCCGTTGGCGATCGCCGCGACGCCGGGCACCGCGCCGCGTGACGTGAGGATGTTCACCTGCTGCCCCTCGTGCGCCTGATCGAACAGGGCGTGTCCGCCGCCGCCCACGCGATGCAGCCGCACGAAACCATCGTCGGTGATCTGCGAGACCGCGAAGCCCGGGCGGTCGAGTGCGCAGGCGATCACCCGGCGCGGTGTGCCCGTGCCACGCCGCAGCATCAGGTTGCCGGCGGCGTCGCGCTCCCAGCCGGGGAGTGCGTTGGCCAGCGCGGCGATCGCGCGGTCCTCGTGACCAGTGGGGGCGACGAGTTGCTGCCAGCTCGCGAGGGCGTGCTGCGTGGCGGTCGGTGACTGCGCCGCGAGCGTGGCTGGGAGCGCGACGATCAGGGCGACGATGGTGGGCTTGGGCATCGGTCGGCGAGTGGGTTGATGACGCACGCGGAATCTGCAGCCTCGTGCGTGACGCAGCGAGCGGCATGCCGTCCGCGGCGCCGATTAGACCGGGCCTCACCCCAACGTCATCCCTCAACCATCCGTTCGTGCGATGTGGCCGTTCCGCGGCGAGGGCTAACCTTCGTTCGCAATCGCCAGTCGTTCGAAACCGATGGCCGGCTCCTACGCCGCGCCTCACGGTAGGAAGGGCCCACAGCAGTCCCAGAGGTTCAGCATGTCGCATTACCGTTCTTCGGCGTCGAGCACCATCACGC
>Ga0137353_1000012_pt1 | contig 45538 bp, 37 predicted proteins | sample EasRivERMLT760_2_FD_104759 | JGI IMG/M metagenome (GOLD analysis project Ga0137353, IMG submission 104759) | Soil microbial communities from meander-bound floodplain in the East River, Colorado, USA - East River MetaG ERMLT760_2 | ecosystem: Environmental > Terrestrial > Soil > Floodplain ...
CGGCTCCACGAGCAACACGCTGATCCGCGAGATCCAGCGCCACCCGTTCAAGAAGCAGATCGTGCACGTCGACTTCCAGGAACTCGTCGCCGGTGAGAAGGTCACCGTGCCGGTGCCGCTCCAGTTCGTCGGCACGCCGGATGGCGTGAAGAACGGCGGTGGCATCCTCGAGGCCGTGATCCACGAGCTCGAGGTCTCCTGCGACCCGTCGAACATCCCGCACCACATCGTCGTCGACGTCACCGCGCTCACGATCGGCCACTCGATCCACGCGGGCGAGATCACGCTGCCCGCCGGCGTCACGCTCGAGTCCGAGTCCGACACGACGGTCTGCCTCTGCGCCGCGCCGAAGGTCGAGGCCGAGCCGGTCCCGGTTGCTGATGCGGCCGCGGCAGCGCCGGGCGAGCCGGAGCTCATCCGCAAGGCCAAGGCTGAGGACGAGCCGGCCGAGAAGTAAGCCGCTACTCCCCCGGGCCTGCTGAGGCGCGCGATGAAGGTCGTTCTCGGCCTCGGCAACCCGGGCAAGGAGTATGCGAACACGCGCCACAACGTCGCTTGGTGGGTGCTCGACCACCTCGCCGACGTGTGGCGGACGGACAGCTGGCGGAAGGACGGCGAGGCCCTCACCAGTTCGGGGACCGTCGCCGGAACGAAGGTGCGGCTCGTGAAGCCGCAGACGTTCATGAACCTCTCGGGGGCGGTCCTCAAGCCCTGGCTGCGGCGTCCGTTCTGGGCCGCGGCGAGCGACCTGATGGTCGTCTCCGACGAGGTGCAGCTCCCGGTCGGTTCCTATCGCCTTCGGGCGAGAGGGTCCGCCGGCGGACACAACGGACTCAAGAGCATCGAACACGCACTGAAGGGGCAGGAATACGCGCGCCTGCGGATCGGCGTCGGTCCCAAGGAAGAACAGCGGCGCGTCGGCGACCTCGCCGACTACGTGCTGGGTGATTTCGGGAAGGGGGAGGCCGCGGAGACGCGCGAACTCTTCCCGACCCTCGAGGAAGCCCTGCGGTGCTGGACTGCCGAGGGGATAGTGCAGGCGATGAACCGTTTCAACGGCTGATCAACCCCCAACCACTCCCCCATGCTCGACAACATCGCGACGTACAGCCTGGCGATCGGCGTGGCAGGCCTCGTGGCCTGCTACCTCACGTACCTCGGCGTCGTGCGTCACTCCCCCGGTTCACAGGCCATGCAGGACCTCGCCGAGCAGATCCATCTCGGCGCGATGGCCTTCCTGAAGCGTGAGTACACGGTGCTGCTGCCGTTCCTCATCCTCGTCGCCGTGCTCCTGTCGTACGCGACGGGCCACACCGCGACCGGCATCGCGTACGGCCTCGGCGGACTCTGCTCCATCGCCGCCGGCTGGGCGGGCATGACCGGCGCGACCAAGGCCAACGTGCGCACGTCCGAAGCGGCGCGCGCCTCGGGCCAGGCGACCGCATTGCGCATCGCCTTCGGCGGCGGCTCGGTGATGGGCCTCGCCGTCGCGGCCCTCGGCCTCGTCGGCATCGCCGTGATCTTCATCTGGCAGAGGGAGCTCCTCGGCACGACCGGCTTCAAGTCTTTCGGCGAGATCATCTCCGGCTTCGCGATGGGCGCGAGTTCGATCGCCCTCTTCGCGCGCGTCGGCGGCGGCATCTTCACGAAGGCCGCGGACGTCGGCGCCGACCTCGTCGGCAAGGTCGAGGCGGGGATCCCCGAGGACGACCCGCGCAACCCGGCCACCATCGCCGACAACGTCGGCGACAACGTCGGCGACGTCGCCGGCCTCGGTGCGGACATCTTCGAGTCGTACGTCGGCGCGATCATCGCAACGATCGCCCTCGCGACGACGACCGCGCTCGTCGCCGACGCGAACCGCCTCGCGGCGATCCTGCTCCCGGTCGCCTACACGGCGTCGGGCCTCGTCGCGTCGCTCATCGGCATCTCGCTCATGCGCTTCTTCGCCAAGGGCGACCCGGCGAACGCGCTGCGCTACGTGACCTTCGTCGCGGCGGGATTGTTCCTCGTCTTCGCGTACTGGCTCACGGTGCAGATCCCGCTCGGGATGACGGACTCCGTGACCGGCCGCGTCTTCCCCGCGCTCGGCCCCTGGATCGCCGTGATCGCGGGCACCGTGTCCGGCGTGCTGATCGGCCTCGTGACCGAGTACTACACGGCCGGGAGCCCGGTGCTCAGGATCGCCGAGGCGTCCAAGACCGGCCCGGCGACGAACCTCATCGCCGGCCTCGCGACGGGCATGCAGTCGGCGATCCTCCCGATGCTGCTCATCTGCGCCGCGATCTGGGTCTCCGTCTGGGCCGCCGGCCTCTACGGCGTCGCGATCGCCGCGGTCGGCATGCTCGCGACCGTGGGCGTCATCATGTCGGTCGACGCGTACGGCCCGATCGCCGACAACGCGGGTGGCATCACCGAGATGAGCCATCTCGGACCGGAAGTCCGCAAGATCACCGACGGCCTCGATGCCCTCGGCAACACCACCGCGGCGATCGGCAAGGGCTTCGCGATCGGCTCGGCGGCGCTCACCGCGCTCGCCCTCTTCTCGGCGTACGCCGAGGCGGTGGGCCTGAGCGAGACCGGGCTCAGCCTCATCGACCCGATGGTCGTGATCGGCCTCTTCATCGGCGGTGCGATGCCGTTCTTCGTCGGCGCGACCACGATGACCGCGGTCGGCCGTGCGGCGCAGGGAATGGTGGAGGAGGTCCGCCGCCAGTTCCGTGAGATCCCCGGCCTGCTCGAGGGGAAGCCGGGCGTGAAGCCCGACTCAGCGCGCTGCGTCGACATCTCCACGACCGCGGCGCTGAAGGAGATGATCCTCCCCGGCGTCGTCGCGGTGCTGCTCCCGGTGGTCGTCGGCAAGTTCATGGGTGTGAAGGCGCTCGGCGGCATGCTCGCCGGCGCGACGGTGACGGGTGTGATGATGGCGCTCTTCATGGCGAATGCCGGGGGAGCGTGGGACAATGCGAAGAAGGCGATCGAAGGTGGGATCCTCGGCGGGAAGGGATCCGATCCGCACAAGGCGGCGGTCGTGGGCGATACGGTGGGCGATCCGTTCAAGGACACGTCCGGTCCCGCGATGAACATCCTGATCAAGCTCATGTCGGTCGTCTCGCTCGTCCTCGCTCCGTGGTTCATCGCGTAACAGCCCGATGAAGGATGGAGGATGAAAGGGGGGAGGCCGTTCGGCCTCCCCTCTTTGCTTTCTCCCGCGATTGCTGCACGACGCGCTTGCGGAGCAGCACCAGCTTCGCTTGCACCTCGCGAAGGCGAGCCTCGAAGTGTGCGTACTCCGTCGGAGTGATCGCGCTGAGGTCCTTCGCAAGGAGGATGTGATACAGCGCCTCATGGCTGGACGCGATCGCGATCTCGAGGTATCGGCTGAACTGCGCCTGCGACGCGTGCCCTGCGCCTTCGGCGATGTTCGCGGGTATCGCGGCGATCGATCTTCGCAGTTGCGACGACAGAGCGGGGTGCCGTCGCGTCATCGGACCGTCCGTCGCCTGATAGATCCGGACGGTGAGTTCGTGGGCTTTTTCCCAGACGTGCAGTCGTTGGAATGGGTACATGCGACGAAGGTACGGGTGGCGCATCGGCACTCCGCATCCGAATCCCGCATGACGTTATCTTTCATCTTCCATCCTTCAGCTTTCATCCAGTGCTAAGCCTTGGCATCGTAGGTCTCCCCAATGTCGGCAAATCGTCGCTCTTCAACGCGCTGACCGCCGCCAAGGCCGAAGCCGCGAACTATCCGTTCTGCACCATCGACCCCAACATCGGCGTGGTGACGGTCCCTGATTCCCGCCTTGAAAAGCTCGCCGAGGTGGTGAACCCCGAGCGCACCGTCCCCGCCGCCGTCCAATTCGTCGACATCGCCGGCCTCGTCAAGGGTGCCAGCAAGGGCGAAGGCCGCGGCAATGCGTTCCTCTCCAACATCCGCGAGACCGACGCGATCGTGCACGTCGTCCGCTGCTTCGACGACCACGACGTCATCCACGTCGACGGTTCGGTGGATCCGGCGCGCGACCGCGAGACGATCGAGTTCGAGCTCGCGCTCGCCGACCTCACCGTCGTCGAGAAGCGGCTCGACAAGGCGAAGCGCGCCGCGAAGACGGGCGACAAGGCCGCCGCGACCGAGGCCGCCGCGCTCGAGAAGGCCTACGCCCCGCTCGCCGACGGCAAGGCACTCTGGCACGTCGCCCTCACCGACGACGAGCGCGCCCTCCTCAAGGGGCTGCAGCTCCTCACGATGAAGCCGATCCTCTACGCCGCGAACGTCACCGACGCCGAGCTCACCGGCGCCGAGGGGCCTCACGTCACCGCGCTGCGCGCCGCCATCGCGGCCGACCACGAGCCCGCCGAGGTCGTCACCTTCTCGGCGAAGATCGAGATGGAACTCGCCGACCTGGCGCCCGGGGATCGCGCGGAGTTCCTCGCGTCGCTCGGCATCGAGTCGGCCGGGCTCGATCGGCTCATCCGCGGCGGCTATCACCTGCTCGGCCTGCAGACCTACTTCACCGCCGGCGAGAAGGAAGTGCGCGCCTGGACGATCCATCGCGGCGATACGGCGCCCAAGGCCGCGGCCGTGATCCACACCGACTTCGAACGCGGCTTCATCCGCGCCGAGACGGTGGGCTACGACGACTTCGTCGCGCTCGGCGGATGGAAGGGTGCGAAGGAGAAGGGCTCGGTGCGCAGCGAGGGCAAGGAGTACGTCGTGAAGGACGGCGACGTGCTGCTCTTCCGCTTCAACGTCTGACGAGCCCGGCCGCGCGGAGCGTGAGCCGCGCGAGGCGGACGAGAGGATAGGCGAAGGCGAGCGCCGCGGGCAGTCGGACCCAGTTCGATTCCTGCGGCGTGGGCGCGAACAGCGCGGCGAACCAGTAGTGAAGGCGATCGCCGCGACGCTGCATCCATGAGAGTGTCCACGCATGCGTCTCGCGCCACGCGCCGGCGCCGGCGCACATCCGCGCGATGCATTCACCCGCCGCCGCGCTCGAGCCGACGATCGGCGCGCGGAAACGGAAGGACGCGCCGGCTCCGTCGCGCGCGGTGTCACCCTCGAGCGGCATGAGGATCGACGCCAACTCCCATGCGAGTTCGACCGCCTGCTGCGCGCCCGCCTCCACCGCGCGCATGTAGAGGTCGAGCCCGCGCACGTCGCTCCGCTCGGTGAGCTTCGCGAACGTGACGACCTCGTCCGCCTGGGACCAGCCGTGCTTCGTCGCGTGCAACGCGAGGAGTAGGAGCGCGTCGGCGCCGCCGGGCGTGCGCACGGTGACACCGGCGAGTGAGACGAGCTCGGCGCGCGCCATGACCGCCGCGACGTCGGCCCACTCGGGATACTGTGCGCCGGCGAACGCCCAGTGCAGCTCGATCATCTCGCCCGCGCCCCGCAGGAGCGGATAGGCGCGCGTGGTCGCGTGGATGACGCGCTCCTGTGCCGGCGAGAGACCTTCGGCGGCGGCCCAGCCGGCCGCGCCGAGTGCCGCGCGCGCGCGATCGCGATCCGCAGGCAGCACGACCACGTCGAGGTCGCCCGAGACGCGCAGCGTGGCGTCGTCCCACGCCTGCTTCATGAGTGCGGGCCCCTTCCAGAGCATCCACGGCACGCCGGCGCCCTCGAGCACGGACGCGACCTCGCGCACGACGCGGAGCTGGGCGAGCGCGCGCTCGCTGGTGCTGCGTACGCGCTCCGCGGCGGCGGGCAGTGGCAACGCGCGCGCCACGAACGGCGTGAGCCGGTTCGCGTCGAGGATCCTCAGGATGTCGTCGTCGAGCGCGTAGTTCGCGCCCGGTTCGGGGCCTCCGCGCAGCGCCGCGCGGCACCAGGTGGCGAGGGCGGCCGAGGAGAGCGTCAGCGGAGAAGCGCGCTCGGTCGCGCGCGCGTCACTGCGAGCGCGTGTTGTTCGGCCCGCCGTCCTTCGCGCCCGCCGGCGTACGTGACGCGGTCAGTTCGGTCACCGTTCCGAGCCGCCGAAGCGCGGGCGAGACGTATGGTGCCCGGGGATCCTTTTCCGATGGTTCGTTGGGATTCATGCGGCACTCGGTCGGAGAACGTGACCCGCGCACGGGAGTGCGGCGGCTCTTGAAATCATGGCTCACAGGCCGGGAGAGTCAACCACCGCATCACTGATCGGCGGCGCCCAGACGACGAAGGAGCGCCACGGAGTCCCGGAGGCCGGCATCGCCCGGGGCCGCCGCGACGCTCCACCCCGGGACCGTTCGCGCGAGCTCGCCGAAGAGGGGGAGTTCGCGGCCGAGCACGCGCTCATCCAGCAGGTGGTTCGCGTAGGAATGCGCCACGAGCTCGACGGTGAGCTCCGCCGGTGTCAGCGTGCGGACCACGGGCTCCGCGCCGCGCGCGACGCGCGCCACGAGCACGACGACGCCACGCAGGGGTGCATCGTCGGTCGCGAACGGCAGCCCGTGTGCCCCGAGGTCGAGTCCGAGCTTGGGCCACGCCCTGGTCAGCGGCGGCAACGCGACGCCCGCTCCCGGGCCCGTCGCCGCGCCGGTGTCCCAGAGTCGCACCTGATGATGTCCCGGCGAGGCGATCCACTCGTGACGCGCGCGTCGCACGGCGAGGAGGTCCTCGCTCATGAGGGTGAGCCCCTCGCGCACACAGGCGGCCGCGAGCGTCGACTTCCCTGCCCCGCTCTGGCCGAGGATCGCCAACGTCCCGCCGTCGACGACCACCGCGCTCGCGTGCAGTGCCAGCGCGCCATGCGCGCGAAGCGCCACGCCGAACACCGGTCCGGCGAGGAAGGTGTACGCGTCGGCCTCGGTGAGCGGCGCGTCCCAGTCGCCCCACACCGTGCGCCCATCGCCCGCGACGGTGAAGCGCGCGCCCTCGGCGTAGGTGAGTCGCAGTCCGCCGTCGGCGAGCCGTCCGGCCACGAGCGTCGGCACGGCGCCCGCTGCTGCCGGCGAGCGATACGCCTCGTTCGCCGCCGCCGCGGGCGCGGCCTCGAATCGCACGACGAGATCGGCAGGACCATCCGCCGCGATCGCCGTCGTTCCCGGCATCGCGCTCGGCAGGTCGACCCGCAGGCCGTAGAGGCGGATGCGAGTCATGCGCGACCCGCCCGCGGCTGCGAGAGCCAACGCGAGAGTTCGAGCACGCGCCACGCCGCGTGCACCGACTCCGCCTCGCCGGTGGCGAGCACGTCGCGCCAGCGGTCGAGATCCACCCACTCTGCGACACCGGCAGCGACATCCCGCGGCGAGGCCATCGCACGCCAGGCGGCGACGCGGCCCTCGACGTAGCCGCGCAACGGTGTCTTCGCGCGCTCCAGCAGCGCGTCCGGCAGCACACCCCGCATCGCACGCCGCAGCAGGTGCTTCCGCTGCAGCCACGGCACGCTCGGCAACGCGAAGCAGAACTCCATCACGCGCGGATCCATGAACGGCAGCAGCACGACCACGTCCGAGCCGCTCATGCGGGGATCGTCGAGCCAGCAGGTCGCGTCCCAGATCGGGTGGCGCAGCATCGCGCCTGCGAGCGCGCGAGTGGGATGACGCGCGAGGGGCGGTCGCGTGCGTTCGGCGTTCGCCTTCGCGCGCAGCCACGGCGGTGGCGGCGGATCCGCCATCTCCATCGAACCCGATGACTCGAACCACCGCCGCGCTCCGATCCACGGATGCTGCCGCGCCTGCGCGCCCTGCGCGAGCCACGTGCGAGCCGTCCGGACGATCCCGTCCGTGCGGACCTGCTCGAACAACGTCGCGGGCGCGAGGAGAGCGTCCATGTCCTCGCCGAGCAGCGCGACGGGCGCGACCGCGGCAAGGCGCGACGCCTGTTGCCGCCAGAGGAGCGGCTCGGGATCCGGGAGCGGCTCCGGCGAGACGAACGGCACTTCCGGACGCAGCGCGGCGTCCGCCGCGAACTCGATCACGTCGTGGCCGATGCGCGCCGCGGCCGACGCGAGCCGCGCGAACCTCGCCTCGGCTTCTCCGAGCATCGCGCTCCACGCGAACGTGACGGCGGTGAGGTGCGTCGCCGGCGTTGCACGACGCGCCTCGACGGCGAGCGTCGGAGAGTCGAGGCCACCACTGAGCATGACGCTGGCGCGGGGGCCGCGAAGCCGGTCGGTCAATGCGAGCCGCACGACGCCGCGGAATTCCTCGATCACCTCGCTCTCCGTGCGTCCATGGACGATCGCGGGAGCCGGCAGTTCGCGGTGTGTGAACTGTCGCGCACTCCCATCGCGTTCGACGACGAGCGTGTGCCAGGGAGGGACACGCGTGATCCCGCGATGGAACGTACGCGTCGCAGAGATGACGAAGCCTGCGCGCAGGTACTCGTGCACCGCGACCTCGTCGAGCGCGGGTGACTCGCCCAGCGACACGAGCAGCGCGAGGTCGTCACTCACGCACTCCACGCCACTCACCGTACGATGGAAACAGGATCGCACCCCGACGCCGCTCCGCGCGACCACGAGGCGCTCGCGGCGCGGCGCGACCACCGCGAGCACGACATCGCCGATCCATCTCGAGGGAGCGTCGATGCCCCACGCCCCGAGTGCGCGCCAGGCGAGCGTCGCGTCGTCGGCGGCGCCATCGGCGCCCGCATCGCGCAGGCGCGCGGCGAGCGTGTGACGATCATCGAGACGCAGGACGCCGCTTCCCACCCAGCCCTCTCGGGCGAGCGGCAGCGCTTCCTCCGCACCCGGCGCCCACGCCGACGGCCAGTGCCGCGCCACCACATCGCCCTGGTCGAGACTGCGCACCCCCGGCGCCTGCACGGCCGACGCCGCGGCGTGGAGGTCCGGCGGCACCGCAGCGCCGTCGCGCCGCCAATAGGTGAGGAAGCGGCTCATGAGCCGCTACGAGGCGGGCTCGCCGAGCAGCACGAGCCCCGCGGTGCGCAGTTCCACGACGAACGCGACGAGGTCGCGCCAGGCAACGTCGGGAGCGACCTCGTACTCGCGCACGATCGCCTCGTGCACGGCACCGAGCGTCGTCGGCGAAGCGACGAGGTCCCAGATGCGCGCACCGACGGAGACGACGCCGTAGTAGACGCCCATCTCCATCCCGAGGATGATCGTCTCGCCGGGGAGTGCCGCGGACGCCTGGTCGCGCACGGCGACGACCGTCGTCGCGGCGTCGAGTTCCGCGGCGGATCCTTCGCGCGCGCTGGCGTCGGTCATGCGGGCCAGTCTACATTCGCCGCCGACCCCAGCGCAATCAGAGGCCGCATGCGTTCGCTCCCCTTCGATCCTCGCGTCGTGCGCACCGTGGCCGCGCTCGTAATCACCTTCTTCGCGAGCCCGCGCGCGACCCAAGCGCAAGCGGACCCCGCGGCGCAACTCGCCGCCGCGCGCGCTTCGTGGGAGCGGCATCCCGAGGACGTCGACTCGATCATCTGGTACGGCCGCCGCGTCGGCTACACGGGCGCATTCCAGGAGGCAATCGACATCTACACGAACGGACTGCGCCTCCATCCGGGCGAGCCGCACCTGCTCCGCCACCGCGGGCATCGCTTCATCTCGCTGCGCCGCTTTCCCTGGGCGATCGCCGACCTCGAGCAGGCGCGCGCGATCGTCGCGGGCAGCGATGACGAGGTGGAACCCGACGGCCAGCCCAACGCGCGCGGCGTCCCGACGAGTTCGCTGCAATCCAACATCCGATACCATCTCGCGCTCGCCTACTTCGTCACCGGCGAATACCGGCGCGCACTTCCGATTTGGGAGGAGGACGTGAAGGCGGCCAAGAACGTCGACACGCGCGTGGCGTCGACCTATTGGTTCGTGCTCACCCTCGCGCACCTGCATCGCGAAGCCGAAGCACGCTCGGCGCTCGCCGAGGTCCGCAGTGACTGGGACGTCATCGAGAATGGTTCGTACCATCGCCTGCTGCTCTGGATGAAGGGCGACCTGCCGGAGTCGGGACTACTCGCGGCGGACGCTTCGCCCCTCGAACGGCAGACGGTCGGCAACGGGATCGGGCAGTGGCACGCCGCGCACGGAAGGACCGCCGAGGCACGCGCCGCATGGGACCGGGTGCTCGCGATGGGACCGTCGGCGAGCTTCGGCTTCATCGCGGCCGAACAGGGCGTCCAGCGCCTCCCAGCCGCAGGTCGGTGAAGTAGGGGTCGAGGGTTGACCAACCCCTGAAGGCACGGTATGTTACAGGGCTTTCCACATATGGCGCTCCGCGGCACACGGCACCGAGGCCGGCCCGCATTCGCCACTCTCCGCCCGCGTCGGCAACCCGCGGGCGGCGATCACGACCAAAGGGAGGATTGCCGCATTGTCTCGTGAATACGAGGCGGTGTACATCTTCGATTCCGCACTCGAAGACACCGCCATCGCTGAGAAGCTGGAGAAGCACCACGCCCTTCTCGGCACCAAGGACCCCATCACGCTCGACACCTGGGGCCGCCGTCAGCTCGCCTACAAGATCGGCTCGAAGGAGACCGGCTACTACGTCGTGGCTCGCTTCAAGGCCGAGGGCAAGGTGCTGCCGGAGTTCGAGCGCTCGCTCAAGCTGGACGACAGCGTGATCCGCTACCTCATCTCGGTCCACGAGCATGAGCTCGGCGCCCCGCCGATGACCGAAGAACAGCTCGCCGCCCGCCGTGCGCGTGATGGCGACGACGACGACGACGAGGAGTAGACCATGCGCCGACAGAAGAAGACCTGCCCGGTCACCGAGGCGGGCATCCGTTTCATCGACTACAAGGATGAGCGCTTCCTGAGCCGCTTCATCACCGACACGGGGAAGGTCCTCCCGAGCCGGCTGAGCGGCGTCGACGCCCGTCACCAGCGCCAGCTGGCGAAGGCGATCAAGAAGGCGCGCTACCTGGCGCTGCTGCCGTACACGCGCAGCCAGTCGGCGCAGTAAGGCTTGGACGCGGCGGAGGGGACGGCACCCGCGCGAGAGCGGGGGTGGTCGGGTCCGATCGCTGCGCTGCTGGTGATGGCGCTGGTGACCACGCAGTCGGGGCTTCGAATCCTGGTCCCTGTCGGTGATGTCCTGCTGCTGCTCGCGCCGGTCACGGCCGCGTGCGCGGTGGCGGGATGGCGGGCCGGGGGACGACTCCCGCTCGCGGTCCTCTGGACGGCCTTCGCGGCTTGGGTGGTCTGGCGGAGTTCCGGCGCGACCGGCGTCCAGACCGACCTCATGCGGGGCTGGGCGGTGTTGCTGGCCGTGGCGTTCGGAGCGTTCGCCGGTGCGAGGTTGGTGGAGGGATTCCTTCCCAACGCGCTCCTCGCCTTCGTGGCCGCTTCGCTCGTCGGGAGTGCAGCGCTCTTCGCGCTGCCCGGTGGTCCCGCCGGGGCGGTGGAGCTGGTGACGGAGGAGGTCGGGCAGCGGGCGATGCAGGCGACCCGGGATTGGCAGGATCTCACGGGCTCACCTGAGTGGATCGACCTGGTGCGACGATCGCCGGTTTGGGGGACATACTCGGAATCGATGACCGTGCAGCTGGCGAAGCTGCCTGCGATCGCTCTCCGGCTCTATCCCTCGCTCTTCGCACTGCAGTCCCTGTCGGTGATGGCGCTGGGTTGGGCGGTCTACCACCGCGTGGGTCGGGCCCGATTGGGACCGCCGCTCGCGGACCTCAGGGAACTGCGCTTCAATGACGCGTTCGTCTGGGGTGTGGTGGCCGGGTTGGTGCTTGTCGCGCTCCCGCTCTCCGGGGCGGCACGCGACGCCGGCGCCAACTTGCTCTTGTTCTTCGGCGTCCTGTACGCGTTGCGCGGACTGGGCGTGTTGATCTGGTTCCTTTCGCCCGGCCGGGCGATGACGGTGCTGCTGGTGCTCTTCGCCGTGTTGTTCTGGCCGGTCGTCGTGACGGTCTCCGCCGGGTTGGGACTCGGCGATACCTGGTTCGATTGGCGCCGCGTGTCGCGGCATCGATCCCAACGTTCGGAGTGAACAATGGAAGTGATCCTTCGGCAGGCCGTGGACAACCTCGGACATCCCGGTGACATCGTGGACGTCTCGTCCGGCTATGCCCGCAACTTCCTGCTCCCGCGCGGCATCGCCTACGAGGCGACCCCGGGGAACAAGAAGCGCATCGCGCAGGAGAAGGAGCGGCTCGAGGCGGCGGAGAACGCGCGCCGCGACGCTGCCGCCGAGGTCGCCAAGAAGCTCGAGGAGGTCTCGCTGACCTTCTCGGCCAAGGTCGGCGAGGAAGGCAAGCTCTTCGGTTCGGTGACGGCGAGCGACATCGCCCACCAGCTCGAGGCGCAAGGCTTCACCCAGGTCGAGAAGCGCATGATCGACCTGCACGAGCCCATCAAGGCACTCGGCGTCTACAAGGTGCCGATCCGCCTGCACGCCGATGTGAAGCCTGAGATCAAGGTGTGGGTCATCAAGGGCTGAGTCGACGGTAGTCAGTAGACAGTCGGGGGCGGGCCTCAGCTGAGGCCCGCCCCCGCGTTGCTGAAAAGTGTGCCACGTGGGTATTGCTGTGTACGGTCTACTGTCCACTGCCTACTGGTCACCGCCAACGACGCTCGCGCTTGCGCGCGCGGCGTCAGCCCGGAACCTTTCGCCATTCACCGGGTTCGCAGGACGACCGCCCTTCCCCGCCGCTCGAGATGCTCACAGCCGCTCCCGCCGTCCTCAAGACCGCTCGACAGGCCGCCCAGGTGCTCGTCGACCACAAGGCAAACGACGTCGTGATGCTCGACCTGCGCGACGTGACCGATATGACCGACTACTTCATCGTCGCGAGCGGCACGTCCGACACGCACGTGCGTGCGACCGCGGGCCACGTGATCGCCGCGCTCAAGAGGGACGGCCAGACGGTCCACTCCATCGAGGGACTCGAGCAGGGCCGCTGGGTGCTCCTCGACTACGTCGACTTCGTCGTGCACGTCTTCCATCCGTCGCTGCGTTCGTTCTATCAACTCGAGCGGCTCTGGGGCGATGCCCCTGCCGTCCCGGTCTCCGCCTAGGGCCCCCCGATGCTTCGTGCCGGTCGCCTGCTGCTCCTCCTCGTCCTGCCCGCCCTCGCCGCTGCTCCCGCAGCCGCGCAGAGCTCCGCCTACTTCGGGCAGAACCATGTCCAGTTCCGGAAGTTCAACTGGCTGGTCCTGAAGACCGAGCACTTCGACATCCACTACTATCCGGAGCTCGAGGACGTCGCGCGCTATACCGGCCAGATGGCGGAGCGCACCTACGCCCGGCTGAGCAAGGTGCTCGGCCATGAGTTCAAGGAGCGCAAGCCGATCCTCATCTACGGGTCGCGCACCGAGTTCGCGCAGAACAACGTCACCGGCGATCTCGGTGAGCAGACCGGCGGCGCCACCGACCAGCTCCGCCAGCGCAACATGTTCTTCTTCGCCGGCGACCTCGGCGAGGCGGAGCACGTACTCGCGCACGAGATGGTGCACGTCTTCCAGTACGACATCTTCGGACGCGGCCGCGCCGGCAACGGCATGCAGCAGCTCGCGGCGGTCGACCCGCCGCTCTGGTTCGGCGAGGGGATGGCGGAGTACCTGTCGGTGGGGCCGGACCATCCCTACACCGACGTCATCATGCGCGACGCGGCGCTGAACGGGTCGATCCCCACGATCGAGCAGATGACCCGCCGCCCCGATGTCTTCTTCCCCTATCGCTTCGGCGAGGCGATCTGGCAGTACGTGGGCCATCGCTGGGGCGACGAGATCATCGGTGAGATCATGCAGGCCACGCCAAGCCTGGGCGTGGAGCGCGCCTTCCGCCGCTACACCGGCATGGACCTCGAGGACCTGAGCGAGGAATGGAAGGAGGACGTGCAGACGCGCTTCCTTCCCGGGGTCGCGCAACTCGAGCGCCCTCGCCGCAACGCTTCGCCGATGCTCAACGAACGTCGCACGGGCGGCATCATCCCCGTCTATGTGGCGCCCGCTCTCTCGCCCGACGGCAAGCGGATCGCCTACATCTCCACCGGCTCACTGTTGCGTGCCGAGGTCTTCCTCGACCTCTACCTCGCGGACGCGACGACGGGCAAGCGGCTCGATCGGCTCACCAAGAGCACGCTCGATCCCGAGTTCGAGGAGCTGCGCTACGCTTACTCTCAGGGATCGTTCTCGCCCGACGGCCGCTACTTCGCCTTCACGGCGCAGCGGCGCGGCAAGGACGTGGTCTACATCTACGACATGCGGCGCAAGCGGATAGCCCGTCGCCTCGACACGCCACTGCAGGCGATGCTCGGGCCGAGCTGGTCGCCCGACGGCCGCAAGCTCGTCTTCAGCGGCGCGCGGGGCGGCACGTCCGACCTCTACATCATCGATTCCGACGGCAAGAATCTCACGCGCCTCACGAACGACCCGTTCGGCGACCTGATGCCGCAGTGGTCGCCCGACGGCCGCCAGATCGCCTTCGTGAGCGAGCGCGGACCGCAGACGGACCTCGCGACGCTGCGGCTCGGCGACTGGCGGATCAGCCTCTACGACCTCGAGACGGGCGAGGCCACCGTGCTGCCGGGCCAGGACGGGAAGAACCTGAACCCGCAGTGGGCACCCGACGGGCAGTCGCTCGCGTTCGTCTCCGACCGCACCGGCATCCCGCAGATCTTCCTCTTCGACGTCGCCGCGCAGGAGCACTATCAGTTGACGAAGTTCGTCGGCGGCGTGCTCTCGGTGACCGAGAACAGCCCCGTGATGTCGTGGGCGCGCGAGGCCGACAAGCTCGCGTTCACCTACCACGACGACGGGAACTTCACGATCTGGAGCATGGTCAACCCGCGCCAGCTCAAGAAGGAACCGTTCCGCGCGGTGACGAACATCGTCGCGCAGGCCGATTCCAGCGTCGCCGCGCGCCCCGGCCAGGGGATCACCGCGCTCGCGCAGCGCATGACGGACAGCATCGCCGCGGAGCGCGCCGCGACCGCTGCGGCGGCGAATCCACGCCGGCGCTCGGTCTACCGCTCGAACGACGGCCTCCGCTACTCCTCCGTGCTCTCGCCGACGGAGTCGCAGGGTGTCTCGGTCGCGGCGCTGCTCGACAGTGCGAACCTGGCGCTGCCCGACCCGGGCTCGTTCCGGCGGGAGCGCTACAAGGGCAGGCTGCGCCCCGAGTACGTGATCCGTCCCCAGGTCGGCTACGCGCAGGACAACTTCGGCCGCGGCGTCTACGGCGGCACCGCAATCGTGCTCGCCGACATGGTGGGCAACCGGCGCCTCGCGCTCGCCGGCGGCATCAACGGTCGCGTGTCCGAGGCGCAGGTCTTCGCCGAGTACACGAACCTCGGCGGCCGCTACCAGTACCAGGCGGGGCTGCAGCAGCAGCCCTACTTCTTCTATGCCGGCGGATTCGAGGAACAGGTCGGTCCGTCGCAGTTCGTCCAGACGCAGGTGCTCGCGCGCTACATCTCGCGCAGCGTCTTCGCCAACGGACTCTATCCGCTCAACCGCTTCACGCGGTTCGAGTACGGCGCCTCGTTCAACAACATCGACCGTTCGCTGATGTTCGTCAGCCAGGGCGTCGACTACGGCACGGGGTTCTCGACCGGCTTCTACCTCGACTCCATCGTCGGGATCGGGTCGATGAACTACACGGCGCCGTACATCGCGTACGTGAAGGACAACGCGCTCTTCGGCGCCACCGGCGGCATCTACGGCCAGCGCTACCGCATCGGCATCGAGCAGCTGATGGGCAACGTCGCCTGGCGCACGTACTCGCTCGACTACCGCCGCTACGACGCGATTGTCTTCAGCTTCCTCACGCTCGCGTCGCGCATCGCGACCAACGTGTCGGTGGGACCGGACGAGCTCGAGTTCCCGAAGTACATCGGGCGGCCGGACTTCATCCGCGGCTACGACCGTGAGTACTACTCGGGGGACTGCGCGACATCGGCGGTGGACCCGACGGCATGCGGGGCGGCGCAGCTGCTCGGCAGCCGCGTCGCGTTCGCGAACGTCGAGTTGCGCTTCCCGCTCATCCGGCGCTTCGAGCTCGGCGTCGTGCCCATCGCGCTGCCGCCGGTGGACGGCCTCTTCTTCTACGACGCGGGCATGGCGTGGAGCAAGGACCAGACCGTCTCGTTCACGAGGCCCGACAACTACGACTTCCTCACGCAGCGCTATCCGCTGCGGAGCTACGGCTTCGGCATCCGCCTCAACCTCTTCAACATCGCATTGCTCCGGTGGGACTACTCCATCCCGCGGGACGGATCGCTGCGAAAGGGCTACTGGTTCTGGACGCTCGGGCAGTCGTTCTGAGCGCGCGGGACCGCTAGCTTCCGCTGGTGCGCGCCACCCGACTCCTGCTCCTCCTCCTCGCCGTCGCAGCCTGCGGCGAGAAGCGCCTGACGACGACCTCCGTCCCCACGGGGGTCGGCCCCGACGCGATCCTGTTGCGGGTGCCACGTTCGGGCGGGCCGATGCGCGCCTACCGCGCGGGACGCGACAGCGTCCTCTGGACCTCGAACGGGCGCGCGCCCGCGACCTCGGCGATCCTCGGATTCGACGACTTCCAGAGCGTCGTGCTCGCGCGTGACAGCGCCGGGCACGCGTTCAGCATCGACCTCCGCCTCGGCGGTGTCGAGACGCTCGGCGGCTCCGTGCTCGCCGGCTCGCTGCGCTCCGAGGGCGCCGCCGTGTACGGCCGCGACGATCGCGGCCGCGTCACCCGCGTGACCTCCGTCGCCACGTGGAGCTGGGACCCGGGGAAGTCGATCCAGGAACTCATCCCGACCCCCGACGGCGCGCTCCTCGTCGCCGTCGCCGACGGCAAGCGTACGCGGGTGCAGCGGCTCATCCCGCCCGAGACGAAGCTCACCGACTCGGCGTATCTCCCCGCGACGCAGGCCGTGCTGCGCACGCCGGTCGGGGACCGCGTCTGGTTCGTCACCGACAGCGGGCTCATCTCGCTGCGCGCGCGCGACCTCACCCGCGCGCTCGTCGTGAAGATCAGCGATATCACCGCGATCGAGTCCACCCCGAGCGGCGACCGGGTCTACGTCGCGACGTCGCGCCCGACGCTGCGCGTGATCGACCGCTTCGCCGAGCGCGAGGTGGGCCGCATCACGCTTCCCGCCCCCGCGCTCGCGATGCGCATGGATCCGGACGGGCACTACCTGCTCGTGCGCACCGCGCAGTCGGACTCGATCCACGTCGTCTCGGTCGGCACGGCGCGCGTGATCACGAGCATCCCGGGCGCCTGGCGCGACGACTTGCCGCTCATCACGCCCGACGGGCGCGTGCTCGTGGCTCGCGGCCCCGACGTCGTGCACGTCGACGCCGAGACGGGCCGCGAACGCCTGCGCTATCGCGGCGGCGCGGCCGACCTCTGGATCCAGGTGCGGTGGAACGGCTTCCGCCCCCGCGCCGCTGGACTCGACCGTCCGGTGGAGTTCGAGGAGTACGCGGCCGACTCGGCCGCCGCCGACAGTGCGCTCGCGGCGATGATGTCCGCGCGCTACGGCAGCATGACGAGCCTGCCGCCCGAGCAGCCGCCCGTCGAATCGAGGCAGGCACCGGCGCCGGGCAAGACCGGCGGCCGCGAGACCTGGACGGTCTCCTTCGCGACGCTCCTCGCCGAGGACCGCGCGCGCGAGATGGCGGAGCGGATCCGCATCGACGGCCGCGTTGCGCGCGTGATCGCAGGCAGCCGCGATGGCATCCCCATCTGGCGCGTGGTCATGGGACCGTTCGACTCCCGCGACTCGGCCGAGCGCGCGGGCATCGCCTCGCGGCTCCCGTATTGGGTGTTCGAGGGCGCTCCATGATCCACGCCCCCGTGCCGCCCGAAGCGTGGGCGGCCGAGGGCGGACGGGCGGCGCGGGCGCTCGAAGAGGTCGCGGCGGCGCTCGTCATCGGGAGCGACGCGCAGGTCGCGGCGATCGTCGCGCGAGCGCTCGCCGGCGCGCAGCCGCGTGAACGGCGCGTCGCGATCGGGGATCTCGTCGGTGGACTGCGCGCGCTGGAGTCCACGCACGGCCCCGCGGCGCATGAGTCGACGCCCGCGGATCCGGCGCGCGGACTGCTGCATTGCTTCCGCGACGGCCTCTCGGTCTCGGACATCGCGCAGCCGCTCACCGAGGACGGCCGCGTCTTCGTGCTGCCCGCGGGCGGAGCTGCCGTCAGCATTCGGCTCGTCATGGAGAGCGCGCGCTGGCCGCGCCTCATCGCGGGGTTCCGCGAGGTGGATGCACTGCTCCTCCTCGTCGCCGACGCGCACGCGCCCGGCCTCGGTACGCTCATGGGCGCGGTCGATGGTGTCGTCGCGGTGGACCTGCCGCCATTCATGGTGCGCAACTGGCCATTGCTCGCGACGATCGACCGTCCGGAGTCCGAGCTGCCGCCCGTCGCGCCCATCCCCGATCGCGAACCGCGCGCGAGGCGCTCCAAGACGCAGCGCCGCGTGCTCGGCGCGATCGGCGCCATCGGCGCGGCGGCGCTCGTCGCGGGAGGCGCGTGGCTGACGCGCAACGGTTTCTCCTGGCGAGACATCGCGGGCCCCGGTGATCGCGCGGCGGCGACCGCCGTCGCGACCGCTCCGTACGCGACGACGACCGAGGCCGCGACCGAGGCCGCGACCGACACCATCACCTTTGCATCCGTTGTCAACCCCGGCGACTCGGCACGCGCCGCAGCATTCACCGTCGAACTCGTAGCGGCGAATACCCTTGCGGGTGCAAATTCCGGACTGGAGATGCGTGGGGTCCCACTCCCCGCGCCGACCCTGGTCCCTGTCCTGCTCGGCGCGGATGGACGACCGTGGTACCGTGCCCTTGCGGGGGCGTGGCGCGATCGAGCGGAGGCCGAGTCGTTGTTGTCAATGCTCCGTGATCGCGGGCTCGTGCGAGAAGATGTCGGGCGGGTGCTGCGCGCGCCGTACGCGCTGCTGCTCGCCAAAGGGGTGCCGACGGAACAGGCGACCGCTGCGCTCGCGCAGTGGGAGTCGCGTGGCATCCCCGCCTATGCGTTGCTGCAGGAAGATGGACGCGCCCGCCTCTTTGCTGGCGCCTTCGAGACCCCCGGCCAGTCCGCGCTCGTCGCACTGTCGCTCCGCGACATCGGTGTCGAGCCCGTGCTGGCCTTCCGAACCGGGAGAATGTTCTAAGTGCGGTTGACCAAGCTCGAGTTGCACGGCTTCAAGTCGTTCGCGGATCCGACCTATCTCACCTTCGAGCCGGGGGTGACCGCGATCGTCGGCCCCAATGGCTGCGGCAAGTCCAACGTCTCCGACGCCGTGCGCTGGGTGCTCGGCGAACAGCGCGCGCGGCTGCTCCGCGGCGCGAAGATGGAAGAGGTGATCTTCCAGGGCTCGTCGGCGCGCCGCGCGGTGAACATCGCCGAGGTCTCGCTGCACTTCGAGAACGAGGACGGCTCGCTCCCGGTGCCGTTCAAGGAGGTCGTGATCACGCGGCGCCTCTCGCGCGCCGGTGAGAGCGAGTACTTCCTCAATCGCGCGCCCTGTCGCCTCCGCGACATCCACGACCTCGTGCGCGGCACCGGGCTCGGCGCCGACTCGGGCGTGGTCATCGAGAGCAAGATGATCGACGCCCTCCTCTCGGACCGCCCGGATGACCGGCGCGAGCTCTTCGAGGAGGCCGCGGGCGTCGGGCTCTATCGCGACCGCCGTCGCTCCACCGAGCGCCAGCTCGAGGCGACGAGCGCCGACCTGCTCCGCATCGACGACCTCACAAGCGAGGTGCAGACGCAGGTGCGCTCGCTGCTGCGGCAGCGCCGCCGCGCCGAGCGCAACGCCGAGATCACCACGCGCCGCTTCGCCGTCGAGCTCACGCTCGCCACGCGCGAGATGGCCGCCTGGCAGGAGGAGCTCGGCGGGCTCGAGACGAGGCTCGCGACGTGGCGCGAGTCGCTTCCCGCCGCACAGCAGGCGGTGCGCGACGCCGAGGCCTCGCGCGACGCGGCGCATGCCGCACGCGCCGGCGCCGAGTCGGCGCGACAGGAGCGCGCGGTGATCGCCGCGAACGCGCGCCAGGCGGTGCTCGAACTGCAGCAGCAGCTCGCGGTGGCAGAGGAGCGCCATCGGAATGCGCTCTCGCGGCGTGAGCGCGCGGCGCAGGAGCGCGCCGAGGGTGCAGCCTTCGGCGATCGCGTGCGCGGCCAGTTCGAGGCGGCGCAACTTGACGAACAGCAGTGCACGCTCTCCCTCGAGGGCGCGGCCAACGCGCTGCGCGACCGCGTCGCGGCCGAGGAGACGGCCCGCGCGGCGGTCGGCCAGTCCCGCACCACCGCTGACGACGCCGACCGGTCCGTGCGCGAACTGCGCGACCGCCTGCGGCGACTCGAGCTCGAGCGCGAGAACGCCGAGCGCGAACTCGCCGAGGTCGCACAGCGCACCGAGTACCTGCTGCGCGAGCACGAAGCGCTCGCCGGCATCCTCTCGCTCGCCGAACGCGAGCTCGTCACGGCCGACGAACAACTCGCGATGGCGCGCGAACAGGCCGCCGGCGCGGAGAACGCGCTCGACCAGGCCCGTGCCGCCGCCCGTTCCGCGCGCGACGCCGAGGCCGTGGCGCGCGCCGACGTGCGCCGCGTCGAGGAAGAGCACACCGCACTGCAGGGCAGGCTCGCCGCGCTCGAGGGACTCGAGCGTGAGCGCGTGGGCCTCGCGCCCGCCGCGGCGCGCCTGTTGCGCGAGAAGGAGCGCTTCGGTGGCGAGGCCGTGCTCGGTCCCCTCTCCGACTTCATCGGCGCCGACAGCGCGATCGCGGCGCAGGTCGAGCGCTTCCTCGGGCCGACGGTGCACGCGGTCGTCGTGCGCGACCGCGCCGCGGCCGACGCCGTGCGCGCCTGGCACGCCGAGGCCAATCCGGGCGCACTGTTGCTCCTCCCGCTCGACGCGGTGAAGGGGAACGGCGCGACGGGCGACCCGGACGAACTCGCGGCGCGCGTGCGTACCGAGGGTGCGGCGGGCAGCTGGGTGCGCGCGCTCCTCGGCCGCGTCCATGCGACCACCGACGGCAACGGCTTCATCGACGCGCGTGGTGCGATGTGGCTCCCCGCGCGCGAGTCCGGCGCGGGCCCGTTGCGCCGCCGTGCCGAGCTCGAGGAGCTCCGCGCGACGCTGAGCACCATCGAGGCACGCCGCGCGACGGTGCAGGCCACGGCGCAGCAGGTACATGACGATGTCGTGCGCGCCGAGGCCGCGGCCTCGCACGCCGCCGACGCCGCCGCCACGGCGCAGCAGGTCGCCGCGCAGGCGGCGCAGGTGCGCAATGAGCGCGACCGCGTGCGCGAGCGTCAGGCGCGCGAACTCGCCGACGCGGTGGCGCTGCGCGAGAAGCTCGCCGGACGCCACACCGAACTCGGCGATCGCGTCACGGCCAGCATGGCCGCACAGGAAGAGACGACGCACAAGCTCACCGCGGCCGATGATGCGGCGAACGGGGCGCGGGCGCTCCTCGTCGCGGCCGAGCGGATGCAGGACGAGGCGCGCGAGGCGCGCGCGGCGCACCAGGTCGCGCACGCGCAGAGCGAGGCCCGCCGGCAGGTCGCGAGCGAGCGTCGCGAGCGACTCGACCGCGAGCGCGAGAGTGCCGTGAATCGCCTCGCCGCCCTCGAGCGCGAACTCGAGACACTGGCGACGGAGGACGGGCAGCTCGAGGAGCAGATGACCGTCTGGCAGCAGGAGATCGCCGCACGCCGCGCGTCGCAGTCCGACGCCGACGGGGCGCTCACGCTGGCCGAGGAGGCGGTGCGCACCGCCGACGCCGCGCTCACCGACACCGAGCATGCACTCGATGCCGCGCGCCGCGCCGCCGACGAGGGCGCACAGGGGATGCACCTCGCCGAGCTGCGGTTCACCGAGCTCTCGGGCAAGCGCGCCGCGATCCGCGAGCGCCTCGAGGCCGAGTGGCGCCGCCCGCTCGACGAACTGATGGCGGGCTACACCGTCGTCGAGGCCGAGGAAGAGTCGCTGCGCGTCGAGGCGGAGGAACTGCGCCGTCAGGTCGAGGCCCTCGGCCCCGTGAACCCGCTCGCGATCGAGGAGCACGAGGAGGAGACGAAGCGCCTCGAGTTCCTCACGACGCAGCGCGCCGACCTCTCCGAGGCCCAGGTGAAGCTGCGCGCGGCGATCAAGGAGATCGACGTCACGGCGCGCGAGATGTTCCTCGCGACGTTCGCGCAGGTGCGCGCGCACTTCCGCGAGATCTTCATGACCCTCTTCGGCGGCGGCGAGTGCGACCTCCGCCTCGAGGACCCCGAGCGTCCGCTCGACTGCGACATCGAGATCCACGCGAGCCCGCGCGGCAAGAAGACCCAGCGCATCCACCTGCTCTCGTCGGGTGAGCGCGCGCTCGTCGCGCTCTCGCTGCTCTTCGGCATCTTCCTCACCAAGCCGAGCCCGTTCTGCCTGCTCGACGAAGTGGACGCGCCGCTCGACGACCAGAACATCGGCCGCTTCGTGCGGATGCTCAACCAGTTCAAGAAGAACACGCAGTTCATCGTCATCACGCACAACCCGCGCACGACGACCGAGGCCGCCGACGCGGTCTACGGCGTCACGATGCAGGAACCGGGCGTCTCGTCCCTCGTCAGCGTGCGCATGAACGGGCCCGCTGTGGACGAGGCGGACCTCGCGGCCGCCGGCATCGACGTCACCGCCAGCACCTGAGGCGACGCCCATGCTGGTGGTGATGAAGCACTCCGCGACCGAGGCCGACATCCAGCGCGTCTGCGACTGGATCAAGGAACGCGGCTACATGGCGCAGCCGATGCCGGGCGCGCAGCGCACCGCGATCGGCCTCGTCGGGAACGACGGGCGCGTCGACGGCTCGCCGGTGGAGGACATGCCCGGCGTCGCCGAGGTCATCTACGTCTCCAACCCGTACAAGCAGGTCTCGCGCGAGTGGAAGCCCGAGAACTCGCTCGTCACCATCGCGCCGGGCGTGACCTTCGGCGGCAACGCGGTACCGGTGATCGCGGGCCCCTGCTCGGTCGAGAACGAGCAACAGATCGTCGCCTCAGCGCGCGCGGTGAAGGCAGCCGGCGCCGTCGCGCTGCGCGGCGGCGCGTTCAAGCCGCGTTCGTCACCCTATTCGTTCCAGGGCCTTGGCAAGAAGGGGCTCGAGCTCCTTGCGCTCGCCAAGCGCGAGACCGGCCTCGCGATCGTCACCGAGGCGATGGACGACGAGGGCGCGCACCTCTGCGCCGAGTTCGCCGACTGCATCCAGGTCGGCGCGCGCAACATGCAGAACTATTCGCTGCTCAAGACGGTCGGCAGGCTCGGCAAGCCGGTGCTGCTCAAGCGCGGCATGGCGGCGACCATCCAGGACCTGCTCCTCTCCGCCGAGTACCTGCTCGCCGAGGGGAATGGCCAGGTGCTGCTCTGCGAGCGGGGGCTGCGCAGCTTCGACACCACGTCGCGGAACCTATTCGACCTGACCGCGATACCAGTGGTGCAGCAGCTCTCGCACCTCCCCATCGTCGCCGATCCCAGCCATGGCACCGGGCGTCGCGACAAGGTGCTGCCGATGGCGCGCGCCGCGGTCGCCGCGGGCGCCGACGGCCTCATCATCGAGGTGCACCCGCAGCCGGAGAAGGCGATGAGCGACGGTGCGCAGTCGCAGACGCCCGAGCAGTTCATGTCGACGATGCAGTCGCTGCGACTCGTGGCGAACGCCGTCGGCCGCGCGATCGCCGGGCCGCTCGCGTGCTTCGCGCTCTTCGCACTCGGCGCGCCGGCTGTTCGCGCGCAGCAACCCGCTCCCCAGGCATCCGCCCGCGCAACGGCGCCGACGACGAAGGCCGACTCGGCGGCGATCGCGCTGATCGAGCGCGCCGCGAGGGCGTACCAGGGCACGCGCTCGTTGCGCGCCGAGTTCACGCAGTTGCTGAGCAATCCCCGCACGCGCACCGAACTGCGCTCGGCCGGCGAGTTCTTCCAGAAGGGCGCGACGCGCTTCGCGTTCAAGTTCTCCGCGCCGCCCGAGGACCGCATCGTCTCGGACGGACAGGTGCTCTGGCTCTACTCGCCGAGCACCGTGCGCGGACAGGTGATCAAGATGCCGCGCGCCGCCGGGGTGGGGATGGACCTCGCGTCGAGCGTGCTGAAGGAGCCGGCCAAGCGCTTCGTCGTCACCGCGCTCGCCGATACCACGATCGACGGCCGCGCCGTCACCGCGATCCGCCTCGTGCCCCGCGCGCAGGGCGGGGCCTTCATCCGCGCGACGCTCTGGCTCGACACGAAGGATGCACTCGTGCGCCGGGCCGAGTTCACCGAGGCGACGGGTCTCGTGCGCTCGATCGCGTTCACGAACATCCGCACCGGCACCACGCTGCCGCGCGATGCGTTCGTGTTCGTGCCGCCCGAGGGCGTGCGTGTGATCGACCAGGCGGCGCTGCTCGGCGGCAGCTCGCGCCCCTGACGCTCAGTTCACATTGAGCACGTCGCGCGCCGTGCGCGCCTTGCGGAGCGCATCGGCGGCGCGCTGCACCGTGGGATCCAGGCGCGCCGCGCGGCGCTGCAGGTACGCGGGGCCGAAGGCCAGCCGTGTCGCCTCGGCGGCGAGCGCGCGATCCACGGCGGCCTGCGCGTCGGCGTAGGTCGGGCCGCTCACGAAGATCCCGTTGCGCTCCATCTCGCGATAGAGCCGCTGCCGCCATGTCGCAGTCACGCTGAAGAGCGAGTCCTTCACCGCCCCATCGCGCACGAGTGCGGCCGCCGTCTCGCGCGTGAGTTGCCGCCAGGCGGCGAGCTGCTCGCCGAGCTCGACGTTGAATCGCCGCTCGGCCGCCTCGGCGACGCTGTCGCCCGAGATCACGTCGGGGACGATCCCGCCGCCGCCGAGCACGGTGCGGCCCATCGCCGTCTTGAACTGCGGACGCGCCGGTTCGGCGTCCTGCAGGCGCTGCTCGCCCGGCAGCGGATACTCGATGCTGCGGCCGAGCGGCGTCTCCCAGCGTGCGTTCGTGAGCGAGACGGCCGCGCCGTTCTCGAGGCGGTAGATCGCCTGCGCGCTCCCCTTCCCGTACGTCGCGCGACCGACGATCAGTGCGCGGTCGTGATCCTGCAGCGCTCCCGCGACGATCTCCGCCGCGCTCGCGGTGAGGTGGTTCACCAGCACCGCCATCGGCAGGCCGGGCCACCGCTCGGCCGTCGAGTCGACGTAGACCGCGTTCGCCTGCGCCGCGCGGCCGCGCGTGCTCACGATCCGCTGTCCGCTCGCGAGGAACAGGTCGGCGACCCGCACGCCCTGCGCGAGGAGGCCGCCCGGATTCCCGCGCAGGTCGAGCACGAGCGTCCGCGCACCGGCGGTGCGAAGCGAGTCGACGGCATCGACGAGTTCGGTCTCCGTCGAGTCGCTGAACGTGCTCACGGCGAGGTACCCGACGCCGCCGTCGAGCACGATGGCGCGCGCGACGGATCGATTCAGGATCGCCGTGCGCTCGAGAGTCATCTCGTGGCGCGCGTCGGTGCCCGAGCCGCGTTCGATCACGAGCTTGAGGGTCGAGCCCGGCGGTCCGCGGAACGCGATGCGCGCCTCCTCCACCGTCCAGCCCTTCATCGAGCGGCCGTCGAGCTCGACGAGGCGGTCGCCGGCGACGATGCCCGCGCGCTCCGCGGGCGACCCGATGCGTGGCGCGGTGACGGTCACCCAGCCGTTGCGCGCATCGACCGAGAGGCCGACACCCACGTAGGTGTTGCTCGAGATGCGTTCGAGCCGCTCGAGCCGGTCGGGTGTGAGGTACGCGGAGTTCGGGTCGCCGAGCTCCTCGAGCATCCCGACCATCGCGAGCTCCCACATCTGTTCGGCGTCCACCGAGTCGACGTAGTTGTCCCGCACGCGGAGCATCACGCGCTCGAGGAGCCGCGCACCGTCCTTCGCGCCACGGTCCACGCGCACGGCGCGTTGGATGAGCCAGACGCCCGACCAGGCCGCGGCGAGGACGAGCATGAGCGAACCGATCGTGCGGGCGCGGGTCATTGTGCCACCAGCGCCAACTCGGGGAGCCGATCACCGATCTCGGCGAGCACGAGCGCCTCGACCTCGTCCTCGCTCCCCGATGCATCCACAGCCACGATCGGACCGCATTCCGGATGCTTTGCCTGCCAGGCCGCGTTGGAGAACTCGAGGAACGCCGCCGCGACGCGCCAATGGAAGTCGGCGTCCGCCGCCTCGATCCGGTCGGCGCTGCCGCGCGAGCCGACGCGCTGCAGTCCCTTCGCGGGGTCAATCGCGAGGAGGATCGTCAGGTCCGGCCGCAGCTTCCCGACCGCGAGCCGGTTCGCCGCGCGCACGGTCTCCATGTCGAGCCGGCGGCCGTGGACCTGGTAGGCATAGGTCGAGAGCATGAAGCGGTCGAGCAGCACGTGCTCGCCGGCGGCGAGCGCGGGCTCGATCTCCTCCGCCACGAGCTGCGCGCGCGACGCGATGAAGAGCGCGGCCTCGGTGGCGGGGGCGACCGGCGCGTCCGCATGCAGGAGCAGCTCGCGGATGCGGTCGCCTGCCGGCGTCCCGCCCGGCTCGCGGAAGAGCTGATGCTGCACGCCCGCCGCCGTGAGGCGCGAGCCGAGCCGCCGGAGCTGGGTCGACTTCCCCGCCCCTTCTCCCCCCTCGAACACCACGAGCCGGCCGCGCATGATCCCGCTCAGCCGAGCGTGATGATGGAGCTCGTCGCGCCCTTCTTGATCCCTTCGAGGATCCACTGGTTCACCTGGATCATGACCTTGTCGAAGTTCTCGTTCGCCGAGATCACGCGCTGGTAGATCATGCTCCCCTGGACCTTCGTGAGCAGCTGGTCGAGTTCCTGTTCCATCTCCGGCGTCGGCTGCTGCCCTCCCTCGATCATCTGCTGCGCTTCGTGGCGCAGCGACTCCATCCGCTGCAGCGCCGTCACGACGTCCCGGTCGTCGTTGAGCGACTCATTGGCGCGCTTCACCGCCTGGTATTCGCTGCTCTGGCCGATCATCCGCCCGAGTTCCACCGCCTTGTCGTTCAGCATCACTGCTCCTTTCGTCGGGCCACCACGAAGCGCGGGCGGCCGGTCAAGTCGAGTCGTGTCTCGATGTCCGTGAACCGGCCATCGTCCCGCACCGCGGCCACCGCCAGGTCGGCGCGGCGCGCGTCAATCTCCATCGCCAGCAGCCCGCCGGGCACGAGCACCTCGGCCGATTGCGGCACGAGCGCGCGGATGGCCCACATCCCGCCGTCCCCCGAGAAGAGCGCCATCGAGGGCTCCCACTCGCGCACGAGCGCCGGCAGTTCAGGGCGCTCGGACATCGAAATATACGGAGGGTTCGACACGACGGTGTCGAAGAGGGTTCCCATCACCGGCTTGAGCAGCGAGCCCTCGTGGAAGCGGACGCGGTCGCGCTTATCCTCGGGGATCGCAGCGAGGTTCGCCTGCGCGACCTTGAGCGCGTCGGGGGAGAGCTCGATCGCATGCACCTCGTCGAAGGCGCCCTCGGCGGCCAGCGCGAGCGCGATGGCGCCCGAGCCGGTGCCCACATCCACCGCGCGGCCCCTGCCCCCGCGCTGCGCGGCGAGCACGAGGTCCACGAGCAGCTCGGTCTCGGGGCGCGGGATGAGCACGCGCGGGTCGACCTCGAGCACGAGGTGGCGGAAGGCGGCGCGGCCGATCGCGTACTGGAGCGGCATCCCCTGCGCGCGCCGGTCGGCCGCAGCGCGGATCGCGCCCTCCTGCGCCTCTGCGACCTCGTCGTCGCGATGCGCCGTGGGCCAGAAGCGCGGTTCGTCGAGCACCCCGGCGATGAGGTCGCGCGCCTCGGCGCGGGCCGGCGGCACACCGGCACCTGCGAGCTGCACCGCGAGCTCGTCGAGCAGGTCGCCGACGGTCATGCCCGCCTCACCCCGCGTCCCCCGACAGCTTCTCCTCGATGTCGGCGAGGCGCAGCGCGTCCATGAGCTCGTCGATCCTCCCGTCCATCACGCCGGCGAGGTCGTGCGTCGTGTAGCCGATCCGATGGTCGGTGACACGGCTCTGCGGATAGTTGTAGGTGCGGATCTTTGCCGAGCGGTCGCCGGTGGAGACCTGGCTCTTCCGCATGCGCGAGCGCACCGCTTCCTGCTCGGCGACCTTGAGGTCGAGCAGGCGCGAACGCAGGACCTCCATCGCCTTGAGCTTGTTCTGGAGCTGCGACTTCTGGTCCTGCTGCGAGACGACGAGTCCGCTCGGCAGGTGTGTGATGCGCACGGCCGAGTCGGTGGTGTTCACGCTCTGGCCGCCGGGCCCCGATGAGCGGAAGACATCGATGCGGAGGTCCTTGTCCTCGATCTTGAGGTCGATCTCCTCGGCCTCGGGCAACACGGCGACCGTGGCGGCGGAGGTGTGGATGCGGCCCGCGGCCTCGGTGGCGGGGACGCGCTGCACGCGATGCACGCCCGACTCGAAGCGGAGTTCACCGAAGGCCGTCGGCCCGGTGACCTTGAAGATCGCTTCCTTCAGGCCGCCGAGCGTGCCGTCGCCCATCGAGATCGTCTCGATGCGCCAGCCGCCGTGCCGCTCGATGTAGCGCGTGTACATGCGGTACAGGTCGGCCGCGAAGAGGGCGGCCTCGTCACCGCCGGTGCCGGCGCGGATCTCGAAGATCGCGTTGCGGTCGTGGAGCGGGTCGGGCGGGAGGAGGAGCGGCTTGAGGGCAGCCTCCGCCGCGGGGATCGCCAGCTCGATGCGTGCGACCTCCTGTTTCGCCTCCGCCGCCAGCTCGGGGTCTTCGAACGACAAGAGCTCGCGCGCCTGCGCGAGCTCCAGGTCCATCTTCTCGAGGGCTTTCGCCTGCTCCACGACCTGGCTGAGCCGTTGGTGCTCTCGGCCGAGCGACGCCATCAGCTTGGCGTCCTTTACGGTCTTGGGATCGAGAAGGTCGCGCTCGACCTCGGCGGCGCGCCGGAGCGCGTCGGCGAGCCGGTCGCGGATGCTCAGGCGGTCGTCGCCTTCGCGGAGTACTTCTGGCGGAAGCGCTCGACGCGGCCGGCGGTGTCGATGAGCTTCTGCTTGCCGGTGAAGAATGGGTGGCAAGCCGCGCAGATGTCGGTGTGCAGTTCCGCGTGCGTGCTGCGCGTCTGGAACTTGTTTCCGCAGGCGCAGGAGACGGTCGCGGTCGCGTACGTCGGATGGATGTCGGCTTTCATGGGTGCCTCTCGAGTGTAGAAAAGTCCAGCTTCACAATATAACGGGATGCATTGAGGCCACGCAAGCGGGCCTGTATCATCGGGTTGCGACAGGCCCGATTCGGTGCAGGACCCCTGTAGGTGCTTTCCTCACGGCCTGCGAACACCGACATTTCGGGGATGGCTCCGGCGCAGGCGAACTGTCCGCCACGTTCGAAGAATCCCCGCCGGCTCCCCGCAGTTCCCCCCTCCGCTGCAGAACTGCGCATGACCTCGACCAGGCTTGAACAGGTGACCGGCGCACCGAGCATCGAGTCGCTGAGACCCGAGCATTCGCACGGGTTCTCGGAGGCGGAGGTGCACGGGATCATGGACCAGATCTACGCCCGCGGCGACCGGCTGATGACCTGGTTCCTCGCGAGCCATTTCGCGCTCGCGCTGGTCCTCGCCCTCTATCACCAGACCTGGGTCGCGACAATCCTCGTCGGCGGGGGTGCGCTCGCGAGCTTCGTCGTCGCCGCCCGGCTCCTTCCGCGCACGTTCTTCACGCGCGCATTTGCCGGCATCGCGCAGCAGGCGTTCGTCGCGCTGCACATCTACCAGCTCTACGGCCAGAGCGAGCAGCACTTCTGGTACTTCACGGCCTTCACGATGATGATCGTGTACCAGGACGCCCTGTGCATGTGGCCGGGCGCCCTGCTCATCATCTTCCAGCACATCCTCTTCGCGGGGCTGCACAACGCCGGCATGCCGGTGCACTTCTTCCCCGAGGAGTACGTCGGCTTCACGAAGCTCTTCTACCACTTCGGCATCGCGCTCGTCCACGTCGGGATCTGCGGGTACTGGGCGCTCCTCCTGCGGCGCCAGTCGCTCGGCGACGCGTGGCGCAAGCGCCAGCTCAAGGAAGAGCACCAGCTGCTCGAGGTGCAGGTCTCGCGGCTCCGCGAATCGGAGGCGGCGCTCACGCGCACCACCGCCGCGCTCGCGGACGCGTCTCGGCGGCAGCGCGCGATCCTCGACAACAGCGACGACGCGATGTGGATCAAGGACCTCGAGGGCCGGTACGTCGCGGCGAACGCGGCCTTCGCACGCTACGCCGGGCACACGCTGGAGTCGATCGTGGGGAAGTCCGCGGCCGACTTCACCTCCGGCCGGCGCCTCGAGGATGCGCTCGCCTTCGAGCGCGAGGTCGTCGCGACGGGAAAGCCGCTGACCTACGAGCTCGAATGGAGCGCCCACGGCGTGACGCGCACGCTCGAAGTCACGGTGCGCCCGGTCCTCGACGAGGGGGGCCGCGTGCAGGCGACCTCGGGGCACTCGCGTGACATCACCGACAGCAAGGCGGTGGAGGCCGAGCGCCGCCACGCCGAGTCGCGGTTGCAGCACACGCAGAAGCTCGAGAGCCTCGGCCTCCTCGCCGGCGGCATCGCTCACGACTTCAACAACCTGCTCGTCGGCATCCTCGGCAACGCCGAGATGGCGCAGAGCGAGCTGCCCGAGCACGCCGAGGCGCGGCAGTCGATCGAGCAGATCGAGCAGGCCGCGCTGCGCGCGGCCGACCTCACGAAGCAGATGCTCGCCTACGCCGGAAAGGGGCGCGTCGAGGTGCTCGCCTGCGACGTCTCAGCGATCGTGCGCGAGATGTCCGAGTTGCTGCACGCGGGCATCTCGAAGAAGGCCGAGTTCCGGTTCGAGCTCGACGGCGCGCTCCCGACGGTCGAGGCCGACGCGACGCAGTTGCGGCAGGTGATCATGAACCTCATCACGAACGCCGCCGATGCGATCGGCGACGCGCGCGGCACGATCACGCTGCGCACGGCGAAGGTGGAGCTCGCGGCGGGCGATGTCGTGCCGCGCTTCGGGCTCGACGAGCTCCACCCCGGCACCTACGTGCGGATCGAGGTGGTCGACACGGGCGTCGGGATGACCACCGACATGATCGGTCGCATCTTCGAGCCGTTCTTCTCGACGAAGTTCGTCGGGCGCGGACTGGGACTCGCGGCGGTGCTCGGCATCCTGCGCAGCCACCACGGCGCGATCGATGTCACGAGTTGCGCCGGGGGCGGCAGTGCGTTCCGCATCCACCTGCCCGCCATGGCCGGGCGTCGCGGGGAAGCGGCGAGCTCGCCCGCGCCGAAGGCCAACGGGAAGGGCGCGCGCGCGGTGGCGCAGGGCCTCATCGTCGTGGTCGATGATGAAACGAGCGTGCGGACGCTCGCCGCACGCATCGTCGGCCGCCGCGGCTATGAGGTGATGACCGCAGCCGACGGACAGGAAGCGGTGGAGCTCGTGCGCGCGCATGGCGACCGGATCTCGCTCGTCCTCCTCGACATGCTGATGCCGCGGCTGAACGGCGAGGAGGCGTTCGCCGAGATCCGGCGCGCGCGGCCGTCGCTGCCCGTCATCTTCTCGAGTGGCTTCACCGAAGGATCGATGTCGGAGCGGCTCCTCGGCGAGCCGAACGTCGCGTTCATCGGCAAGCCGTACGGCGCGAACCAGCTGATGTCGGCGATCACCGGGCTGCTGGAACGCGATGGCGGCCCATCGGAAAAGGGCGCGTGATGAGGGCCGCACCGTTGGACCGGCGCAGCACCGCGGGCGTGGCGCTCGCGCTCGCGTGCGTGGCTGCGCTCGGCGCTGGCGCATGTGACCGGTTGTGGTACGCGTCGAGCGCGTACAACGGCGTTCGTATGACGCCGCCGCTCGCGAAGCCGGCGGTCACGTGGGAGCGCACGGACGGCGCCGCCTTCGACATGCGCGCCGAGACCGCTGGGCGCGTGACACTACTCTACTTCGGCTACACCCACTGCCCCGACGTCTGCCCGCTGCAGCTCATGCACCTCGGAACGGCGCTGCGAGAGCTCGGCGCCGACACGGCCGCGCAGCTGCGCGTGCTCGTGGTCTCGATCGATCCGGCGCGCGACACCGGGAGCGTGCTCGGCGATTGGGTACATGGATTCCACCCCGGGTTCATCCCGCTGCGCGGCGACCTCGCGTCGATCGACACGGCGCTCTCGCGGCTCGGGCTCTCGCCGCGCGCGGCGCTGATGTCCGAGCCGGTGACCGCGGACCCGGCGCACGCGGCGGCCGTCGTCGCGTTCGCGAAGGACGGGCGAGCGCACTTCCTGTATCCGGCGAACACCAATCCGGAGATGTGGGCGTTCGACATCAGGAAGCTGCTGCGGGACAGCGTGCCCTGAGCGGGGGCTGGGCCCCGGCGCTTCAGCCGCGTAACCCCGGCCCTTTCAACCAGTTGGATGGTTTGACAGCCCCCTCGCCGCTCCCTAACTTCGCGGCCAGAGCTGGTCCCCCGCACACGATCGAAATGCCTGCCACGACCGCCGACTTCCTCGCGACCGTTCCGCTCTTCCGTTCCCTCGCTCCGGCGGAGGTCTCGGCGTTCTCGCAAATGGCGCGCGAGAAGAGCTATCCGAAGGGCAGCGTGATCCTCTTCGAGGACGACCCGGGCGATTCGCTCTTCGTGGTCCGCGACGGACGCGTGAAGGTGGTCCTCGTCGCGGAGGACGGCCGCGAGGTGATCCTCGGCATCCTCGGCGTGGGCGAGCACTTCGGCGAGCTCTCGCTCATCGACGACCAGCCGCGCTCGGCGCACGTGGTCGCGATGGAGGAGTCGACACTGCTCGTGCTGCGCCGCGAGGACTTCCGCCGGCGCGTCGAGCAGAATCCCGCGGTCGCCTGGGCGCTGCTGCTCGAGCTCTCGCGCCGGCTCCGCCGTGCGGACGAGAAGATCGGCTCGCTCGTCCTGCTCGACGTGCCGGGCCGCATCGCGCGCATGCTGCTCGACGCGGCGACCGAATCGGGCGGCGACCAGATCGAGAAGGCGCTCACGCACCAGACCATCGCCCACGTCATCGGCGCGAGCCGCGAGACGGTCTCTCGCGCGATGCGCGAGTTCGTCGAGGCGGGATGGCTCAGCACCGAGAAGCGCCGCATCACGATCACCGACCGCGCGGCGCTGGAGAAGCGCTCGCAGCAGCGGCTCTAGGGGGGTGGACGCGTGACCCGCTGTGACCGTCGTCACGCCAATGCCGTGACCGCACTCGTTGGTGTTGCCGCGCGCCCGGCGCGACATTGCAGTGTGAGCCGGGGGAGCGAATGAGCCTGCGTGTCCGATTCTGGGGGACGCGCGGATCGATCCCGACCCCGGGAGCCAGTACGGTGCGATACGGAGGGAACACTCCGTGCACGGAAGTCCGGACCGACGACGGATGGCTCGTCATCCTCGACGCCGGGACGGGGATCCGTGAACTGGGGCGGGACCTGCTGCATCGGTCCAATGGGGCGCCGATCAAGGGAGACATCTTCCTGACTCACGCCCACTGGGACCACATCCAGGGGATCCCGTTCTTCGCCCCGATCTTCGGTCGTGGGAACCACTTCACGATCTGGGGATCGCAGTCGATGGAGCGGTCGGTGGACAAGGTGGTGCGGGACCAGATGTCACCGGTGGTGTTCCCCGTCACATTCGAGGAGCTCGACGCCTCGATTGACTTCAGGGACCTCGCCGAAGGCACCCGCACCGAAGGGACGGGGTATGAGGTGACATCGTTCGCCGTGCAGCACCCGGGAGGTGCGCTGGGATATCGGTTCTCGGAGCCGGGCGGCAAGGGCGGTGCGCTGGTCTACGTATCGGACAATGAGCTGGCGACGCATCCGCGGTACGGGTCGGCGCCGGATTGGCGGAAGCAGATGGTCGATTTCGTGCGCGGGGCGCGGGTGCTCATCCACGATTCGACCTACACGACGGAAGAGTACGATCACCACCGGGGTTGGGGACACTCGACGTTCGAGGACTCGGTGGAGCTGGGATTGGAGGCGGGGGTCGGGACGCTGGTGCTCTTTCACCACGAACCGCGCCGCACCGACGAACAGTTGGATGCATGCCTGGCAGAGTGCCGGGCGCTGGTGAAGGCACGTGGCGGCGCACTCCAGGTCGTCGCCGCCGCGGAAGGACTGACGCTGACTCTCTGACCCTCCTAAGGAGGAAAGATGTACAAGCAGATCGCCCGTGCCTCGACCCTGCTCGCCCTCGTGTCGGTCGCCGCGCTCGCGCAGCAGCCCGATACGCGGCCGACCGTGGCCGTGCTGCCGTTCGTCAACAGCGCGATCGGCGCGAGCAACGCCGAGCTCGCCCCTCTGTCCAAGGGCATCGCTGACCTCCTCATCGCGGAGATGGGCCAGAACGCCGGCATCCGCCTCGTGGAGCGCGAGAATCTCCAGAAGCTCCTCGATGAGCAGAACCTCGCGCGCGATGGCCGCGCCGACGAGGCGACGGCGGCGCGCATCGGCAAGCTGCTCGGCGCCAAGCACATCGTCACCGGCTCGTTCATCACGGACCGGAGCGGCCGGATGGTGCTCACGCTGAAGTCGATCGACAGCGAGACCGGCATCATCGAGTGGAACACGCGCCAGGAAGGCAAGACCGAGGAGTTCCTCGATCTCGTCTCGAAGACGGCTGCCGCCGCGAACACCGGCCTCAAGCTCCCGGCGATCACGATGGCCCCGGCCGCACGCCAGACGAGCGAGGCGCGCACCGAGGAGCGCAAGAAGGTGCCCTTCCAGGCCGTGATGATGTACTCGCGCGCGATCAGCGCGCAGGACGCCGGCAAGAAGGACGAAGCGATCCAGCTCTTCAGCCAGACGATCCAGCGCTTCCCCACCTTCGACGATGCGAAGAAGGCGTGTGAGCGCCTGAACGGCAGCCCGTGTGCTGCGACTGGCGGTTGACCGCCGCGCAGGGATAACCTTTGGACCGCCGGGGCCCGCACGGGCCCCGGCGGTTCGTTCTTCCTCCCCCCTCCCGTGCAGCCACTCGTCTACGCCCCGGCCGGCCGCGCCCTCCCCGCCCTTCCCATCGGGAGCGGGGACCTGCTGGACGTGCGCCGAGTGGAGCAGTTGCCGAGTGCCGAGGAGATGGACCCGGAGCGCCCCACCGTCGTCGTAGTCGATGCCGCGCTCGCAACGCGCTCGGGAGGCCCCGCCGCGCTCGGCGGACTCGCCGCATACGTCGCCTTCATCGGCCTCGGCGAGGCGGGCGAGGAGGAGCCGGCGGAACTCATGAAGGCGATCGCCCTCACGAGCTGGCTCCCCGCCGCCGCGAGCCGCGGCCAGGCGACTGCGGCGCTTCAGGGCGCGATGCGCCACGCGAGCGCGCTCATCGAGGCCTATCGCGCCGCGAAGCTCGAGCAGCAGAGCGCCTTCGACCTGCGCGAGCTCTCGCGCGTGGGCGCCGCCCTCACCGAGGAGCGCGACCTCGACACGCTGCTGGAGATGATCCTCTCGCAGGCACTGCGCCTCTCGTCGGCCGACGCGGCCTCGCTCTACCTGATGGAGCGCAACGCGCAGGGTGTGCCGAGTACGCTGCGCTTCAAGCTCTCGCAGAACATCACGCTCCCCGAGCTGCCGTTCAGCGAGCGCACCATCCCGATCGACCACACGAGCCTCGCCGGCTACGTGGCGGCGACGGGCATGCCGCTCATGATCTCCGACGTCTACCTGCTCCCCGAGCACGTGACGTATCGGCAGAACCGCTCCTTCGACGAGAAGTTCGGCTACCGCACGAAGTCGATGCTCGTCCTCCCCATGCGCACGCACAAGGACGAGATCATCGGCGTGCTGCAGCTGATCAACCGCAAGCGCGATGGGGAACAGCAGCTGACCTCGATCGAGGTCGTGGACCACCAGGTGCTGCCGTTCGACCAGCGCTCGGCCGACCTCGTCGCGGCGCTCGCCGCGCAGGCGGCGGTGGCGATCGAGAACAGCCGGCTCTACGAGGACATCGAGCGGCTCTTCGAGGGCTTCGTCACCGCGGCGGTCACGGCGATCGAGGCGCGAGACCCGACGACGTCGGGCCACTCGTTCCGCGTCGCGACGCTCACGACGAACCTCGCCGAGGCGGTGGACCACGTGAGCGACGGACCGTACCGCAGCGTGACGTTCTCGCGCGAGCAGATCCGCGAGATCCGTTACGCAGGGTTGCTGCACGACTTCGGCAAGGTCGGCGTGCGCGAGCAGGTGCTCGTCAAGCAGAAGAAGCTCTATCCGCACGACCTCATCATCCTGCGCCACCGCTTCCACTCGCTGCTGCAGCAGGCCGACCTCGAATACGAGCGCGAGCGCGCCGAGCACCTGCTCGACCACGGCAACCAGGACTACAAGGAAGTCGTCCAGCACCTCGACCTCATCCGCCGCGAGCGGCGTGACCAGCTTTCGCGCTGGCTCGACTCGATCTCGCGCGCCAACGAGCCCACGATCCTCCCCGAAGGCAGCTTCGAGGAGCTCGAGGAGATCGGCCGGCAGACGTTCATCGACTTCGACGGCGTCGAGCGCACGCTCCTCGCCGAGGACGAGTTGCGGTTCCTCATGATCAACAAGGGGAACCTCGACCCGAAGGAACGGCGCGAGATCGAGTCGCACGTCACGCACACGTTCCGGTTCCTCGAGCAGATCCCGTGGACGCGCGAGCTCTCGGGAATCCCGAAGATCGCCTTCGGGCACCACGAGAAGCTCAACGGAACGGGCTATCCGCGCGGCGTGAAGGAGGACGAGATCCCGGTCCAGACGCGCATGATGACGATCGCCGACATCTACGACGCGCTCACCGCGACCGACCGTCCGTACAAGCGCGCCGTGACGCCCGAGCGCGCGATCGACATCCTGAACCTCGAGGCGAAGGGCGGGCACATCGACGCGCCCCTGCTGCAGACCTTCGTGCAGGCGCAGGTGTTCGCGAAGGTCTCGCCGTCGGAGGGAACGCGTCGCCGCACGACGACGACCATGCGCGCGTCGCTCGCGGCGCGGATCGCGGCGGGGACGCCGCCGTCGAGCACGACGGCACCCGCTTCCGCGTCCGCCGGCGAACCGGCTGCGGCGGCGGCGGGGCCGACGCCGCCCCGCTCGTCAGACGCGATCCGCGACTGACGCCTGGCCCCATCCGCCGCCGCCGGGCGTGCGGATCTCCACCACATCACCCGGCTTGAGCTCTCTCCGGCACTTCGCCGGCACCCGCTGGCCGTTGAGCAGGTTCTCGCCCGGGGCGCCATCGCGCCCGCCCGCCGCGCCGCGCGGCGCGCGCGTGCGGCGCTCGGTGAGCAGCGTGACCGTGCACGGCGCGAGCACGCGGTACGCGCGCACCACTCCGTCGCCGCCGCGATGGAGTCCCGCGCCCCCCGAGCCGCGGCGGATCGCGTAGCGGTCGATCACGATCGGATAGGCGCGCTCGAGCGACTCGATCGGCGTGTTGCGCGTGTTGCTCATCCCCACGTGCACCGCGTCGGGACCGGGGCCCTTCGCGCTCGCACCCTGCCCGCCGCCGAGCGTCTCGTAGAAGGTCCAGCCCGCGCCGCCGAACGTGATGTTGTTCATCGTGCCCTGCCCCTGCGCCGGCACATCGACGCCCGCTGCGGCGAAGGCGGCGAAGAGCAGGTCGGTGATGCGCTGGCTCATCTCGACGTTGCCCGCGGCGACCGCGGCCGGCGCGCGCGCGGCGAGGCAGCAGTCGTCGGGCGTCGTGATGCGGATGGGACGCGCAATGCCCTCGTTGGTCGGGACGTCGTCGGGGAGGAGCGCGCGCAGCACGAAGAGCGCGGCGGCGCGCGTGACCTGGATGGGACAGTTCACGTTACCGCGCACCATCGGGGACGTGCCGGCGAAGTCGAGGTGCAGCGCGCCGTGACGCACCGCGAGCGCGACGCGCAGCGGGATCTCGTCCTCGGTGACGCCGTCCCCCTCGAGAGCATCCTCGGCGAGCCCGGTGGCGCCGTCGAGCGTGAAGAGTCGCGCGACCGCGCGGCGTTCGGCGTAGTCGAGCAGGCCCGCAGTCACCACGGCGAGGCGCGGCGCACCGTGGCGCGCGAGCAGGGCGCGCCAGCCGCGCGCGCCGACGTCGCACGACGCGCGCTGCGCGGCGAGGTCGCCGCGGCGTTCGTCCGGGGTGCGGACGTTCGCGAGGATGAGTGACAGCATCTCGTCCTGCGGCACGCCGCCGCGCTCGATCCGAACCGGCGGGAGGATGATGCCTTCCTGCACCAGCTCCGTCGCGCCCTGAGGCATCGAGCCGGGGCTCATGCCGCCGACATCGGCGTGGTGCGCGCGCACGACCGCGTACCCCGCGATGCGTCCGCTGCCGTCGTCGATCGCCTCGATCATCGTGAGGTCGGGCAGGTGCGAGCCGCCGGCCCAGGGCGAGTTGAGCAGGAAGACGTCGCCCGCGACGGGACGCGCCGCACGCACCGCTCGGACCGACTCGGGGAGCGCGCCCAGGTGCACCGGGATGTGCGCCGCCTGCGCGACCATCAGGCCGTCGGCGTCGAAGAGCGCGCAGGAAGCGTCGCGGCGCTCACGGATGTTCGGAGAGAGCGCGCCGCGCACGAGCACGGAGCCCATCTCCTCGGCGATCATCGCGACGAGTGAACTCCAGACGGAGAGCTCGAGCGGGTCGAGGCCCGTCGGCTTCGTCGGGGTCATGCGTCCGTCCGGTCGAGGCGCCAGCCGCCGATCTCGAGCGCGGTCGCGCGCCAGCCATCGGCGATCCACATCGTCGCGCCGGGGAGCGTGACGGCGCGCGGGCCGTCCAGCGCCATGCCGTGCGCGGGTCCACCGTGGTCGATGCCCTTCGGCGCATCGAACGCCGGCAGCGCGGCGTCGCGCGCGAAGGTCGCCTGCGCGCCCGGATCGCTCGCGACGTGCCGCAGCGCGACGCACTCCACCCCGCGCGCGAGCGCGAAGCCGTAGAGCGCGCGGTGCGCCGCCTGGAATCGCTCGGCGATCGCCGTTCCGGAGTCGCCGGGCGCGGCGTGCACGTCGAGTTCGTGCCCCTGGCCCTCGTAGCGCACGCGCACGAACCAGGTGCGATCGCGGCCCGGCACGCACGACGCGAGTGCGTCGCAACGCTCGCGGAATGCTGCGTCGGTGAGTTCGGCGGCGCGCACGAGGAGGCTCGACGCCACTTCGCGCTTCTCGGGCGCGATCGCGAGTCCCACCGCGCTCAGCACGCCCGCGAAGGGCGGCACGAGCACGGTGCGCATCTGCAGTACATCGGCGAGTGCGCACGCATGCAGCGGTCCACCGCCACCGAACGCGACAAGGGCGCAGCGCCGCGGATCCACGCCGCGGTCCACGCTCACACGGCGTAGCGCGCGCGCCATCTCGGCGTCCGCCGCGTCGACGATCGCCGCTGCGGTGCGCTCGGCGTCGGCGCCGAGCCGCTGCGCGAGACGCGCGATGGCCTCGCGGGCGGCATTCCCGTCGAGCGCGACGCCGCCGCTCCAGCCGCCCGCGCCGATGCGACCGAGCACCACCTGTGCATCCGTGACCGTCGGCTCCGTGCCACCGCGGCCGAATGCGACCGGCCCCGGCCGCGCGCCGGCACTGCGCGGACCGACGCGAAGTGCTCCGCCTTCATCGACCCAGGCGATGCTGCCGCCTCCCGCCGAGACCGTCTCGACGAGCACGCGCGGCAGCGCGATCGGCACGCCCGCCACTGCGCCTCCCGATTCGACGAGGGGCTCGCCAGCGAGGATGAGGCCCGCGTCGGCGCTCGTGCCGCCGATGTCCATCGTGAGCGCATCGGTGATTCCTGCGCTGCGTGCCGCCGCCGCCGCGCCCACGACGCCGCCGGCCGGACCCGAGAGCGCGAGTGAGGCCGCGTGCTGCGCAGCATCGCCAGCGGCGCGCATGCCGCCGCCTGAGGTCATCACCGCAGGCGAGGGGAAGCGTGCGGTGCGAAGGCGCTCGCCCAGTCGCTCGAGGTAGCGCTGCACGCCGGGGCGCGCATACCCCTCCGCCACCGCCGTCGCGGTGCGCTCGTACTCGCGGATCTCCGGCAGCACTTCCGTTGCCAGCACGACGGTGAGGCCGGGTGCCGCGGCACGGATCGCCGCGGCGAGCTGGCGTTCGTGGGCATCGTCGGCGTAGGCGTGGAGCAGCGCGATGACGACGACATCGGGGTGCAACGCGATCACCTCGCGCGCGACCGCGGTCGCCTCCGCGGGCGCGAGCGCGAGCACGACACCGGTCGTCTCCTGCCGCTCGCGCACGGGGACCACGCGGTCAGCGTCGACTAGCGGCGCCGGATGCTGCGCCGAGAGGTCGTAGAGCGAGACGCGATCCTGCCGACGGAGTTCGAGGAGGTCGCTCGCGCCGGCGGTCGCGCAGAGCACGACGCGCGCGCCGGTGCGCTCGAGCAGGAGGTTGGTGACGACCGTCGTCCCGTGCACGAGCCTGGCAACCGCGCCCTCGCGTGCACCGAGCGCCGTGAGCGCGGCGACGACGCCCTCGCCCTGGTCCTCCGGCGTGGTCAGGACCTTCGTCGCGCGAACGATGCCGTCGGGCGCGATCGCCGCGCAGTCGGTGAAGGTGCCGCCGACGTCGACGCCCGCGGCGAGGCCGTGCACCGTCAGGCCGCCCGGACGGCTGCGTTCGCCGCGGTGGGCGTGGGCGGCTCTACCGGCGCCGTGCGCATGTGCCGCCAGTACGCGACCGCGAGTCCCACGTGCGCCGGGAGCAGCAGCATCAGCGGCCCGACCAGTCGCTGTATGCCCAACGGCGCGAGACAGAGCGCGAGCGCGCCCTGCGCGAGGATCGCGATGATGCACCAACGCGCGAGACTGCTCGATGCGCCTCGCAGGATGGCTCTCGCGACGGGCACCGCCGCGACGAGTCCGAGGGGTGACACGAGCAGCAGGTTGAGGTTGTCGTACCAGAACACGTGCGCCGATCCGATCCACATGCCGAGGATGAGCAGGCCGACGACGCCGGTCGCTCCGTACCAGGCGATCGACATCACCGCGGCGGGGACGCGCGTGCGGGCGCGCGCGCCGGCGCTGATCGGCGCGAGCAGGAGCATCCACGCGCCGAGGATCGGGCCCCACGCGGCGAGCGTGAGTCCGTGACGCTCCGGCGGCTCCGGTGCGCGACGCGCCTTGTAGAGGACCTCCTCCCCTGCGACGAACGGGATCGTGACGCCATCGGCGCCTGGCACCCTCACGTCGCGCAGGTAGTCACGCAGCCGCATCGGGATGAACATCGCCTGCCACGCCGTCATCGGGACGTCGGCGTGCGGACCGAGCGCGAGCTCGATGCCGGCCTGCGCGAGGCCCGCGGGCGTGGTGAGGCGCACCGACTCGGACCGATAGCTCCACGGGGTGGTCGTGACGCTGAAGCGCCGCTCGAGCGAACCACCGAGCACGGTGTCGATCGCGTCGCGCACGCGCGTGGAGCAGTTGTCGCGGTAGTAGTCGTAGCGGTAGTACTTGTTCTCGGGCAGCGCGTTCTGCACGACGAGCGCGGCGAGCGCCGAGCGCTGCTCCACCGTGAGCGCGAGCACCTGCTCGGTGACCTCGCGGTCCTGTCCCGCGTACGCCTCGATGAGCCAGGTCGACGGGAAGGCCTGCACCCAGTAGCGATTGTCGCCGCTGAGGAACCGCCGCAGGAACTGCGGTTCGTCGAAGGAGAACATCCCCCAGTTGTACGCGAGGTCGATGCCGCTCGCCGTGTCCTGGATGCGGATCGCGTTGTGGCCGAAGCGCTCGAAGACCGCGTCACCGGGGCCGAAGGTGAGCACGGAGACGCGCAATGGCGCGCCGCCGAATGGGAACGGGTCCGCTCGCGGTGCGCCCTGGGCGCGCAGCGCCGCCACTGACGCGCAGAGGACGAGCGCCGCCACGAATGTGCGCGCAGCGGCCAGCCGGAGGAACACGACGATCACGGCCGCAGCTCTTTCGCGTCGTCCGCGGCCTTGTAGATCAGCTCCATGAGCTTGTAGACGCGCACCTGGTCGCGCGGCGGCTCGTACGGTGCCTCGTCGCGCACCGCGGCGAAGAAGTGCGCGAGCGCCGAACGGTAACTCTGGATGAACATCGTGTCCTTCGTCTGCGCGCCCGTCGGCGACACGTCCACCGGCGTGCCGTGGATCTCCTTCACGAGACGCAGCGGGTTGAGGCGCGCCGTCCCCTGCGTGCCGAGCAACTCGAACCACCACCGCTGGTCCTGGCCGAGATAGTTGGCGTGAACGTCGATCGTGACCGTGAAGCCGCCTTGGCACTCGATGAAGACGATCGCCGAGTCCTCGACCGCGTTCGCCCCGCGCGCACGCTCCATCGCGGCGCTCACGCGCGTCACGCGCGGGAAGTCGAGCAGCCAACCGGCGAGGTCGAGCATCGGGAAACCGAGCTCGAGGAAGGCGCCGCCACCCGCCTCGGCGCGGCGCGACCGCCAGGGCGCCTGCTGCACGCGCTGGCGGTACGAGCCGGCGCGCACGCCACGGATCTTCCCGAGTTCACCGCTGCGCACGAACGCGTCGAGCGCCTGCGAGTCGTGGCGGAACCGGTGGTTGTTGGCGACCATCACGACGCGCTTCGCCTTCTCCGCCGCGCCGAGGATCTTCTCGACCGCGCGCGCGGTGAGGCCGAGCGGGCGCTCGCACATCACATGCTTCCCGGCGCGGAGCGCCGAGAGGACGTGGATCTCGTGCAGGTGGTTGGGCGTCGCGACGACGACGGCGTCGAGGTCCTTGAGTTCGAGCAGCTCCTCGATGTCGGTGCAGGCGTCACGCACGCTGAAGCGCTGGGCGAGCGAGCGCGCCTTGGGGAAGTCCATGTCGCAGAGCGCGGCGATCGTCACGCCGCGCATCTTGCTGAGGACCGGCAAATGCGCCGTCTGGGCGATCGCCCCGAGGCCGAGGACGCCGACGCGCAGCGGGGACGTGGGAGTGGGCGGCACGATTCGCGTTCCGGTCGCTACGGGAGGAGTTGCCCGGGTGGGACCGGGCCGACGGTGGTGCCGGGATAATACGTGCGCAGGATCGTGCGGACGTCCTGACCAGCGCGCGCGCGACCGATCGCGCCCCACTGGCACATCCCCACGCCATGCCCGTATCCGTTCCCGCGGATCACCGCGCGGACCAAGCGCCCGTTCGCTCGCTCGGTCGTGACGGAAAAATAGGAGCTGTTCAACAGCTCGCCACCGTGCGTTCGCAGGACGGAGCGTGAATCGTTGCCGCGCAGGCGGTAGCTGCCGCGGTCGGTGCGGACGACAAGCGTGCCGACCCGCCCGCTCGGGGTCCGCTCGTCGACGACGAGGTCCGAGACGCGTCCGGGTCCGCTCGCTCCCACCTGCGCATACCCCGCGAGATAGCGCCGTACCACGGCGTCGAGTTCGGCGCCCGTGTAGACGCGGGTCCAGGCGAAGCGCGGGGCGATGTCGCAGTAGAAGCGATCGGTGCCGTGGATGCGGTCGCTGACGCGCCTCAAGTGCGGTTCGCCGCCGGTGCGCCAGACCTCCTCGGCGGCGGCCGTCTGGCCGCCGCAGGCCGAGTAGAAGGGCGCGTTGACCACGCGCTGGCCGACCTTGAGCACGAGTCCCGCCGTCGCCGCGACGGCCGCGTCGGTGACGGGGCGCTCCGCGGTGGCGCCGCCGTAGACCTGGTCGCCCGTGGAGGCTACCATCTCGAAGTCGCGGCTCCGGCTCGATCCGCCGAGCGCGGCGATGAGGCGCGTGACGCTGTACGAGCGCGCGGCGATCGCCTGCGCCTCGACGGCGGCGCGCTCGCCCGGCGTGCGCTCGCCGATCTCGAGCGGAACGACGCCGCGCAGGTAGTCCTCGAGCGCGACGTGATTGACGGCGAGCACGCCGGAGTCGGTCGCGACCCACGTGATCGCGCCGCGGTACGATTTGTTGCCGTTGCGCACGAAGCCGTCGTCGTCGCTGAACTGACGGATCGGACCCGACTGCCAGGGCGTCGAGATGCCGTCCCCGCGCGCGGCGCGCAACTGCGCGCCGCGCCGCTCGATCCGCCATCCTTCGCCGGCCCGCGCGCGCACGAGGACGCCACCGTCGCTCGAGAGGAGCCGCCAGGTGCCCGCGCCGTCGAGGAGCGCCGTGTCGCGTGCGACGCGCAGCGCGACGCGCACGAAGGGGCCCGTGCCTGCGACGGGACCGGCGGGCGCGGCCTCGGTGGGGATCGGCTCGAACGCTGCCGTGTCCGCCGGTCGCGGCGCCTGAGGCGGCGGGAAAGGCGAACCACCGGTCTCCTCGGTCTTGAGCGGCCGCGAGAAGCAGCCGGCGACGAGGGGGACGAGGGCGGTCAGCGCGACGATCGACGCGCGCCGCCGCGGCGCACTCACCGGCCGAAGCTCCCCATCGAGATGCCGGCCATCGGGAGGACGCGACCCTTCCGCTCCGTGGGCGCGGCCTCGGGAGGCGCGGAGATCGTGCGGATCGCGCGCGCCTCGAAGTCGTAGTCGTCCACGACTTCCGTGACCTCGACCTCGATGAGGCTGCCCGGCGCCGCGTCGGTGACCACGCGTGTCACGCCGTCGATGTCGTCGGCCTGCCACGGCAGGCGCGCGACCGCCGGATCCGATGCACTGCCGGCCTCGAGCACGAGCGCCGGCGCCACCGCGCCGATCCGCGACTCGTAACGCTCGGCGGTGATGTGCCGCTGCAGTTCCTGCAGCTGTTCGAGCCGGTCGCGCTTCACCACGTCCGGGACATCGTCCTCGAGCAGCGCCCCGCGCGTCCCTTCCTGCGGCGAGTAGGTGAACGCGCCGACCCGCTCGAACTCGGTCTCGCGCAGGAAGTCGAGCAGCTGCTGGAAGTCGTCTTGCGTCTCGCCGGGGAAACCGACGATGCAGGTGGTGCGGATCGCCACGCCGGGGACGGCATCGCGGAAGCGCGCGACCTTCTCGCGGATCGTCCTCTTGCGCTCGGGCCGCCGCATGCGCTCGAGCACCGGGTCGCTCGCGTGCTGCATCGGCATGTCGAGGTAGCGCGTGATGCGCGGCGCGCCGGCGATGACCTCGAGCAGGCGCGGTGTGATGCCGGCCGAGTAGAGGTACATGTTGCGCAGCCACGGGATCGACGTCTCGCGCAGCAGCGCCTCGAGCAGCTCCGGCAGGCGTTCGGGGCGCTCGCGGAGGTCGCGGCCCCAGTGCGCGAGGTCCTGCGCGACGAGGCTCACCTCGCGCGCGCCCTGCAGCTCGAGCAGCTGCGCCTCGCGCACGATGTCGTCGAGCGCGAAGGAGCGGTGCTTGCCGCGCATGAGCGGGATGGCGCAGAACGCGCAGCCGTGGTCGCATCCCTCGCTCACCTTGAGGTAGCGCACGAACGGCGTGTCGCCGGCGTAGAGGCGCACGCCGGGGTGCTGCGTCACCGGGTCGCCGATGAGTCCGCGCTCATGGAGCATCGGGATCAGGCGGTCGCCCTCGGAAGCGCCGAGGAAGAGGTCGACCTCGGGCAGCGCCTCGACGAGTTCCTGCTTGTGGCGCTCGACCATGCAGCCGACGGCGACGACGGCGGTCGCACTGCCCTGCTCCTTCATGCGTCCCGCGGCGACGATCGCGTCGATCGACTCCGCCTTCGCGGCGTCGATGAAGCCGCACGTGTTCACGATGATCAGCTCGGCGTCGGCGGAGTCGTCGACCTGCACGCCGCCGTGGTCGACGAGTTGCGCGAGGTAACGCTCCGAGTCGACGGTGTTCTTGTCGCAGCCGAGGGTGATGACGCGGAATTTCACCGGTAGTTCCCGAA
>Ga0137353_1000013_pt1 | contig 42905 bp, 33 predicted proteins | sample EasRivERMLT760_2_FD_104759 | JGI IMG/M metagenome (GOLD analysis project Ga0137353, IMG submission 104759) | Soil microbial communities from meander-bound floodplain in the East River, Colorado, USA - East River MetaG ERMLT760_2 | ecosystem: Environmental > Terrestrial > Soil > Floodplain ...
GTGGCCGGCGGCGGTTTCGCCGGCGCGGGCCAGTCGCGCAGTGGAGAGGCGGCGCAGGCGCTCTACAACACGCTGCATTCGCCCGAGCGCCGCGATCCGCGTGCGTACATCATCCCGTCGAACCAGGCCGACTTCCCGACCGCGGTCCGCTTCATCGTCGCGCTGCAGAAGAACGGCATCGACGTCGAGCGCGCCACGGCGGCGTTCAGCCATGGCGGCAGGCAGTACCCGGCTGGGTCGTATGTCGTGCGCACCGGTCAGGCGTTCGGCTCGCACGTGCTCGACATGTTCGAACCGCAGGATCACCCGGATGACTTCCGCGTGCCGGGCGGCGCGCCGACCCCGCCGTACGACAACGCCGGCTGGACGCTCGCGATGCAGATGGGCGTGCAGTTCGACCGCGCCCTCGACAACGTGGCGGGGCCGCTGGAGAGGATCGCACCGCTCAGCCGCGTGAAGCCGATGGGTGGGACCGTCGCGAGTGGCGGCACCTGGGCGCTCTCCGGCGCGACGAACGACGCGTTCATCGCCGTGAACCGCCTCCTCAAGGCCGGCGCTGCGGTCTCGCGTGCCGCCGACGGCACGTGGATCGTCGCCAACAACGCGACGAGCAAGCCGATCGTCGAGCGCGCCGCGCGCGAACTCGGCCTCTCGTTCACGGCCGGCAGCAACACCGGGGCGACGCCCGTGAAGTCGATGCGCGTCGGCCTGTGGGACCGGTACGGCGGTTCGATGCCGTCCGGCTGGACGCGTTGGCTGCTCGAGCAATACGAGTTCAACTTCACGGTCGTCTACGCGTCGGACATCGACGCCGGCAACCTGAACGCGAAGTATGACGCGCTCGTCTTCGTCGACGGCGCCATCCCCGCGCGTTCGACGGCCGGCGCTGGGGGTCCGGGCGGCGGTCGCGGCGGCTTCGGCGGCGGCGGTCCGGACACGGCGTCGCTCCCGGCAGAACTCCGTCGAACGGTCGGCAATCTCAGTGCGCAGCGTTCGATCCCGGCGCTCAAGGCCTTCGTCGAGGCCGGCGGCATGCTGATCTCGATCGGCAGCTCGACCAACATCGCCGAGCATCTCGACCTCCCGATCCACGATCACCTCGTGGAATCGACGCCGAACGGTGCGCCGCGCGCGCTCGGCAACAACAAGTTCTACGTTCCGGGCTCCCTGCTCGAGGTCGCAGTCGACAACAAGCAGCCGGCGACGGTCGGCATGGGCACTCGGGCGATCATCATGTACGACAACAGCCCGGTCTTCCGCCTCTCGCCGGATGCGCTGGCGCGCGGCGTGAAGCCGCTGATGTGGTTCGATTCGGCGACGCCGCTCCGCAGCGGCTGGGCGTGGGGCCAGAACTATCTCGACGGTGGGGTGGCCGCGGCCGAGGCGACCGTGGGGCGCGGGACGGTGCGGCTCATCGGGTTCGAGCCGCTGTTCCGGGCGCAGCCGGCGGGGACGTTCAAGCTGGTCTTCAACGGGCTGATCGGGGTCAACAAGCCCACCATGTGAAGCGGTAGACCGTAGACAGTCGACAGTGAGGTGCGGGGGCGGGGGCCGGGAGGCTCTCGCCCCCGCATCTTTCTGCTGCGCTCCGAGCAACCATGGTCGCGGCCGGCGGGTCATATGATGGTTCGACACCTTCGGGAGAATTGATGCTCCATCGCCATGCGCTGGTCGCTGCGCTTGCTTGCCTCGCTCCGTGCGCGGCGAGGTCGCAAGTGGTGAGGCTCGAGACGCCCGACGCGACGCTGGCGGAGCCGTTCTCGTTCGTGCGCGGGGTGCGCGAGCTCTCGAATGGGCGGGTGCTCATCGCCGACTGGATCGAGAACCGCGTGGTGATGGCGGACTTCGCGGCTGGCACGGTGCGGCAGCTGCTGCGTGAGGGGCCGGGGCCGGCGGAGGTGCGGCTCCCAACGGCGCTCGCGCGACTGCGCGGCGATTCGACCCTCGTGCTCGATGAAGGGAACAACCGGCTCATCATCCTCGCGCCCGACGGACGCGCGGTGCGCACCATCCTCGCCGAGGTGCCGGGTCGCGGCGGCGTACGCGGTGTGGACGCGGGCGGCGCGTTCTTCCACGCCATCCCCGCCTGGTCCGAGGGGCCGGATGCGCTGCCCGACGACTCGGTGCGCATCGTCCGCTGGGACCCGTCGAGCAACGCCGAGGCGCGGCAGGTCCTCGTCGTGCAGGGCACGCGTTACCGGAAGGACCACTCGCCCGCGAAGCAGCCGCGCATGCCGCTCGTCGGCTATGCGTCCCAGGACGCATGGGTCGTCACGCCGGCCGGCACGATCGCCATCGTGCGCGCGACGCCGTACCACGTCGAGTTGCTCACGCCGGGACGCGCGCCCGTCGTCGGGCCGACCTATGCGGTCGGCACGCGTGCCGTCACGCTCGAGGACAGGAAGCGCTTCATCCGCGAGTTCGCCGCGGGCAGCGCCGTGAGTGGTCGCGGACCGAACGGGGGGATGGGGCGCGGCGAGACGATCGACGAGGCCGAGGTCACGCGCATGGTCGGGACCGCCGAGTGGGCGGAGCGCTTCCCTCCGTTCGACGCGTCGGCGGTGCTCGCCGGTGGCGACGGCAGGACGTGGGTGGGCGCGCCGTCGATGCCGGGTGTCGCCCCGCGCTACGACGTCTTCGACGCCGCGGGCCGTCGCGTGCTGCAGGTGGAGCTGAAGGCCGGCCGTCGGATCGCGCACGTCGGCGCGCGCGGCGTGTACGTGGTCGCCGAGGACGCGGACGGCGTGCAGACGATCGAGCGTTACAGGATCCCGTAGCGGGAACTCGCACCGCGTCGCGAGCTTTCCCCGATGCAACGCGCTGGCATCCTCCTCCTCGTCGTCGGGCTCCTCGCCGTCGCGGCCGCGTACCTCGTGACGCTCGTCGGTGTCGCGTCCGATATCGCGCCATGGTGGCTCGCTTCGGGCACGGTCGCCGTCTTCGCGTCACTCGCCACGCTCGGCGCGGCGCATCGTGTGCGGCCGACGCCGATCCTCAAGGCGACGCTGGTCATCTCCTTCGCCTGCCTGGCCGCAGGGTTCTTCATCCCATTGCTCCTGCCGCCGCCGACGATCGGGCCGCCGCTCCTCTTCGGCCTGCCGCGCCAGACCGCGTTGCTCGTGATCCTCGTGTACGTGGTGCCGCTCATCGTGATGCCGATCGGATACGGGCTCGCGTTCGACCGCGAGGTCCTCCCACCCGACGAGTTCGAGAAGCTCCGAGAGTCGCGATGATCGTCGGCATCGGCATCGCGTACTTCCTCTGCTGCGCGGCGATCGGCTGGTGGGCGACGAAGCGCACGCGGACGGCCGAGGACTTCTTCGTCGCCGGGCGCTCGGTCGGGCTGCTGCCGTTCGCGATCGCCGCGATGGCGACGACGCTGAGCGGGTTCACGTTCATCGGTGGACCCGGGCTCATCTATACGGTCGGTTTCACCGCGCTCTTCATCTCGCTGCCTGCGGGATTCACGAACACCATGGGCGCCCTCGTGCTCGGCAAGCGCATGCGGCTCCTCGGCGAAGTTCGGCGGCTCGTCACCGTCCCCGACGCGATCGGCGCGCGCTACCGCTCGCCGGCGGCGCAGGGGATCAGTGCGATCGCGATCCTCGTCGGCCTCCTCGGGTACCTCGCGACGAACATCCTCGCGCTCGGGATCGTCGTCGACTCGATCTTCCACGTCGGCCTTGGCCCGGGGATCTGGATCGGCACCGCTGTGCTGCTCGCCTATTCGGCCGGGGGTGGGATCCTCGCGGGCATCTGGACCGATGTCTTCCAGGGCGCGCTGATGGCACTCACGTCGACCCTCGTCTTCCTCGCGGCCCTCGATGCGGGTGGCGGTCTCGCGGCGATCACGCTCGCGTTGCAGTCGGCGGACCCGAGCCTCGTCGAGCCGTGGGGCGCGCGCGGCGCGATGGTCGCGCTGTCGTACTTCTTCGTCTTCGGCGTCGGGTCATTCGGCCAGCCGCACGTCGCGCACAAGTATTACATGATCAAGGACATCAGGCGGCTCCGCTGGTATCCGCTGCTCATGTCGATCACGATGGCGCTCGCGCTGATGCTCTTCTTCAGCGTCGGTTTCTCGGTGCGGGCGATGGTCGCGGCGGGCGATCTGCCGGCGCTCGCGCGTCCCGACGATGCGACGCCGACGTTCCTCCTCACGCAGGTGCCGATCGTCCTCGCCGCGCTCGTCTTCTCCGGCGTCGCGGCGGCGATCATGAGCACGGTGAGCTCGTTCCTCTCGGTCGGCGCGGCGGCGGTGACGCACGACATCCCTCGCGCCTTCGGACGCGCCGCCGAAGCCGACAGCCGCACGCTCCGGCGCGGCCGGACCTGGACGGTCGTGCTGTGCGTCCTCGGCGCCGCGCTCGCGCACAACTCGGGGACGCTCGTCGCCTTCCTCGGGATCTTCGGGTACGGCCTGTTCGCGGCGACGGTGCTGCCGTCGCTCGCGGTGGGGCTCAACTGGGAGGGGGCGACGCGAGAAGGGGCGATCGCATCGATCTGCACGGGAGTCGTGATCACGCTCGGGCTCGAGACGCTGGCGTGGCTCAAGCTGGTCACGTTGCCCGTCGGCGTGACGGTGTCGGGACTGACGCTCGTGACGTCGTTGCTCGTCTTCGTCGGTGTGTCCTTCGCCACGAGGCGGAATGCGGAGGGACAGCTCGACGCTGATGTCCGCCGGGTGATGCGGATCTGAGCTAGCGGAGCAGGCCCTTCGCGATGGTGGACAGCTGCATGTTCGAGGTCCCCTCGTAGATCGTCCCGATCTTCGCGTCGCGGTAGTACTTCTCCACCGGGTAGTCCTTCGTGTAGCCGTATCCGCCGAAGAGCTCCACTGCGAGCGACGTCACGCGCTCGCACACCTGCGACGAGAGCAGCTTCGCCATCGCACCCGACTGCGCGATGTCCTCGCCCGCGTCCTTGAGCCGCGCCGCGTTGTAGACCATCAAGCGCGCAGCTTCGAGCTCCGTCGCCGCCTGCGCGAGCTGAAACTGGACCCCCTGGAACTCGGTGAGCGGCTTGCCGAACTGCTGTCGCTCCTTGAGGTACGCGATCGCCACCGACAGCGCGCCGTGCGCGATGCCGATCATCTGCGCGCCGATGCCGATGCGTCCCTCGTTGAGCGCGGCGATCGCGAGCTTGTAGCCCTGACCCACCGTGCCCAGCACGTCGGCGTCGGGGACGAAGACATCCTCGAGGATCAGTTCGGTCGTGCTCGACGCGCGGATGCCGAGCTTGTCCTCCTTCTTGCCGACGCTGAAGCCCTTCGCGGTGCGCTCGACGATGAAGGCGGTGATCCCCTTGTAGCCCTTCGAGGGATCGACGTTCGCGAAGACGACGTACAGTCCCGCCTCGGCGCCGTTCGTGATCCAGAGCTTGCGGCCGGTGAGCTTCCAGCCGCCGTCGGCCTTCACCGCGCGCGTCTGCAGCGCGAAGGCGTCGGAGCCGCTCGAGGCCTCGGAGAGCGCGTACGCGCCGACCGTATCGGCGCAGAGGCGCGGCATCCAGCGCGCGAGCTGTTCGTTCGTGCCGCCCGAGAGGAGCGGGTTCGCGACGAGGGTGTTCTGCACGTCCACCATGATCGCGGCAGCGGCGTCGACCTTCGAGATCTCCTCCACCGCGAGCGTCACCATCATCACCGAGCCGCCGGCGCCGCCATGCTGCTCGGGCGCCTGGATCCCCATGAGGCCCATCTCGAAGTAGGCCTTGATGAGCCCGGGATCGATCTTCGCGTCCTTCTCCATCTGCTGGACGCGCGGGGCGACCTCGCCCTTCACGAACTCGGCGACCGCATCGCGGAAGGCGAGTTCGTCCTCGGAGAGCGTCGTGAGGGCCGGGCGGGCGGTGGCGGTGTCGGTCGACATCGGGGTGCGGGTCGGGAGGTCCGGCGCCGAGGTGGGCGCGCCATGGCGTGAATCTACACTTCCCCGCTGTCGCTCCGCAGTCGGCGATCCTCCCCGACGACTCAGACGACGAGGATGGGCTCCGACACCTCGCTCGACGGCTTCGCGAAGAGGTATCCCTGCAGCAGGTCGGCCCCGAGCGCGACCAGCGCGTCGCGCTCCTCGACCGTCTCCACGCCCTCCGAGATGACCTGCATCCCGAGGTCGGCGCAGAGCTGGTACATCGCGCCCACCACGCGCTGCTTCGTCTGGTGGCGGTGGATGCCCGCGACCAGCGAGCGGTCGAGCTTCACGAACTCGGGCGTGAGTGAGGTGAAGCTCATCAGCCCTGAGTAGCCGGTGCCGAGGTCGTCCACCGCGACGCGATAGCCAAGGCCGCGCAGGCCCGCGACGAAGGGCGCGATGTCGCCGAGGTGCTCGAGCGAGGCGCGCTCGGTCACCTCGAGCACGATGCGGTGCGCATGCGCGGCGAGCGGCGAGCCCTGACCGTGCAGCGAGGGCTCGAGCAGGTCGTGCGGATGCACGTTCACGAAGATGAGCAGCCCCTCGCGGATCGACGGCGCCTCGCGCGCGATGCGCGCGTAGATGGCGCGGGAGAGCTCGGTCTGCCGCCCGAGGAGTCCCGCCGCGTCGAGCAGTGTCGCCGGGCTGCGCATCGCGCCCTCGCCCGACCGTACGAGGGCCTCGAAGCCGATCGTCGCGCGCTGCTTGAGCGAGATGATCGGGTGATAGACGAGGTGCAGGAGGTCGAGGGCGCGCGAGAAGGCGGCGTTGAGCTGCGCCTGGTCGTGGACCGGGAGGTTCCCCTGCTGCAACGCGAAGGCCTCGCGCTTGAGTCGCGCGAGGTCGAAAAGCAGCGCGGCGCGGTTCACGACCTCGGTGAGCTCGGCCACTGCGACCGGCTTCAGCAGGTAGCGGTGCGCGCCATGGTTCATCGCCTCGATCGCGGTGGCGAGCGACGGGCCGCCCGTCATCATGATCACCGGGATGTCGGGGTCCTGCTCGCGCGTCGCGCGCAACAGGTCGAGCCCGGAGACCCCTTCCATCACGATGTCGGAGACGATGACGCTGAAGCGCTGATGTTCGAGCGCCCGCAGCGCTGCGGCTCCATCGGAGACTGGGGACACCGCGAAGCCCGCGCGCTCGAGGATGAGGCTCGTCGAGCGCAGCACCGCTTCGTCGTCATCCACCAGCAGGACGCGTCTTCTTTCGCTGGAGGTCATGGGCAGGGGGGGTCGCCGCTTCGCCGCAGACCGAACAATAGGACATCGCCTGAGATGCGGAAGGGCGGAAGTGACCTGGCTCACATCCAGGTCGCTCCCGCCCTTCGTTCGGTCCTGATTTCAGCGGGTAAGTACGCGGTCGTAGTTGAGGATCGGGGAGAGCCAGCGTTCCGCGGTCGCGAGGTCCATCCCCTTCCGCGCCGCGTACTGCTCCACCTGGTCCTTCTCGATCTTGCCCACGCCGAAGTACTGCGCCTGCGGATGCCAGAAGTAGAAACCGCTCACCGCCGACGCAGGGAGCATCGCGAAGCTCTCGGTGAGCTGCACGCCGGCGTTCTTCTCCGCGTCGAGCAGGTCGAAGAGCGTCCGCTTCTCGGTGTGGTCGGGGCAGGCGGGGTACCCGGGCGCGGGACGGATGCCCTGGTACTGCTCCTTGATGATCGCCGCGTTGTCGAGTGCCTCGTTCGGCGCGTATCCCCAGAGCTCGCGCCGCACGCGCTCGTGCAGCCGCTCGGCGAACGCCTCGGCGAGCCGGTCGGCGAGGGCGGTGAGCATGATCGCCGAGTAATCGTCTTGGGTCGCCTTGAAGGCCGCGACGCGCTCCTCGAGCCCGATGCCGGTCGTGACGACGAAGCCGCCGAGCCAATCGGTGAGCCCCGACTCCTTCGGCGCGACGAAATCGGCGAGCGCGTAGTTCGGCCGCCCGTCGTTCTTCACCATCTGCTGCCGGATGGTGTGCACGACCTTGCCGTTCCTGAGCCGGATATCCTCCGCGCCATCGGAGTTGGCCTCGAAGAACCCCACCACCGCACGCGCATGCAGCCACTTCTCCGCGACGACCTTCTTCAGCATCGCCTGCGCATCGGCCCAGAGGTTGCGCGCCGCCTCGCCCACGCGCTCATCCTGCAGGATCGCCGGATACGAGCCGGCGAGTTCCCACGTCTGGAAGAAGGGCGTCCAGTCGATGCGCGGGACGAGCTCCTCGAGTGGGAAGTCGTCGAACACGCGCACACCGTCGAAGCTCGGGCGTGGCGGCACGATGCCGTCGTACGAGACCTTCGGCTTGTTCGCGCGCGCGGCCTCGAGCGGCTGGCGCTTGACGTCCTTCTGCCGCGCCGCGCGTGCGATGCGCACTTCCTCGTAGTCGGCCTTCACCTCGGCGACGAACGCGGGCTTGAGCTGGTCGGACAGCAGCGCGCCCGCGACGCCGACGGCGCGCGAGGCATCGAGCACGTGCACCACAGGGCCCGAGTAGTTCGGTGCGATCTTCACCGCGGTGTGGACCTTCGACGTCGTCGCGCCGCCGATGAGGAGCGGGATCGTCCAGCCCTCCCGCTCAAGCTCGCTCGCGAAGAAGGCCATTTCCTCAAGCGACGGCGTGATGAGGCCCGAGAGTCCGATGAGGTCGACCTTCTCCTCACGCGCCTTCTCGAGGATCTTGCCCGGCGGCACCATGACGCCCATGTCGATCACTTCGTAGTTGTTGCACTGCAACACGACGCCCACGATGTTCTTGCCGATGTCGTGCACGTCGCCCTTCACCGTCGCCATGAGCACCTTTCCCTTGGCGCGCGAGTCGGCGTTCTTCGCCTTCTCCGCCTCGATGTAGGGGATGAGGTGCGCGACGGAGCGTTTCATCACGCGCGCGGACTTCACGACCTGCGGCAGGAACATCTTCCCCGCGCCGAAGAGGTCGCCAACGACGTTCATGCCCTGCATGAGCGGGCCCTCGATCACCTCGATCGGGCGGTCGAAGAGCTTGCGCGCCTCCTCGGTGTCCTCGACGACGAAGTCGGCGTTGCCGTGCACGAGCGCGTGCACGAGCCGCTCGGTCACTGGGGCCTCGCGCCAGGAGAGGTCGGCCTTCTTCTTCGTCGCCTGCCCCTTCGCGTCGTCGGCGACGGCGAGGAGGCGCTCGGTGGCGTCGGCTCGCCGCGCGAGCACCACGTCCTCGACGCGCTCGCGCAGGTCGGCGGGGATGTCCTCATAGAGCACGAGCGCGCCGGCGTTCACGATGCCCATGTCCATGCCCGCCTTCACGGCATGGTAGAGGAACACCGAGTGGATCGCCTCGCGCACCGGGTTGTTGCCGCGGAACGAGAATGAGACGTTGCTCACGCCGCCCGAGATGCGGGCGTGGGGGCACTTCTCCTTGATCTGCCGCGTCGCCTCGATGAAGGCGAGCGCATATCCGTCGTGCTCCTCGATCCCCGTCGCGATCGCGAAGATGTTCGGGTCGAAGATGATGTCTTCGGGCGGGAACCCGACCTGTTCGGTGAGGATCCGGTACGCCCGCTCGCAGATCGTGACCTTCCGCTCGACCGTGTCGGCCTGGCCCTGCTCATCGAACGCCATGACGATCACCGCTGCGCCGTAGCGTCGCACGAGCGTCGCCTGGCGGATGAACTCGGCCTCGCCCTCCTTCATCGAGATCGAGTTCACGATCCCCTTGCCCTGCACGCAGCGGAGGCCGGCCTCGATCACCCTCCACTTCGACGAGTCGATCATGATCGGGACCTTCGAGATCCCCGGCTCCGACCCGATGAGGTGGAGGAAGCGCGTCATTGCCGCCTCCGAGTCGAGCATCCCCTCGTCCATGTTGACGTCGATCACCACCGCGCCCGCCTCCACCTGCTGGCGCGCGACCTCGATCGCCTGGTCGTAGTGCCCGCCGAGGATGAGCTCGGCGAACTTCTTCGAGCCCGTCACGTTCGTGCGCTCGCCGACGTTCACGAAGTTCGAGTCGGGGCCGATGACGAGCGGCTCGAGGCCGCTCAGGCGCAGGCGCTTGGGGATCTCGGGGATCCGGCGGGGCGGGAGCGGCTTCACCGCGCGCGCGATCGCCGCGATGTGCGCCGGCGTCGTGCCGCAGCAGCCGCCGACGACGTTCACCAACCCCGCCTCGGCGAACTCGCGCAGGATGGACGACGTGTAGTCGGGCGTCTCGTCATAGCCGCCCATCTCGTTCGGGAGGCCCGCGTTCGGGTGCACCGTGACGTAGCAGTCGGCGACGCGCGAGAGCTCCTGCACGTACGCGCGGAGGTCCTTCGCGCCGAGCGCGCAGTTGAGCCCGATCGAGAACGGCTTGGCGTGCATCACCGAGTTCCAGAAGGCCTCGGTGACCTGGCCGGTGAGCGTGCGGCCGGAGGCGTCGGTGATCGTGCCGGAGATCATCACCGGCACGCGCATCTGGCGCGCCTCGAAAACCTGCTCGACGGCGAAGATCGCGCCTTTCGCGTTCAGCGTGTCGAAGATCGTCTCGATGAGGATCACGTCGGCGCCGCCGTCGAGGAGCCCCTCGCAGGCCTCGACGTACGCCTCGACGAGCTCGACGAACGTGATGTTGCGCGCGCCGGGGTCGTTGACGTCCGGCGAGAGCGACGCGGTGCGGTTGAGCGGGCCGAGCACGCCGGCGACCCAGCGCGGCCGGCCGTCCTTCGCCTCGAACTCGTCGCAGATGCGGCGCGAGAGACGCGCGCCCTCGACGTTGAGCTCGCGGACGATCGACTGCATCCCGTAGTCGGCCATCGAGACGCGCGTCGAGTTGAACGTCGACGTCTCGATGATGTCGGCGCCGGCCTCGAGGTACTGGCGATGGATCGCCCCGATGATGTCGGGACGCGTGAGCACGAGGAGGTCGTTGTTCCCCTTCACGTCGCTCGTCCAGTCCTTGAACCGCTCGCCGCGGTAGTCGGCCTCCTTGAGGCCGTATTCCTGGACCATCGTCCCCATCGCACCGTCGATGATGAGGAGCCGCTGCTTGACCTCGGCGTGCAGCGCCGCAATGCGCTGCTCGCGCGTGAACACGCTCATGAAGCGACCCCCGAACCCGACTCAGGACTCCCGACCGAGGCCTGACGACTGCCCGGACGAAGGCCGAGCACGTGGCACAATGCGTACGTCAGGTCCGCGCGGTTCAGCGTATAGAAGTGGAACTCGGTCACACCCGCGCGCGCGAGCTCCTGACACTGCTCGGCGGCGACCGTCGCCGCGACGAGCTTGCGCGTCTCGGGATCCGCCTCGAGGCCGTCGAACATCCGCGCGAAATCGCGCGGGATCGACGCGCCGGTGCTCTTCGCGAACTTCACCATCTGCGTGAAGTTCGTGACCGGCATGATCCCCGGGACGATCGGCACGGTGATGCCGGCCCGGCGCGCGCGCTCGACGAAGCGGAGGAAGACGTGGTTGTCGAAGAAGAACTGCGTGATCGCGCGGGTGGCGCCGGCGTCGATCTTCCGCTTGAGGTTGTCGAGGTCGGCGTCAGCTGACTTCGCCTCGGGGTGCACCTCGGGATAGGCCGCGACCGAGACCTCGAAGTCACGCCGCTTGCGAAGCCCTTCCACGAGGTCGGCGCCGTACGCGTAGCCGCCCGGCACCGGGTGCGCGCGGCCATCCGCCGGCAGGTCGCCGCGCAGTGCGACGATGTGCCGCACGCCGACGGTCCAGTAGTCCTCGGCGACGGTGTCGATCTCGTCGCTCGTCGCCGCGACACAGGTGAGGTGCGCCGCCGGCACGAGCGCCGTCTCCTTCAGGATGCGGTGCACGGTCTGGTGCGTGCGTTCGCGCGTGGAACCGCCGGCGCCGTACGTCACCGACACGAACCGCGGCGCCAACGGCGCGAGGCGCGTGATCGACTTCCAGAGGGTCTCCTCCATCTCCGCCGACTTGGGCGGGAAGAATTCGAATGAGACCTGGAACGGGACGGGCAGGACGAGCGAACTCACGGCACCTCCTGGAAAAAACGAGAGCCCGGGGGCGTCGAGGCGCACCGGGCTGGCGCTTTAGCTGGTTGTTTAACGTGGCCGCAATTTGCCTCGAAATCGCCACGGATCGATTGTGATCTTCATTCTATCATCCGGATGAACGGATGGCAAGGCCTGTCACCCCGCCAGCCGCCGGACTGCGTCCGCTCCCACTCCATCAACCTCGACGACCTTGTTCCGGCCCGTCTCGCCGGAGACGATCCTGACCGCGCGACGCGACACACCCAGTGCCTCGGCGATCGCGTCGACCACGGCCTCGTTGGCCGCCCCATCCACCGGCGGCGCGGTCACGCGGACCTTGAGCGCGTCGCCATGCACTCCCTCCACGCCAGAGCGGCTCGCGCGTGGCTGCACGCGCACGCCGAACCTCACCGCGCCTTCGCGCTGCGTGACCGTCAGGCCGCTCACACGAACGCCGTGAGGATGCGCTCGAGCACGATGAGTCCGAGCCAGGCGACCATTGGCGCGATGTCCACCGGGCCGAACGCCGGGAGGGCACGCCGCAGCGGACCGACGAACCACTCCGTCATCCGGAACGCGAGCCGGCCGATCGTCGAGTAGGCGCCGCCGATCCACGATGTGACCACGCGCACGAGCAGCGCCAGTTGCAGCACGCCGAAAGTCGAGCGCACGGCGAGCACGAAGAGCCCGCGCGGGCCGCCGTTCAAGCCGAGGTAGATGCCCACCGTCGCATCGCGCACGAACGAGACGAAGAAGATCGTGGCCGCGCTGCCGACGAGCACCGCAAGGAGCGCCCACCACGGCACATTCGCGGCGGCAACGCCGCTGCGCGCGAGCCGCCGATCGAGTGGAGCGAGGAGCGGATCGATCCAGCGCCGCGACCAGCGTCCGATCGCGCTGAAGGGCGAGACGCGTCGGGTGCGCGTGGCCCAAACAGCCGCCATGAGCAGAGCGGCGATGACGATCAACGTGACCGACGCCGTGCGCAGGAAGGCGATCAGTGCGTTGAGCCAATTGATGAACGCTGGCATCAGTCAGATTGGCAGACCACGGGTCTCCGCAAACGTTCCTGGTGTGTCCTGAAATGTGACACTCGACGGGCCATCGGGGTACTGCAAGGCGTGAAGGCCAATACGATGGACGGGGCACTTCCCGTAGATCCACCGTGGCGCGGAGCGATCACGGCGGGGCATACTCCCCGCACCTCGCTCATGAACGATACCCCGCCCGGTTCATCCATCGACCCGACCCTCCCCCTGCGCGCCAAGGCAGGGGATCGTCAGGCCTTCGCACAGCTGGTGGACGTGATGTATCCGCGGTCGTTGCGATTCGCCCTCCACATGGTCGGGAATCGGGAGGACGCGGAGGAGGCGGTGCAGGACGCGTTCGTTCGCGTCTGGCACAACCTCGGCCGGTTCCGTGACGACGCGCGCTTCGAGCCGTGGCTGTTCAGGATCCTGGCCAACCGGTGCCGGAGCTTGATGGAGAAGCGGCGACGGCATGCGATGGTCATCCAGTACGGCGAAGTGCCCGAGCGCGGTGGACCGCCGCGCACGAACGACGACCGGGACTGGACGGAAGAGATCTACCGGGTCCTCGCGACCCTGCCGGTGGAGCAGCGGGAGGCGTTCCTGCTCCGACATGTGGAGGACATGGCGTACGAGGACATCGCCGCGGTGACGGGCGTGGGACTCAGTGCGCTGCGAATGCGAGTGAAACGGGCGTGCGATGTGCTGAGAGCGCGCCTCTCCGAGGTGATACGGGATGAATGAAGCACAGGATCGGATGATCGAGCGGGTGCGGGAGACGCTGCGGACGACGCCGGATGCGGCGCCGGATCCGCGCGCCGTGGGCCGCCTGCTCAACACGGTGTGGGAATCGCCGCGCCCGTCGGCGTGGCGGCGGCTCCTCGACGCGTGGCGCGTGCCGGCCCTCTCGGCCCTCGGCGCGTCCGCTGTCGCCGGATTCGCGCTCTTCGTCGGCTTCCTCACTCGAGGTGCGCTCGGAGAGCGCCTCGAGCGCGAGCCGCTGTCGGCGACTGGCGAGTTCCCCGTGCAGCCGGGCGCGACGCCGGTGATGCAGGCCGCCGCGTTCGCCGGCGAGTCGGCACCCGTGCTCACGCAGTTCGTGCTCGATCGTCGCGATGCGAGGAGCGTCTCGCTCGTCGGGGACTTCAACGATTGGAAGGGCGGATCGACGCCGCTCACGCGCCTGGAGAGCGGACTCTGGACCGTCTCGGTCCCGCTCGCTCCGGGCCGCCATGTGTACGCCTACCTGATCGACGGTACATTGGTGCAGGCCGATCCGCGCGCGCCGAAGTCGGACGACGCGGATTATGGCCGAGAGGGTTCCGTCGTGATGGTCTTCGCCCGATGAACATGCATCGTAGAGTGCTCACTCTCGTCGCGCTGGTGCTCGCCAGCGTGTCCGCCGCCCGCGCGCAAGCGCGGGGTCCGGCGGTGCTGCCCATCGCCGACGCGAAGGCACGCGTGGCCGTCGAGCGCGAGATCGCTCGGGCCGAGGCGCGGGGGCTGCCGACGCAGCCGCTCATCGCGAAGGCGATGGAAGGTGTCGCGAAGCAGGCGCCCGGGGAGCAGATCGAGGCGGCCGTGGCTTCGATGGCGAAGCGCCTCGAGCAGGCGCGAACCCTTCTGGCTCCCTCGACATCGGCCGCGGAACTGGCCTCGGGCGCGGAAGCGCTCCGCGCCGGTGTTCCTGCGGCGATGCTGAAGCAGGTCCGCGCGGCGTGGCCCGTGGAGCGGTCGGTGGTGATGCCGCTCGATGTCCTCACGGAGCTCGTGGCGCGGAAGATCCCGGCGAAGCACGCCTTGGAGCAGATCACCGCACTCATGCGGCGCGGGGCGACCCCGTCGCAGATCGCCTCGCTCGGCCAGGCCGTGCAGGCGGACGTCGCATCCGGGCTTGAGCCTGACGCGGCGCTCGAGGTGCGGGCCCGAGGGGTGATGTCGCTCCTTCCTTCCCCTGCTTCCGTCGCCGCCGGTGCTCCCCGCGGCTCAGGAAAACAGTGACGGCGTGATAGCGGGCGCGTCCCGCGCACTGCTGCTCGCCTGTGTGGTGGCCTTCCGTGCCGCCGCACAGGAAGCGGGCGATGTGCGGCTCGAGACGGGCTATGCGCGCGTGGACCAGAAGGGATTCCGTCCCGCTGATGCGGCGCTCGTCGCCGTATTCTGGCGGAAGCCGACCGATCGGTTCACGCTGTTGACGAGCGGGAACCTCACCTATGCGAGGGATTCACTCGCCGCGGCGCAAGGCGTCGCGGCGTTCGTGTTTCCATGGGCTTCGCGCGAACACCTGCGCACCGACGTGGGCGCCGCTGGCGCCACGTTCTCGCTCCACAGCGCGGGACGTGGCGGCAACGGGAACGGTTTCCTCAGGCAGCACTACGTCGCCGACCTCTGGGGCGCGTGGGGCGGCACGGCGTTCGGCCTCTCGTCGCGCAGCGGCAATCGCAGCCAGTCGTACGCGGTCGACATCGGCGCCTGGACGCGCTGGCGCGCGATCTTCGCGAGCGCCTCGCTCTCGCGACAGAACTCCGACGACTTCCAGCTGCTGTACGCTTCGGGCGGTCTCTCGACGTCGGGCGCGCCGACGTACGAGTTCGAGGACTGGCAGGTAGTGGCCTCGGCGAGGCGCGGACCGCACGAGCTCACCGGTTCGTGGACGCGGCGCCACTCCGTCGCCGGCACGGATTTCCGCGCCGAGGCGGTCGCCGTCGCCGGCACGCTGCAACTCTCCGACCGCCTCGCCTTCCTCGCGAGCGCCGGTCGCCAGCTCGCCGACCCCGTGCGCGGCCTGCCGCAGGCCGACATCATCACCGCCTCGCTGCGGCTGAGCCTCGGCCCCAAGCCGCTGCCGGTGATGGAGCGCGCGACGATCGCCGAGGCGTTCCTGCAGTCGGAGCCGGGCGGAGGAGTCGAGCTCATCGTGCGGGTCGCGGCGGTGGACTCGATCGCCGTCCAGGTCGCGGGCGATTTCTCGGAGTGGAAGCCGGTGTTCCTCGAGCGCGAGGGGGACTACTGGGTGGCGCGCGTCGCGCTGCCTCCCGGGAAGTACCACGTGGGCGTGCGCGCGAACCTCGGGCCCTGGCGCGCCCCGCGCAATCTCGCGCGCGTACGCGACGACTTCGGCGGCGAGTCGGGCCTGATAGTGGTACCTTAGCGGTTCATCACCTTCTGCACCGGAGTGCCCCGTGCCGACCACCTCGCGCCGTCATTTCCTCGCCGGCCTCGCCAGCGCCGGCGTCGCGCTTCCCGTCCTCTCCGAGCGCGCGAGCGCACAGCTCTTCAAGGCCGAGGCGATCGCGGGATCCCGCTCGCCGCTCGAGCTCGCCGACGACGAGTCGTACTGGTCGACCATCCAGCGCGCGTTCGACGCCGAGCGCACGATGATCAACCTCAACAACGGCGGCATCTCGCCGACGCCAACGCACGTGCTCGAGCAGATGATCCGCGACCTGCGGTTCGTCAACGAGCTGCCGGTAGAGCACAACTGGCGCGTGCTCGAGCCGCGCATGGAGAGCACGCGCCGCGAGCTCGCGCGCGAGTTCGGCTGCGACCCCGAGGAGATGGCGATCACGCGCAACGCCTCCGAGGGCCTCGAGATCATGATCCTCGGCATCGACCTGCAGCGCGGCGATGAGGTGATCGTCACCAACCAGAACTACGGCCGCATGATCACCACCTGGCAGCAGCGCGAGCGCCGTGAGGGGATCGTGCTGAAGCAGGTGTCGTTCCCGGTGCCGCTCACCGACCCCAAGGTGCTCGTGCAGCGCATCGAAGCGGCGATCACGCCGCGCACGAAGGTCATCGAGCTCACGCACATCACCAACCTCACCGGGCAGATCCTGCCGATCCGCGACGTCGTGCGCATGGCGCGCCCGCGCGGCATCGAGGTCTTCGTCGACGGCGCGCACGCGTTCGCGCACTTCCCATTCACGCGCGACGAACTGGAGTGCGACTACTACGCGACCTCGCTGCACAAGTGGATGCACACGCCGATCGGCGCCGGCTTCCTCTACGTGCGCAAGGACAGGATCGCGAAGCTCTGGCCGATGATGGGCTCCGACGTCTCGCGCGTCGGGAACATCCGGAAGTACGAGGAGATCGGGACGCACCCGCAGGCGAACTTCAACGCCGTCTCGGTCGCGATCGCGTTCCACCGCGGCATCGGCGGCGAGCGCAAGATCGCGCGGCTGCGCTACCTGCGTGACCGGTGGGCGAAGGCGCTCCTCGCCGATAGCCCACGCGTGAGGGTCCTCACCGAGCTCGGCCCCGACAAGGCGGGAGCGATCGCGCTCTTCAGCGTCGACGGCCTCGACTCGGGGAAGCTCGGCACCTGGCTCCTCTCGAACTACCGCATCGTCAACACGCCGATCGCCCACCCCGAGTTCAACGGCATCCGCATCACGCCGAGCATCTACACGGGCATCGACGAGATCGACACCTTCGTCGAGGCGGTGAAGGTCGCGATCCGGAGGGGCATCGCAGCGTGAACTACTGGCTCCTGAAGTCCGAGCCTGAGGCGTTCTCGTTCGACGACCTGCGGAAGTCACCGAAGTCGACGGCGGGCTGGAGCGGTGTGCGGAACTACCAGGCGCGCAACACCATGCGTGACCTGATGAAGAAGGGCGACCGCTGCTTCTTCTACCACTCGAGCGCCGATCCCACCGGGATCGTCGGCATCTGCGAAGTGGTGAAGGAGGGATATCCTGACCCGACCGCCTTCGACAAGAGCGACGACCACTTCGACCCCAAGTCCAAGAAGGATGCACCGACGTGGATCCAGGTGGACGTGAGGGCGGTGCGTGCCCTGCCGCGCATGGTCACCCTCGCCGAGCTCAAGGCGGCCAAGGGACTCGAGAAGATGGTGTTGCTCCAACGGGGGAGCCGCCTGAGCGTACAACCGGTGTCGGCCTCCGAATGGAACGTCATCTGCCGCCTCGCCGGAGTCGAAGGCTAGGCGCCTTCACCGCCTGCACCGGACCCGATCGATGAGTCGCACGAAGCACGCGCGCGCCTTCGCCACCCTCCTGGCGCTCGGTGCGCTCGCCGTGGCGCCCGCCGCCGCACAGCAGCGCATCACGTCGCCGCGCGAACAGTTCGGCCACGAACTCGGTGCCGACTACTTCCTCGCGTCGTACAAGCAGATCGCCGAGTATTGGCGCAAGCTCGATGCCGAGTCGGACCGGATGGTGGTGCAGGAGATCGGCCGCACCGCCGAGGGTCGGCCGCACCTCATGGCGATCGTCACGTCGCCCGCGAACCACCGCGCGCTGGAACGCCATCGCACGACGTCGATGCGGCTCGCGCTCGCCGATGGCGTCAACGAGACCGAGGCGAGAGCGCTCGCGCGCGACGGGAAGGCGGTCGTCTGGATCGACGGCGGCCTCCACGCGAGCGAGGTGCTCGGCGCGCAGCAGCTCGCGCAGACCGTCTATGAGATGGTGAGCAAGGACGACGCCGAGACGACGCGCATCCTCGACGAGGTGATCATCCTCTTCGTGCACGCGAATCCCGACGGCAACGACCTCCTCGCCGACTGGTACATGCGGAAGGCCGACACGCTCGCGCGCAGCACGAGCGGCGTGCCGCGGCTCTACCAGAAGTACATCGGCCACGACAACAACCGTGACTTCTTCATGAGCACGCAGGCCGAGACGGAGAACATGTCTCGCGTGCTGTACCACCAGTGGATGCCGCAGGTGCTCTACAACCATCACCAGAGCGGGCCGGTGGGCACCGTCGTCTGGTCGCCGCCGTTGCGCGATCCGTACAACTACAACCTCGATCCGCTCGTGCTTCTCGGTTACCAGTCGATCGGCGCGGCGATGCATGCGCGCCTTGCCGCCGAGGGGAAGCCGGGCGCGACGATGCGGTCCGGCGGGCCGTACGACGGCTGGTGGAACGGCGGCATCCGCAACACGGCGTCGTTCCACAACGTGATCGCGATGCTCACCGAGATGATCGGCAACCCGACGCCGCAGCGGATCCCGCTCGTCGTGCAGCGGCAGGTGCCGGGCGCGGACCTCGCGTATCCGATCGCGCCGCAGGAATGGCACTTCAGGCAGTCGGTCGAGTATTCGGTCTCGCTCAATCGCGCCGTGCTCGACTACGCGGCGCGCAATCGCGAGAACCTGCTGTTCAACATCTGGACCGCGGGGCATCGCGGCATCGTGCGCGGCAGCACCGACACCTGGACGGCGAATCCGCGGCGGATGGCTGAGGTCACCTCGCGGCTCGGCGCGGTGACGGCGGCGAACGAGCGCGCCGTATGGGATGAGTTCCATCGTCGCGACCAGCGCGATCCGCGCGGTTACATCATCCCCGCGGACCAGGCGGATTTCTCGACGGCGGTGAAGTTCATCAATGCGCTGCGTGAGGTGAACATCACGGTGCAGCGCGCGACCGCGGAGTTCAGTGTCGGTGGGAAGCGATATCCCGCCGGCTCGTTCATCGTGAAGACCGCGCAGGCGTTCCGGCCGCACGTGATGGACATGTTCGAGCCGCAAGGGCATCCCGACGTCTTCCCGGTGCCGGGAGGACCGCCGACGCCGCCGTACGACAACGCCGGCTGGACGCTCGCGCTGCAGATGGGGATCGCGTACGACCGGATCCTCGATGCGTTCGACGGGCCATTCACGGAGGTGACGGAATGGAATGCGCGGCCGCCCGCCGGCCGCGTGAGTGGAGCGACTCGTGCGACCGGTTACCTGATGAGCCGCGCCGCCAACGACGCCTTCATCGCGGTGAACCGGTTGCTCGCCGCAGGCGAGGAGGTCTATTCACTCGACGCTGTCGTCAGCGAGAACGGCGTGAGCCATCCCGCGGGGACGTTCTACGTGCGCGCGAGGCCCACCACGCTTCGGCTCGTCGATTCGCTCGCGCGCGAACTGGGCGTGAGCTTCGCCGCCGTCGCGTCGGCGCGGACGGCGGGCGCGGCGCGCGTACGCGCGCCGCGCACCGGGATCTGGGACCAGTATGGCGGTTCGATCGACGCCGGCTGGGCGCGCTGGATCCTCGAGCAGTACGGCTTTCAATACGAGCGCGTCTTCCCGCAGGCGATCGACGCGGGCGCGCTGCGCGAACGGTTCGACGTGCTCGTCTTCGTCGATGGCGGCATCATGTCGGCGTCGGCGCGCGGTGGACAGCAGCCCGCGGTCGCGGACGTTCCGGAGGAGTACCGGGCGCACCTCGGGCGCGTGACCGCCGAGCGCAGCATCCCGCAGCTCAGGGCCTTCATGGAGGCGGGTGGCACCGTCGTCGCGATCGGCGGTTCGGCGGAGGCGCTCATCGAGTTCCTCGAGCTTCCGGTCGAGAACCATCTCAGCGAGAATGGCCGACCGCTCGCGCGCTCGGTCTTCTACACGCCGGGCTCGGTGCTCAGCGCGCGATTCGACGTCACGCATCCGGTCGCGCTCGGAATGAGCGAACAGACGAACGTGTTCTTCGACGACAGTCCGGTGTTCCGCTTCAAGGTGGGCGCGGAGGCCGCGGGGCTCAGGCGGATCGCGTGGTTCGACTCACCCCATCCGCTGCGCAGTGGATGGTCCTGGGGTGAGTCGCGGCTCGAGAACGGCGTCGTCGCGTTCGAGGCGCGCGTCGGCCAAGGTCGCGCGATCCTCTTCGGCCCCGAGATCCTCAAGCGCGCGCAGCCGCACGGGACGTTCAAGGCGCTGTTCAACGCGCTCATCGAGGCCCCTCACTGAGTGCCGTGCGCTGGGGTCTTCCCCTACGCCCGCTGCACGTTCTCCTGACTGTCCGGTGCCCTCCTCTCCTCCTAACGTGAAGGGGGGCGCTCCATTCTCGGCGCCGCCGCCGATCGCACCAGATCAGATCGCGGAGTGAGCAATGCCCAAGACGACGAACCGCATCAAGCGCGCGGCGGGCCGCGCGATCGAGGAAGTCGAGACCCGCGTCCTAGTCCAGGAAGGACGCAAGTCCTTCGCGGCAAAGGTGGCGCGGGTGAAGCGCGTCACGAGGAAAGCGCTCAAGGCGGGCGCGATCGCCGGGGCCGTCGTTGCGACGGCCGTGGTGATGCGCGAGCGCAAGAAGCGGAAGGCGCTCGACCGTTGACCGCTCCGGCCCTCAGGCAGCGCTGAGTTCCTTCCCCAGCCGGATCACCGCCTCCACCAGCGCGTCGAAATCGGCGTCGGTCGAGCGGTGGTTCGTGATCGCGACGCGGATAGCGAATTTCCCGCGCACCGTCGTGCCGCTCGGCGCGGCGATCCCGCGTTCCTGGAGCTGGATGAGGATCTCGCGGTTCAGCAGGTCGAGCGCGGCCGCGTCCTTGCCCGACGCGACGTAGCGGAAGTTCACGATGTTGAGCGGCACCGGCGCGAGCAGCTCGAGCGTCTCCTGCGCGCCGACGAGCCGCTCGAGGTACCGCGCCTGCTCGATGTTGCGCCCGATGTGCTTCCCGATGAGGTCGGTGCCCGCGGCGCGGAACTGCATCCACACCTTGAGCGCCTTGAAGCTGCGCGTGAGCTCGATGCCGCGGTCGGCGAAGAAGATGCCGCTCTGCGCCATCAATCCGCGCTTCTCGCTCGCGAGATAGGCGGCCTGCATCGAGAAGGTGTCGACGAGCGCCGAGTCCTCACGCGTGAGCACGCAGGCGACGTCGAACGGGAGGTAGCCCCACTTGTGAAGGTCGAAGGCGAGTGAATCCGCGCGCTCCATCCCCGAGAGCAGCGGCGCGAACTCCGGCGCGAGGCGCGCCATCGCCCCGAAGGCGCCGTCGACGTGGAACCAGAGCTTCTCGCGCTGGGCGAGGTCGGCGAGCGCGTTGAGGTCGTCGGTCGCGCCGGTCTGCACGGTGCCCGCCGTGCCGATGACGCAGAACGGGCGATGGCCCGCCGCGCGATCGTCGGCGATCATCTTCGCCATCGCGGCGACGTCGACCGTGAAATCGTCGAGCACCGGCACCTTCCGGAAGGCCGAGTTGCCGAGGCCGAGGAACTCGCACGCCTTCTTGAGCCAGCCGTGCACTTCGCTGCTCGCGTAGACGAGCAGTTTGGGATGCGAACCCTGCATCCCATCGACGCGCACGTCGAAGCCGGCGGTCTTCTGCCGCGCGATGGCGAGCCCGACGACGTTCGCCATCGTGCCGCCGCTCACGAGGATCCCGCCGGACGTTGCAGGGAATCCCATCAGCTCGGCGCACCACTTCACGACCTGGCGCTCGACGAGGACGGGCGACTGCTCGAGTCCGCCGACGTTCGGGTTCATCACCGACGAGAGGAAGTCTGCCATCGCCGACTGCGGTGTGCCGGTGCCCATCACCCACCCCCAGAAGCGCGGATGGATGTTGCCGTTCGGGTACGGGCGCACGAGCGCGACGAAGTCGTCGTATGCCTTCGCGTCGCCGATGCCGGCGCGCGGCAGCGGTTCGTCGATGAGTCCGTTGCGCACCGTGGTCGGCATCGGCCGCCAGGCCGGACGCTTGCCGACGTCCCGCAGGTAGTCGAGCGAGTCGTCGAGCATGCGGTGCGCGAGCGCGCGATACTCGTCCCAGTCCTGCGGGTCGAGCGGCGGGATCGATTCCTTTGCGGTCATCCGTTCAGTCTCGTCAGGGTGCATCGCCGCGCGCCGGCCCAGAGGCTACGGCGCGCCGCGTCTCTTCAGGGCAGCAATCTCCGCGGGCACGGGTGAGTTCCGAGCCTCCGCAGCCCAATCGTGATCCATGTCCCACGCCGTCCCGTCGAAGAGGACGAAGGCTCCGGCGGGGATGGGGCCTAGTTGATCGCAGGCCGCCGCTCGCGCCTGCTGGCCCGGCGCGCGATCGAAGATCCATACGCGGCACTGGCCTGGCGGCGGGAACTGTCCCGGCGGCACGAAGACCAGCCGGCGACCGCCGCTCATGATGCGCACGGTGTCGCGCACGATGACGCGGATGGTGTCGTGCACGGTGAGCCTTATCGTGTCGCGCGCGCCACCGACTCGAACCGTGTCGCGGCGACCCGAGCCGATGCGCGGGACGTACACAGTGTCGTGCACCACGATGCGCACCGTGTCGCGGCGGCCCGAGCCGACGCGCGGGACGAAGACGGTATCACGCAGGACCATGCGCACCGTGTCGACGCGGCCGGTGCCCGGGCGCGGGAGGTAGACCGTGTCGCGCCCGCGGCGCGGATCGGGGAGATAGAGCGTGTCGCGCTTCTGGAGCGGCAGGTAGAGCGTGTCGCGCCGCCCGAGCACGCGCACCGTGTCGCGGATGTAGCGCGTGCCCCCGCGCCAGAGCGTGTCGGTGCGCAGGATCCTGAGCGTGTCGACGCGCCAGATGGTGTCGCGCCGGAACGTGACGCGGACGTTGCGGCCATCGCTGACGCCGTACAGCGTGTCTCTCGCGCTGTACGCGCCACTGCGCTGCGGCACGACGACGAAGGTCCGCCGGAAGCACCCGCCGGCAGAGAGCGTGGCGAAGAGCACGATCGCGAGGAGTGCGCCTCTCTGGATCCGGATCATCGATCCTCCTGTGTACTCGTGAATCTAGCGCGCATCTCAGATGAGACCGAGCAGCATCGCGAGCCCGCTGCCCAGCCCGATGGCCACGATCGCGCGACGGACCCACGCCTGCCCGACGCGCTGTGCGAGCAACGACCCGCCGATCCCACCGACCGCCGCGCCGACGGCCATCGTGATCGCGAGCTTCCAGTCGACGATCCCGCTCGCGGCGAAGATGATCACCGCGACCAGGTTCATCAATCCACCGCCCCAGTTCTTGAGGCCATTCATCTGGTGGATGTTCGTGAGCCCCATGAGGCCGAGCGCGGCGAGCATCAGGATCCCCGCGCCGGCACCGAAGTAGCCGCCGTAGATGCCGACCATGAATTGCCAGAGCAGGAACGGCGCGGCCGGCCGACTCAGCGAGCCATCGGCATTCGCGATCGTCCGGCCGGGTGACACCTCGTGCAGTCGTCGCAGCAGGGGACCCTGCGCCATGAAGAGCGCAGTCGCGCCGAGGATGAGCCAAGGGACGATCTCCTCGAACCGGTGCTCCGGCGTCACGAGGAGCAGCAGCGCGCCGACGATGCCGCCGGCGATGCTCGGCACGGCCCACGCCTGCGCCCACCGATGCGCGCCGCGCAGTTCGGCGCGATACCCCCACATCGACGCCACCGTGCCCGGCCAAAGCGCCACCGTGGAGGTCGCGTTCGCGGTGATCGGCGGGATGCCGAGCGCGACGAGGGCGGGGAAGGTCACGAGCGTTCCCCCACCGGCGACGGCGTTCATGGCGGCGCCGAGGGCCGCGGCGAGGGCGACGAGGGTGAGCAGCAGGGGGAGGTCCTGCGTAAGGATAGTGGACGCCGCGAGGCCGGGACACTTGCTCGGCCCGATGGTATCTTTCCGCACCAACCTACACGCAGGAAGTTCACGATGTCCGGCAAGCCAGACGCCAAGGCGCCCGTCACGGGCGACCATCTCGAGATCAAGGACTCGCGCACCGGGAAGGTCTACACCGTCCCGATCACCGACGAGACGATCCGCACCGCCGACCTCAAGCAGATCAAGGTCAATCCCGACGACTTCGGGATCATGGGGTACGACCCCGCCTTCATGAACACGGCCTCGTGCCGATCCGCGATCACCTTCATCGACGGCGACAAGGGGATCCTGCGGTACCGCGGCTACCCGATCGAGCAGCTTGCCGAGAAGTCGAACTTCCTCGAGGTCGCTTGGCTGCTGCGCACGGGCGAGTTGCCGACGCAGTCCGAGTACGACCAGTGGCAGAAGGACATCACGTACCACACGTACGTGCACGAGAACATCAAGCATTTCATGGAAGGGTTCGGCTACGACGCGCATCCGATGTCGATGCTCACCGCGGGCGTCGCGGCGCTCTCCTCCTTCTATCCGACGTCGAAGGACATCTTCGACAAGCGCGAGCGCGACATCGCCTTCGTGCGGCTCATCGCCAAGCTCCCCACGCTCGCCGCCTTCGCGTACCGCCACGTGAAGGGGATGCCGTACGTCTATCCCGACAACTCGTTGCCGTACGCCGAGAACTTCCTCTCGATGATCGCGCGGATGTCGGAGTCGAAGTACGAGGCGCACCCGGTGTATGCGCGCGCGATCGACATCCTCTTCATCCTGCACGCCGATCACGAGCAGAACTGCTCGACGAACGCGGTGCGCGCGGTAGGCTCGTCGCACGTCGACCCGTACTCGGCGGTCGCGGCCGGCATCGCGGCGCTGTACGGCCCGCTGCACGGCGGTGCGAACGAGGCGGTGCTGCGGATGCTTGAGGAGATCGGCGACGTGAAGAACATCCCGGCCTTCATCGAATCGGTGAAGAGCGGCAAGGGCACGCACCGGCTGATGGGCTTCGGCCACCGCGTCTACAAGAGCTACGACCCGCGCGCGAAGATCGTGAAGGGGCTCTGCGACGACGTGCTGCGCATCGCGGGCCTCACCAAGGACATGGAGATCGCGCTCGAGCTCGAGCGCATCGCGCTGAGCGACGAGTACTTCATCTCGCGCAAGCTCTACCCGAACGTGGACTTCTACACCGGGCTGATCTACCGGGCGATGCACTTCCCGACGGATTACTTCACGGTGCTGTTCGCGATCGCGCGCACGGCGGGGTGGCTGTCTCAGTGGGAGGAACTGCTGCTGGACAAGGAGCAGAAGATCGCGCGGCCGAGGCAGATCTATACGGGGTCGGGGGAGCGGCCGTATCAGGCTCGCGTGGACCTCGGGCACAAGATCAAGAAGTGATCGACGGATGAAGGCAGATGGATGCAGGGGGCGAGGCCTTTCGGCCTCGCCTTCTTGCTTCCTCGGGCATGCGCCCGTGCATCGGGCGCGTCTCTTCCGCACTGCGCACCCGGCACCACAGCTTTCTGCCTTCATCCTCCAGCCTTCATCCTCTTGACCGACCGCATCCTCGAGCAGCTGACGAAGGCAGTCGGGGTCCGGTACACCATCATCCGCGAACTCGGCCGCGGCGGGATGGGCGCCGTCTTCCTCGCGCTCGATCCGAGTCTTGACCGCGAGGTCGCGATCAAGGTGCTGCCGCCGGAGTTCGCGGTGCAGCCGACGCTGCGCGAGCGATTCGTGCGCGAGGCGAAGCTCGCCGCCTCGCTCTCGCATCCCAACATCATCCACGTGCACGCCGTCGAGGACCACGAAGGCGTCCTCGCGTTCGTGATGCAGTACGTCGATGGCGAGACGCTCACCGAACGCGTCGCGCGCTCGGGGCCCTACGATCCGCAGGATGTCGCGCGGCTGCTGCAGGACACGGCCTGGGCACTCGGCTACGCGCATGCGCGCGGGATCGTCCATCGCGACGTGAAGCCCGACAACATCCTCATCGAGCGCGGCACCGGCCGGCCGATGATCCTCGACTTCGGCATCGCGCGGCAGCAGCGCGCGTCGGGGCTCACGGAGGTCGGGCACTCGATCGGCACGCCGAGCTACATGAGCCCGGAGCAGGCGGCCGCCGAGGAGGTGGATGGACGCAGCGACCTCTACTCGCTCGGATGCGTCGGCCACTTCGCGGCGACGGGAAGGCCGCCGTTCGACGGGGAGAGTGCACACAAGCTGCTCATGCAGCACCTCACCGTGCCGGCGCCGAAGGTGACCGAGCTGCGGCCCGGTTTCCCGGCGGGGCTCGGGGACGTGATCTCGAAGGCGCTCGAGAAGGACCCCGCGTCGCGCTTCGCGACTGGCGAAGCGATGGCCGATGCGATCGGCGCGCTGCAGATGCGCAGTCGCGAGATCGCGCCACTGTTGCGCCTCTTCCACCAGCAGACGGCGCAGGCGGTGCAGGCGGTCTTCATGTTGACGCTCGTCTACACGCTGTTCGCCCAGTTCTCCACGAAGATGTCGACGTTCCTCGGGACCGCGGTCGCCGTGCTCTTCCTGACGGTCGCGCTCGGCGTGATCTCCCAGTCGCTCGACCGCGTGCGATTCGCGGTGCGCCAGGGGTTCACGGTGGCGGACGTCCGCACGGCGTTCGAGGCGATCGCCGATGAGATCGCGCGCGGGCGCGCCCAGCTGGTGGGCGACCCGGTGGAGTACGTGCGCATCCAGCGCCGCAAGCGGATCGCCGCCGGCTGCGGTCTCATCGCGGGGATGATGATGCCGATCGCATTCGGCCAGGTGCGCCTCGGGGGTGCGAACGGGCCGGAGCTGACGACGCCGGGGCTGTTGGCCCTCGTCGCCGGGACCGTGGCGTTCGGCACGGCGATCGCGCTGTGGACACAGCGTCCCGTGCGCGTGACGCTCCCGCAGCGCGTGGCGAACAGGATCTGGGACTCGACGTTCGGCCGGGCCGTCTTCGCACGCGCGGAGCGGCGATATGCGGCGGAGCTGCTGAGGACGAAGAAGTAGCGCGCTACTCCACGCTCCTGCAGACGCTGCGCACGGGGCACTTCGCGCAGCGTTTCACGCGCGCCGTGCAGACGAGTGCGCCGAGCTCCATCAGCGCCTGGTTGTGCGTCCAGCTCGCCTTGCCGGTGCGCGGGAGCGTCGATTCGGCGATGGCCCAGATTGCCTTCTGGTCGCGCGCGCGCTTCGGGAGGAGGCGCGGCGCGAAGACGCGCGTGAGGACGCGCGCGACGTTCGTGTCGACGAGCGCGGCGCGGCGCTCGAAGGCGAACGTCGCGACAGCACCAGCAGTGTAGGCGCCGATGCCGGGGAGTTTGCGAAGGTGCAACGGATCCGACGGGAGCAGCGGCGCGTCGCCGCGCGCATCGTCGTCGCGCGCATCGTCGCCCCACGCGCGTGCTCCTTCGCGCACCACTGCGCGCGAGAGCTTGTGAAGGTTGCGCGCGCGGGCGTAGTAACCGAGCCCGGCCCACGCTTCGAGCACATGCTTCTCGCGCGCTGCAGCAAGTGCGTGCAGGGTCGGGAAGCGGTCGAGGAATCGTGTCCAGTACTCGAGGACGCGCGAGACTTGTGTCTGTTGGAGCATGAGCTCGGAGACGAGGATCTCGTACGGATCGCGCGAATGGCGCCACGGGAGGTCACGCGCGTTGCGTGCGTACCATGCGCGTAGCTTCCTGCCGAACGCGCCGAGCGTGCGTGGGTCGAGCTTCGGGGGTGGGGCGGACTTCACGCGCTTCGAGCGCGCGGACGCCTTCGCAGGCTTCGGTGCTGCGGTCGATCGCGTGCGCAGCCGCTGCGCCGCCCCGGCCGTCTCGCGCGTCAGCGCGGCTGCCACGTCGGTGCCGCCGCGAAGAGCCCGCCGTCAACGATCAGTTGGTGCGCGAGCAGCACGCCGAACGCGATGCTCAGCGCGCCGGCCGCGACGCGGATCCCCGTCTGCATGCGCGCGACGCGCGCGCCACCGACGAGCGTCGGGATGGCGAGCAACGAGGTGACCGCGACCATTCCTACGACAGTGCCGAACCCGAAGATCACGAGATACGAGAAGGCGGGGAGCGTCTCGCGGATGGTCGCGAGCACGAGCAGCGCCACCGCGGCCGAGCCCGCGAGGCCGTGCACGAGGCCGACGACGAACGGCCGCGCCGTCGGGCGTTCATTCGCCGCATCGCTCGGATTGCGGAGGTTCGCAAAGCCGAGGAGGATGAGCATCAGCGCCACGCTGAACTCGAGCGCGAGCCCGATGCGCGGCGGGATCACGAGTCGGAAGGCGATCATGGCGCCGCCGACGACGAGCAGCGCGAGGGTGTGCCCCACGCCCCAGAGCGCGCCGATACCCGCTGCGCGCGCGACGGACCGTTCGCGCGACACGATCGCCGTCACCGCGACGACGTGGTCGGCGTCGGTGGCGTGGCGGAGGCCAAGGAGGGCGCCGAGGAGGATCGCTGTGAGGGGGTCGGGGAGCACGGGAGGAATCTAGCGGTTCGCGGCGGACGCATTGAAGCGCGCAGCGGAGGCCGAGGCGCGGTCCGCGGAGTAGAATCAGTTGACGTTCGCCGGCGCGGACGGGAATCCCGACAGCGCGCCTTCCGTGAACCACGAGGATCCGTGCGGACCACTTGGCCCCGATGCGCACTCGCCGTCTCGTTCGCCGCCGCGCTCCCCGTCGCGAGCGCTGCCCAGGGCATCACGGTGACCGGGGTCGTCTTCGATTCGATCGCGGGCGCGCCGCTCGCGGGTGCGCGCGTGCAGATCGCATCGCGCGACTCGTCGACGGGACCGACGACTGCGACGACGGATCGCACGGGACGCTATCGCATCGCTGGGCTCGCGGCCGGGCGATTCGTGATCGGGTTCTACCACGAGACGCTCGATGCGCTCGGCCTGGATGCGCCGGTGCGGGAGGTCGAGCTGGGGACTGACGCGGGAGTGACGGTGAACCTCGGTATTCCGTCAGGTCCGGTCGTCTATGCCCTGCGCTGCGGCACTGCGGACGGTGCCCGCACGGGAATGCTCGCGGGCCTCGTGCGGCGCGATGGAGGCAGCGTCGCACTCGCGGGCGCGAAGGTCACGGCCGAGTGGCGCGCGATCGCGCTCGACAGCGCGGACATGCGCGCGGTCACCGATCGTGCCGTCGCGACCACGGCGGCCGACGGCACGTATTCGCTCTGCGGATTGCCGGCTCAAGCGCCACTCGAGGTGCGCGTCTCGGCGCCTGGGCAGCGTGCGATCTCAGGCTACGTCTCCGTCCCGCGCGCCGGCGTGTCGCGACAGGACCTGCTGCTCGTCGATTCGTCCGCGATCCATGGCGCGGGACGCATCGCGGGCCGCGTCGAGTTCTCCCGAGGCGGGCTGGTAAAGCAGGGACGCGCCGTGATCGAGGCGCTCGCGCGGGACGTGCCTATCGAGAACGGCGCATTCCATCTGCTGGACCTTCCGCGGGGCACGTGGACGGTGGAAGTTCGCGCGATTGGTGTCGAGCCTCGGTCGACGCTGGTCAACGCGGCCGAAGGACCGGTGCCGCTCACGCGATTCACGCTCGATGAGCGGAGTCAACGCCTCGACGCAGTGACGGTCGTGGGCAGGCGCGACCGGAACAGCGCGGTGCTCCAGGATGTGCTCGACCGGAGCCGGTCGTCGTTCGGGACCTTCTTCCTTCCCGGACACCCGGCGCTTAAGGACGCGTGGCACGCGGCCGACGTGATGAAGCACGCGCGGGGCTTCACGTTCCGGAGCCCGACGGAGATCTACGGTCGACGCATCGGCACCATCGGGAATAGCATGTGCAGCTCCGTCGCCGTGTACCTCAACGGCGTGATCCTCGCGGGCGGATTCGAGGCCCTCGACAACGCGGTCTCAGTCCGCGAGATCCTCGCAATCGAGGCCTATCCTGATGTCCTGTTCGCTCCGATCCAGTGGAGGATCAACCGCGGACTGTCCTCCGATCCAAGCAAGGGGCCGAGCAGCCCCTGCGCGATCGTGTTGGTATGGACGAAGCGCCCCTAGCCGCGCCCGCCCGCCGCGATCACCGCCCGCCGTCGACCCGGGAGTAGTGCGTGACCAGCATGCTCTTCGTCTCGGCGATCACCGGGTCGCGCATCTCGCGCGGCACGTGCGCGGCCAGATGCATCAGCGCATGCACCGTCGACACCGACACCATCGCCGAGATCGTGCGAGCCGCAGCCGTCATCTTCGGATAGCGCAGCGCGAGGAACTTCGCGACATGCCCCACGAGAGCGTTGTTCATCGCGTCCTTCACCAGCGGGCAGTTGCGATGGATCGCGTCCATCATCACGCCGAAGGCAGGGGTCGACTCGATGAAGCGCATCTGCGCTGAGAGCACCCGCTCGAAGAGCTCGTCAGCCGGAATGTGCGCCATCTCGAGCGGCATCGCCTCTTCATTGGTCCGGCTTACCCGCTCGGCGTAGCGCATCCCGAGCGCCTCGATGACCGCGTCCTTACTCGGGAAGAAGTGGTAGAGCGACCCGACTGACGACTCGGCGCGGTCCGCGATCGCCTGCATCGACGCCCCGTCCACGCCCAGCTCGGCGAAGACCGACTCGGCGGCGTCCAGGATCTGCTCCACGCGGCGCTGCCCGCGCTCCTGCTGGGGCGCACGAGCGGTCCGCGGGTCCGCGGACTCGGGGATGGGGGGGGTGGGCTCGGTGGTCGCCATCGTAGTTACAAAATGGAGGGCATCGTCTACTCTTGACAAGTAGTGGGTCTCCTCTAATACTTGTCCGCGTACTAGAGGCGAACCACTAGAATCTGCATTCCTGATCAGGGATGCAGTCACCACCCCGATCCGCGGTCCTGATGCGACGCTTGACGAAAATCCTCGCGCTCTCCGCGCGCATCGCGCTCCCGACGCTCCCAAAGCTCCCAGCGTTCCTCGCCCTGCTTGCGACCTTTATCTTGCCACCGCGCGCCGGCGCACAGTCGCGCGCGCTCGATGACTACGTGGCGCTCGGCCTGAAGCAGAACCTCGGCCTGCGCCAAGCCGCGGTCGCCGCCGACAGGTCCGAAGCCATCGTGCGCGAAGCGCGCGGCAACTTCCTGCCGTCGGCGACGCTCAACGCGCGCTACACCGACTTCCGTGGCAACGGCGTCGACTTCGGGCAGTTCATCAACCCGGTGTTCTCGACGCTCAACCAGCTCACGGGGACCAACCAGTTCCCGACGAATGTCAACGTGAAGCTCCCACTCAAGCAGGAGACCTCGGTGCGCCTCGCGCAGCCGGTCTTCCAGCCGGCGATCATCGCGGGCTACCGTGCGGCGAGCGCGGCGCGCGATGCGCAGGACGCGACGCGCGACGCGGCCACGTTCAACGTCGCGGCCGAGATCCGTTCGGCCTACCTGCAGCATGCGAAGGCGCGGAGACTCTCCGAACTGCGTGCGGCGACGCGCTTCCTTCTCGAGGAACAGGTGCGCGTGATGAGCCGCCTCATCGAGGCCGGCCGTGCCACCCCTGACGCGCTCTCCCGCGCGCGCGCCGAGCTCAGCGAAGCGCTCCAGTTGCAGGCCGAGGCCGCACAGCTCGCCGATGCGTCGGCCCATGCCTTCAACCTCATGCTCGCGCGCCAGCTCACCGACTCCGTCGTCATCGACGGCGACACGCTCGGATTCGGCGCGATGCCCTCGTTGGACGCGGCGATCGCCGGCGCCGCCGAGCGGCGCGCCGAACTCCGCGCGCTCAGCGCCGCCGCGCGCGCCGCGCTCGCGCAGAAGCGGGTGGTGCAGAGCGCGTTCCTGCCGAACCTCTCCGTCGCGCTCGACTACGGCGTGCAGGGGAATGAGTACCGGTTCTCGAGCGACGCCGACTACACTGCGCTCTCGGTCGTCGCCTCGTGGAACCTGTTCAACGGCGGGCGCACCGCGGCGCGCGCCGAGCAGGCGGGACTCGATGCGCGGCGACTCGCTCTGCAGGGCGATGAAGCGAAGCGCGGCGTCGAACTGCAGGTGCGGCTCGCGTGGCAAGCCGCCGAAGTCGCACGCCAGGCGATCGCCACCGCCGAGGATCAGCGCTCCGCCGCTGCGCGCACGCACGAACTCGTGCGCCGCCGCGCCGAGGAAGGCCTCGCGTCGCCGCTCGAGCTGAGCCAGGCACGCACGCAACTCACCGCGGCCGAACTCAACGCCGTCTTCACGACCTATGACTACTACCTGCGGCGCGTCGAACTCGATCGTGCGGCCGCGCTCTACCCGAGGGCCACACGATGAACCGTTCGCTCCTGATCCCGCTCATCCTCGTCACCGCCGCCTGCGGTGGCGCGGACGCCGCACCGGCCGACATCGCGACCAGTTCCATCCCGGTTCGCGTCGTGCACCCGGAGTTCCGGCGTGCCCTTCCTGCGATCGAACTCACCGGCACACTCGGCGCAAAGGAGGAGGTGCCGCTCGCCTTCAAGATCGGCGGCGTCGTGACGCGCGTCGCGGTCGAGGCCGGCCAGACGGTGCGCGAAGGAGACGTGCTCGCCGAGCTCTCGCTCGACGAGATCGACGGCCAGGTGTCGGCGGCGCGCGAAGGGCTCGCGAAGGCGAAGCGCGACCTCGCGCGCGCCGAGAAGCTCTACGCCGACAGCGTCGTCACGCTCGCTCAACTCGAGGACGCGCGCTCGCAGCACGACGTGTTCGAGGCCCAGTCGAAGGCGGCCGAGTTCAATCGGCAGTACGCGGTGATCCGCGCCCCGGCGAATGGCGTCCTGCTGCGACGGCAGCTCGAGTCGGGGCAGGTCGTCGGATCGGGCACGCCGGTCATGGTGCTGCGCACCGAGCGTCGCGGCCTGGTGCTGCGCGCTGCCGCCGCGGACCGCGACGCGGTGCGCATCAAGGAAGGTGAACGCGCGACGATCACCTTCGACGCCTTTCCCGGCGACCAGTTCGCCGGGACGGTCGAGCGCATCGGTGTCGCGGCCTCGCCGGCGACGGGCACGTACGAAGTCGAGATCGCCGTCGCGCCGAGCCAACGCCGATTCGTGTCGGGCCTCATCGGCCAGGCGCGGATGTTCCCGCGCGCCGCGACGAGCCTCGTCTTCATCCCCGCCGAGGCGCTGATCGAAGTCGACGGTCCCAACGCGGCGATCTTCGTGATCGATGCGGACGGCATGACCGTGCGCCGCCGGCGCGTCCGCGTGGAGTTCCTCGACGGTGCATACGCCGCGCTCCTGGGACGCATGGACAGCACGGAACAGGTGGTGACGGCCGGCGCGACGCGCCTCACCGACGGGACGAAGGTGAGCATCACGCGGGAGCGGGCGCCGTGAGGATCGCCGAGTTCTCGGTCAAGAACCGCCAGTTCACGCTCGTCGCATTCGTCGCGCTGCTCGTGATGGGGCTCCACTCCATCATGACGATCCCGCGCGCCGAGGACCCGAGCTTCCCGCTCCCGATCTACCCGATCACCGCGGTCTATCCGGGCGCAAGCCCGACCGACCTCGAGCAGCTCGTCGTTGACCCGATCGAGGATCGCATCCGCGCCCTCGACGACCTTGTGAGCGTGAAGGCGAGCATCGAGGACGGACTCGCGGTGATCATCCCCGAGTTCGACGTCTCGGTCGACGCCGATCGCAAGTACGACGAGGTGGTGCGCGAACTCAACGCCCTTCGCCCGTCACTGCCGCAGGACATGGCGCGGCTCGAGGCGATCCGCGTGAGCCCGACCGACGTGAACATCGCGCAGTTCGCACTCGTCTCGGAGACCGCACCGTTCAGCGAGCTCGACCGCCAGGCGCGCAAGCTGCGCGACGACCTCGCGCGGCTGCCTGGCGTGAAGGAATCGCGAACGTGGGGCTACCCGAAGCGCGAAGTGCGCGTCTCGCTCGAGGCGGGGCGGCTCGCCGAGCTGCGTATCCCGCTCGCGACCGTGATCCAGGCGATCGGCGGCGAGAGCGTGAATATCCCCGGCGGCAGTGTGGAGGCCGGACGCCGGCGCTTCAACGTGAAGACGAGCGGCAGCTATCGCTCGCTCGACGAGGTGCGCGAGACGGTGATCGGCGGTGCGGCGGGGTCGACCGTGCGCGTGCGCGACGTCGCCGAGGTGGAATGGGACTACGAAGAGGCGACTTCGATCGCGCGGCTCGACGGCAAGCGCGCCGTCTGGGTCACCGCGAACATGCAGGACCAGCAGAACATCATGACGGTGCGCGACCGCGTCTGGGCGGTGGGCGACGCATTCCAGTCCGAGCTGCCCGCGACGATCGCGCTCGAACGGCCATTCGACCAGTCGGCGAACGTGAAGGCGCGCCTCTCGCGCTTGAGCACGGATTTCGCGATCGCGATCCTGCTGGTGCTGCTCACGCTCATCCCGCTCGGCTTCCGCGCCTCATGGATCGTCATGGTGAGCATCCCGCTCTCGCTCGCGATCGGCCTCACGCTGCTCAAGACGGTCGGTTACACGATCAACCAGCTCTCGATCGTCGGCTTCGTCATCGCGCTCGGACTGCTCGTCGACGACTCGATCGTCGTGATCGAGAACATCGCGCGCTTCATGCGCGAGGGGCATTCGCGCGTCGACGCGGCGATCAACGCGACGCAGCAGATCTTCGTCGCGGTGCTCGGCACGACGGCGACACTCGTCTTCGCCTTCCTGCCCGTGATGATGCTCCCCGGCACGCCGGGCAAGTTCATCCGCTCGATGCCGACCGCGGTCGTACTCACCATCCTCGCGTCGCTCCTCGTCTCGCTCACCGTGATCCCGTTCCTCGCGAGCGTCTTCCTCAAGGAGGAGAAGGACGAGCGCGGCAACATCTTCCTGCGCGCCTTGAATCGCGCGATCGACGTCACCTACGGCCGGTGGCTGCACCGTGCGCTCGCCCATCCGAGGCAGACACTGATCGTCGCACTCGCGCTCTTCGTGGGCGCGCTGGCGCTCATCCCGAGCATCGGTTTCTCGCTCTTCCCCAAGGCCGGCACGCCGCAGTTCCTCGTCACCGTCGCGACGCCCGACGGGAGTTCGCTCGCCGTGACCGATTCGGCGGTGCGCGTTGCCGAGCGCGCGCTGATGGCGCGGCCCGAGGTGCGGGCGGTGCATGCGAACATCGGACGCGGCAACCCGAAGATCTATTACAACATCAACTCGCAGGCGCAGCGGACCACGTACGGCGAGCTGTTCGTGTTGCTGAACGACCACGATGCGCGCCGCACGCCGGCGCTGCTCGATTCGCTTCGCGCGACGTTCGACGTCTATCCCGACGCGCGCATCGAGGTGAAGGAGTTCGAGAACGGTCCGCCGATCGAGGCGCCGATCGAGTTGCGCGTCGCGGGCGAGGACCTCGATTCACTGCGCAGCATCGCCGCGCGGCTCGAGGCACTGATCACCGCGGAGGAAGGGACGCGCGACGTCGTCAACCCGCTGCGCGTGAGCCGGACCGATCTGGCGCTCCGACTCGATCGCGCGAAGGCTGGCCTGCTCGGCGTGCCCACGGCGGAGATCGACCGCGCGGTGCGCTTCGGGCTCGCTGGTCTCAGCGCCGGCCGCTTCCGCGACGTCGACGGCGAGGAATACCCGGTGATGCTCCGCCTCCCAGGGGAGACGAGGAAGGACGCCTCCGCGCTCGACCGCCTCTTCGTCGGTGCGATCACCGGTGCGCAAGTGCCGCTGCGCCAACTCGCCGGATTCACGTTCCAGACCTCGCCGCCGATCATCCAGCACTACGATGGCCAGCGCGCGGTGACCGTCTCGTCGCAGGTGCGCACGGGCTTCAACACCGACCGCGTGACGCGCGCGATCATCGGCAAGCTCGAGTCCTTCCCGCTGCCGCAGGGCTACCGCATCGAGGCGGCGGGCGAGATCGCGAGCCGCGAGGCGAGTTTCGGGGGCCTCGGCACGGCGATCCTCATCGCGATCTTCGGCATCCTCGCGATCCTCGTCCTCGAGTTCAAGACGTTCCGCGGCATGCTCATCGTGTCGAGCGTCATCCCGCTCGGCGTGATCGGCGGGCTCGTCGCACTCTGGTTCGCGGGATACACGCTCAGCTTCACCGCGGTCATCGGGTTCGTCGCGCTCATCGGCATCGAGATCAAGAACTCGATTCTTCTCGTCGACTTCACGAACCAACTGCGCGACGGCGGAATGGAGCTGCGCGAGGCGATCGAGAAGGCGGGGCGCATACGATTCGTGCCGATCGTGCTCACCTCGGCGACGGCGATCGGTGGATTGCTCCCGCTCGCAGTGCAGGGCAGCTCGCTCTACTCGCCGCTCGCGATCGTGATCATCGGCGGGCTCGTGAGCTCGACGCTGCTCTCGCGCCTCGTGACGCCCGTCCTCTACGAGCTGCTGCCTCCCATGCCTGGCGACGTTGGACACCGGGCGGAAGTCGCAAGTGCTGGCATTCTCCAGCCGGTGGGGGCAGATATGTAGGCGTGAGAACCGCCCCCATCTTCTTTGCCCTTCTGTTCGCCGGGACCGCCTCTGCGCAGGGTGCGGCAGCGGTGCAGGATTCGGCGACGGCGATGGACGCGAACTCCCGGGGGCTCACCCACCTCAATGAAGCGCGGTATGACAGTGCGCTCATGGAGCTGGGCACCGCGCTGCGGATCCGCCGCGCCCTCGACGACTCCGCCGGCCTCGGCCGCACGCTCAACAGCATCGGGTCGGCGTACTACCAGATGGGGCAGTACGAGGCGGCGCTCGACGCATTCCTCGAGGCGCTCGTCTTCCGGCGCGCCGAGGGGGACCAGCAGGGCATCGCGCGCATCCTGGTGAACATCGGCAAGACGTATCAGGACTGGCGACAGTACGAGCAGGCCGCCCAGGTGATCCGCGAGGGACGGGCCCTGGCCGACTCTTCGGGACATCCGTTCGTGATCGGCTATGTCCTCAACGCACTCGGCGACCTCGAGGCCGAGCTGGGACAGTTCGCCGCAGCGCGGGCGAACTACCACGCCTCGTTGCGTGCCTACGCGACACACGACCCGCGGATGGCGGCGACGGACTCGGCGACAGGTTGGTGGCTCAACACCGGTTCGCTCGCGCGGTTGCTCACGCGGGAAGGCAAGCCACGGGAGGCGCTGCCGCTCCTCGATTCGCTGATTGCGGCGGCGCGCCGCACGTCGAGCATGCGTGCCGAGGCGCGGGCGCACCTATTCCTGTCGCAGGCCCGCGGCGCGCTTGGTGAGCGTCGCGCGGCGATCGCGGCGGCGGAGCATTCGCTCGAGCTCTCATATCGCATCACGCAGCGCGTCCTCGCACTCGACGCGCTCGCGCAGCTCGCGGAGCTCGAGCGCGAGGCGGGGAACGCGCCCCGAGCGCTCGCGCACCTGCGCGCGCACAACGCCCTGCGCGACACGATCTTCAGCCAGTCGACGTCGCAGCGCATCGCATCGCTGCAGGCGCGCGCCGAGACGGAGCGCCTGCATGCTGAGCGCCGCAGGCAGGAGGGGACCATCGCCCGGCAGCGGATCGTCGTCGCTCTCTCGACGGCCGTGCTGCTCCTCGCCGGCGCGATGCTCCTGATGCTCTTCCGCTTCAACCTGCGCCTGCGCGAACGGCGCCGCGAGCTCGCGGCCGCGAACACGACGCTCGAGGCAACGAACGCCGAGCTTCGCACCGCGATCTCCGAGGTCCGCACGCTCAAGGGCCTCATCCCGATCTGCGCGAACTGCAAGCGCATCCGCGACGACGAAGGATTCTGGGAGGCGGTCGAGACGTACGTCGGTGAACGGTCGCACGCGATGTTCAGCCACAGCATCTGCACGAGCTGCGGGCCCGAGCTCTACGGCGACGATTGGAATCCCAACGAGTCGTCCTCCACATCTCGGCCGCCCAAGAAGTAGGGATGGCGCGCCGTCATCGCACCTTCTTCGTCTTCCGCTTGAGGAAGTCCATCAGGATGAACTGCCCGAGCGTCATCGTGTTCGTGAAGTAGGCGCGGCCGCGCGTGATCGCGCTGACCATCTTCACGAACTCCACCAGCGCACGGTCGCGCGCGAGCATGAACGTGTTCACCGGGATGTTGCTCCTCCGGCAGGCCGCGACCTCGGTGAGCGTCTCCTGCAGCACGAAGGCGTCGAGGCCCATCGAGTTCTTGTAGATGCGACCGTCGGACATGGTGAGCGCGCTCGGCTTGCCGTCGGTGATCATCACGACCTGGCGCATGTCCTTCCTCTGAGCCATGAGGATGCGCCGCGCGAGCTTGAGCCCTTCCGCGGTGTTCGTGTGGTACGGACCCACCTGTGCCTTGGCAAGCGCGCCCATCGGGATCTCCTCGGCCGAGTCGTGGAAGAGCACGACCTTGATGGAGTCGCCGGGGAACTGCGTGCGGATGAGGTGCGTGAGCGCGAGCGCGACCTTCTTCGCCGGCGTGAAGCGGTCCTCTCCGTACAGGATCATCGAATGCGAGCAGTCGAGCATGAGCACGGTCGCGCAGCTCGACCGATACTCGCTCTGCCGCACCATGAGGTCGCTGTAGTCGAGGTCCATCGGCACTTCGATCGATCCCGTGCGCAGCATCGAGTTCTTAAGCGTCTCGTTGACGTCGAGGTTGAGCACGTCGCCGTACTCGTACGGCTTGCTCCAGGCGTCGGCCTCGATGCCGGTGGCGAGGTGCGGCGTGTCGTGCGAGCCGAAGTTGCTCTTGCCGAACCCGCCCAGGATCCCGCGCAGCGACTTGTATCCGAGGAAGTCGATGCCCTTCGACGTGAGGTCGAAGTTCACGTCCTGCGCGGCCGCCTTCGCGAGGCCGCCGGGGCCGAGGACCGACTGGTGTCCCGCCGGCGCCTGCGGCGCTTGCTCGGTCTTGAGGTAGCCCTCGGCGATGAGCCGCTGCACGATTTCGTCGAGCAGCTTCGAGAGCTTCTGCTCCGACATGTCGTCGCCGTCGCCGCGCAGCGCCTCGAGCATCTCGGGTGTGAACTGGCCGCTGTTGATCAGCGCATCGAGGATCGCCTGCTTGAGCGCGTCGAGGGAGTGGTCGGCGTCCTCGCCCGTCTCGCCCCAGAATGGATGCTCCTGCGCGCCACCCGCGAACCCCGACTGCAGCAGGAAGTCCGCGAGGTCGTCGAGCAACGCCTGCAGGTCCACCGCATCGGCGGACTCAGGGTTGAATCGCTTGTAGGTGTGTGAGCGCATCTCGGCCGCCTCGGTACTATCCACCCAACACGAGCAGAGTCACGTAGGTTCCGTACGCGAGCACGAGTACGGCGCCTTCGCCCCGGCTCACGCTGCCGCCGCTCCGCATCATCGGCAACAGGAGCGCGGCAAATCCCAGCATCCACACCATGTCGTTGGAGACCATCGCCGAACTGACCGTGAGCGGACGCACCAGCGCGGTGATCCCGAGGATGCCCAGGATGTTGAAGATGTTGGACCCGATCACGTTCCCCAACGCGATCGCGGACTCGCCGCGCCTCGCGGCCATCAGCGAGGTGGCGACCTCGGGTGTCCCGGTGCCCGCGGCGACGATGGTGAGGCCGATGATGCGTTCCGTCATCCCGGCGGCGCGCGCGAGCTGCACCGCCCCGCTCACCAGCAGCTCCCCGCCAAGCACGAGCAGGGCGACGCCGGCGACGACGAGCAGCGCGGCCGCGCCCGCGCGGCTGCCGGCGGGCGATTGGTGGCGCTCGACGTTCGCCGCAAGCCCCTCCGCCTCGACGACGCCGACTTCGGTGCGCCCGAGGCGCACGACGTAGAGCGTGAAGAGGACGAGCCCGATAACGAAGAACGCACCCTCGAGCCGGTCGAGCGCACCATCGCGCGCGAGCAAGAGCAGCTGGAAGCTCGCGACGAGCATGAACGGCCACTCGAGGCGGATCGCGCTCGAGTGCACGCTCACCGCGCGCACGATCGCGGTGAGCCCGAGCACGGCGCCGATGTTGAAGATGTTCGACCCGACGACGTTCCCCATGCCGAGGTCGGCCGAACCGCGCAGTGCTGCGGCGATGCTCACCGTGAGCTCGGGGAGCGACGTGCCCATCGAGACGATCGTGAGGCCGATGACCGCCGGCGACACGCGCACGATGCGAGCGATCGTGACGGCGCCGCGCACGAGCACGTCGGCACCGAAGCCGAGCACCGCGATGCCGCCGGCGACCAGGAGGAGGGAGAGCGCGCTGCCCATGCCCGGAATCAACCGCACGGGTCGCCGCCTGTCACGGGCTATATTGCGCGGACCCGCCTCTCAGTCGCCCTGCCGCCCCCACGCCGTGACGGACACCCGTCCCCCCGCGCGCTCGATCAACCCGTTCCGCGTCCTCGCGAAGTACCGGAACTTCCGGCTCTTCTGGTTCGGACAGACGACGTCGCTCGTCGGGTCGTGGATGCAGACGGTCGCCGTGGGGTGGACGGCGCTCGAGCTCACGAACGATCCGTTCATGGTCGGGCTCGTCTCGGCGGCGAACACCTTTCCCATCCTGATCTTCTCGCTGCCGGGCGGCGTCGTCGCTGACCGCAACTCGAAGCTGCGCGTCGTGCGCATCGCGCAGACCCTGATGCTTGCCGAGGCGGCGGCGCTCTGGGCGCTCTCGGCGACGGGTCACCTCACCTTCGCGTGGTTGCTTGGGCTCTCGCTCTTCGGCGGCGTGCTCGGCGCGTTCGAGATCCCGGCGCGCCAGTCGCTCCTCGTCGAGCTCGTCGGACGCGAGGACCTGCCGCAGGCGATCGGGCTGAATTCGGGCGGGTTCAACCTCGCGCGCGTGCTCGGGCCCACGCTGGCGGCGATCGTCATCGCGCGTTTCGGCGTGTCGTGGACGTACGCCGTCAACGCGTTGAGCTACCTCGCGGTGCTGCTCGGGCTCGCGATGATGCACCTCGTCGAGCAGCGCGCCGCGCCGAGGCCCGGTCACAGCGCGATCGATGGGATGAAGGAAGCGCTCGCGCACGTGCGCGCGACGGAGCCGCTCCCGATGCTGCTCGCCATCGCGACCGTGTTCTCGGTGCTCGGCATCCCGGTGATCACACTGCTCCCGGTGGTCGCGCGCGACCAGCTGCATCTCGGCGCGGACGGCTACGGCGCGCTCATGGCGTGTCTCGGACTCGGTGCCGTGGCCGGCGCGCTCATGATCGCCGCGACCGGCGGGGGCGCCCAGCGAGGGAAGGTCTTCCGCTTCGCGTCCTTCGCCTTTCCCACCCTGCTCATCGCGTTCGGCGCGGTGCACCTGCCGGTGCTCAACGGCGGGCTGCTCGTCGCGATCGGCGTGACGATGATCATCAACAACGCGCTCGTGATGGCGCGGCTGCAGGAGCTCGTGCCCGACGCGCTGCGCGGTCGAGTGCTCTCGCTCTACGTGATGGTCTACGTGGGCGGATCGCCGATCGGCAGCTTCGTCGGCGGCTGGGTCGCGAGCCTCGTGGGGGTGGACTGGGCGATCGGCGGCGGCGCGGTGCTCATGCTGCTCTTCGCACTCTGGGCGTTCCGCGCGCACCCGAAGCTCGCGACGGGCTGAGTCTCGCGCATCGTCTCGCGTGCGTCGCGCGCGCGGGAACCGGCCCGCACCCAACGGGTAGCAGGAGGACTCGCCGCGCCAAGGCGCGCGGCATCGGCTGCTGTCGACCCCCCCCCCCGACCGCGCCGTGCGGGATCCCTGCCGCGAGTGGCATGCATGCCCGACCTGCAGTCGCTGCCCGCGGAACTCGCGTGGCCGATCACGCTGCTCATCGCCTGGGCATTCGGTGAGTTCGCCCGGCGCTGGGCGCTCGTCCCGCGCATCAGCAGTTATGCGCTCACCGGCTTCGTCGCGTCGCTCCCGGTGGTGGGGCTGCTCGCGCCGGTGCCGCTCGCGCGCATCGTGCTGCTCGCGAAGATCGCGTTCGGGCTGATCCTCTTCGAGGCGGGGTATCGCCTCAACCTGCGCTGGCTGCGCTCCAATCCATGGATGGGCGTGACGAGCGTCGTGGAGTCGGTGCTCACCTTCGTCCTCGTGAACTGGTTCGCGCGCGCGTACGGGGTCGGCCCCGAGCGCGCCCTGCTCATCGCCGCGCTCGCGATGGCGACCTCCCCGGCGACGGTGCTGCGCGTGATCACCGAGTCACGCAGCTCGGGGCAGGTCACCGAGCGCATCCTGCACCTCTCCGCGCTCAACTGCGCACTCGCCGTGCTGGTCTCGAAGGTGATCGTCGGTTCGTTGTCGGCGAACGTCGCCGAGCCCGTGCGCGCGGCGGCGTCGGACACCGTGCTCATGCTCGGCGGCGGCATCCTCTCGGGGATGCTGATGGGCGCCTTCGTTCCGGCCGTGCTGCGCGCGGTGCGCCGCACCGGGCACGACACGACGATCGCCTACGCGCTCGCCGTCATCGCGCTCGTCTCGCTCAATCACGCCTACGCGCTCTCGCCCATCCTCGCTACGCTGACCTTCGGTCTCGTCTCGCGGAACCGCCGCGTCTTCCTCACGCCGTCGCAGCGCGGCTTCGGGGCACTGGGCGAGGTGCTCTCGCTGCTGCTCTTCGTGTTCGTCGCGGTGCCGGTGGATTGGAACCACGTGCGGGCCGGAGTCGGGCTCGGGATCGGCATCGTCGTCGTGCGACAGGTCGCGAAGATCGCCGCCAGCACCGGGCTCGCCTTCGTGAGCGGGACGTCGTGGAAGAAGGGACTGCTCACCGGCGCGGCGATGATGCCGATGTCGGCCGCGGTGATCCTCGTGCTCGAGGAGTCTCCCGACCTCGGCCTCAAGCTGCTCGCCGACCTCGCACCGCTCGCCGCCGCTTCACTGTTGCTGGAGATACTCGGACCGATCGTCGTGGGGCGCGCCCTGTACTTCGCGCACGAGGTCCCTGACGCA
>Ga0137353_1000014_pt1 | contig 40650 bp, 52 predicted proteins | sample EasRivERMLT760_2_FD_104759 | JGI IMG/M metagenome (GOLD analysis project Ga0137353, IMG submission 104759) | Soil microbial communities from meander-bound floodplain in the East River, Colorado, USA - East River MetaG ERMLT760_2 | ecosystem: Environmental > Terrestrial > Soil > Floodplain ...
TTCACGCGGACTGTTACCGTGGACAACGCCTCGACCAAGGTGAAGGTGGGCCGCACCTCGGGGATTTATCCCGGGATGACGGTTACCACGGTGGCGAATACGCCTATCCCGGCCTCGACCGAGATCGCCTCGATCGGCGTGGATGGGATGTCATTTGTCATCAACAATGCCACCGTCGCGGGTGGAACGGTTACGGCTACCTTCGTCCACACGGGCTACGGTATCTGCCTCATCAACCGTCCGTTCGTCCAAGGCCAGATCACCTAATAGGAGGTTGGTATGGGCTGCAAGAAACGCAAGAAGCGTTGATGTCTGGGAGGGGATTTTTGGTGGTAGGCGGGGGTCCAGGACTGGTCTCCAAGCCCCCGCTTTAATCCCCTCCCTCTTTTTCCCTAAACCACTGTTTTCCTAGGAGACCAAAATGTCAGCAGAACGCCCCCCGTATGTCGAGTTTTACTACCGAGCGGTAGAAGATCGGACGGAAAGCCTCGCCCAGGGGCACTATGTTACGAAGGATGTTGCCTTTGCAAAGATTTGGCGGGCGGGTAGCCGGGACTGCAACGACGAAGACGCGAAGGTTTGGATCACCAAGCTCGAAAAGGCGGCGCGGGAGGGGATGATCCCCGAGACCTGGCCGAAGCACTTTAACGATCGGTTTGAAGCCTGGAAGAAGGGGGAAGAAATCCCCTTAACCGGAACGCCGATTAAAGGGTGGCCGATTATTTCCCCGGCGGCGGGTGCGGCTATCATCAAGGCGGGATATCTCACGGTGGAGGATCTAGCTAACGCGCCAGATCAGGAAGTTACCGCCATTGGCATGGGGGCGATCTCTTTCAAGCAAAAAGCCAAGACTTGGCTGGAGCAGGCTGCAAACTCGGGCAAGGTTGTTGAACGCCTGACCGCTTTGGAGATTGAGCTTGCCAGTATGAAGGCTCTCAACGCCGAGTTGGCGGCGGAAAACGCTAAGCACAAGGCGAATTCGGAATCGAAAACACCCGCGAAGGTGTAAACCATGACCCAAACGGTTCTCCAGATTGTCCAGGAATTCTGTGGGGAGAAGAGCCTTCCCATTCCCAGTTCAGTTGTGGGGAATATTGAGACATCTGTCACGCAGATTCGGTATCTCCTCCAAAAGGCTGTGCGGGAGTTGGCAGAAGAGGGAAATTGGCAGCAACAGATTGTTAGGACGACGATAACTGCTACCGGGACGGCCGGTGGAGATCAAGGACTTTTGTCGGATATTGGGGGCTTTAGCAGCCTCATCCCGAATACAATGTGGAATGCTACCCAGTCCGTCCCCATTTTCGGCCCGGTGGGGGATCCTAGGTGGCAGCTTTACCAGAGCCACAACTTCACGGGGCCGGCGTACCAATATCGGATAGAAGGTGGGCGCCTGTATATTCTCCCGGTCATCACAGCGGGGGATGATATCACCTTCTATATCAACTCGTCCTATAGCGTTCTCCCGGCAGGGGGTGGAGCGGCGCAGGATTACTCCACCCTCACAGATGATTCGACCTTTCTTCTCCCCGAGACCCTAGTCCATAAGTCCCTGGATTATCGGTGGAAGAGGGTCAAGGGCGAGCCGTGGGAGAATGATTATAACGAATTCCTCGACGCCAAGGCGGGGGAGAGAGCATCCGTGGCGCCGGAACTGAGAATGGATAGCCACCTCACTGGGAAGATGATGCCGGGAATAATTGTTCCGGCCGGAAGCTGGACGGTTTGAGATGTATCTCCCTGTCCCCCTAGCGAAGAAGGCAGCGCAGCGGGTTAATATCCCGATTACCCTTCCCGCCCCAGTGGGAGGGTTGAACGCCCTGCATTCTGTCATGGCGATGCCGCCCACTGATGCGGTGGTGCTGGAAAATATCATCCCCTATCCAGACAAGATAGCCCTGCGAATGGGGTGCGCGAATCATACGACCGGGTTTGCGAACCCGGTTTTGAGGATGCATAACTATGCTGCGCCGAGCGGGGCAGAGAGTCTCTGGGCGACGACTGATGCGGGGGTGTATAATGCTACCTCCGCCGGAGCAGTGGGCGCTGCCGCCATCGCCCTGACAAATGGGAAGACGGTAGGCTCGATTATCTCGACGGGGGCTAGTAATTACCTCACCCTAGTCAACGGGACGGATGATGCAAAGCAGTACGATGGAACTACATGGTCCTCGATTGCAGCCTTCGCCCCGACGAATACCAACATTCTAAACTACGTCGAAACCTACCGTCAGCGGCTTTACTTCATCGAAGAGAATTCCCTCCGCATCCACTACCTCGCCGCGAACTCTATCTCGGGGGGAAGTACTTCCTACAACGTCGGCTCTGTCTTCCGGCAGGGTGGTTATCTCGTTGCCCTCGGAACCTGGACGATTGACGGGGGAACGGGGCCGGATGACCATTTGGTGATGGTTACCAACAAGGGGGAGATTGCTGTTTTTGTTGGCGCCGATCCTGCGAGTTGGTCGTATAAAGGGACGTATTTCATTGGCAGACCACTAGGGACGATGCCCCTCTTCAAATACGGTGGGGATCTCCTCTACCTTTGTGAGAGTGGCTTATACCCCCTTTCCAAAGCCCTGTTAGTTGCCAGCATCGACCGCACCCAGTCGATTAGCCAGAAAATCAACCAAACCTTCTCCGATTCGGGGACGGCCTTCTTTTCAGAGTATGGCTGGCAGATCATCGCCATGCCCGATATTCCCTTGATTCTAGTGAATGTCCCGGGGACGGGGCAGCACTTCCAATACTGCATGCACCCCCAAACCGGGGCGTGGAGTATCTTCTCCGGGTGGGAAGCGGAGTGCTTTGCTAGAATGGGGGGAAACCTCTACTTCGGAGTTGGCACCAAAACAGCCAAAGTCACCGGGACGTCGGATTACGGCGGGAATATCACCGGGACGATGTTGCAAGCCTATTCCACCTTTGGCTACCCGAGGAATAAGAAGGTGGCGGAAATCCGCCCAGTCTTCTCTACCACCGGGGCTTTCTCCTATATCATGGGGTTGGCTGACGATTTCTCGGTACTAGGGGATAAGAATACTGTCTCCAGCGCCTTAGGGGGGTCGGCGGCAATTTGGGGAACGAGTCTTTGGGGATCGAGTTATTGGTCTGGTAGTTCCGAAATAACCCGGGCGTGGAGAGCAGTTCCAGACAACTACTCGACTTGGAAAGCCTTGTATCTTCAATTCTCTTCCAACACGGTGGAGGTTTCCTATCTTGGCTGCGATCTCTTGGTTTTGAAGGGATCGAGTTTCTAGCATGATAGTGCTGAATCAGCCCGAGGTGGTGAATACGTGGGTGGGTGGACAGGGTGGGGGTTTAGCTGCCCCTGGAACCTATACCGCGATGGGGTGGGTTGAGGATCACCAGCTTCTCGCCGGCGCCGTTTTCAGTGGATACAATGGCAAGCACTGTCTTGTCAATGTGGCGTCGGTTGCTAGGGAGAAGGATAGGATTCCCGTGGCGTTAGTAAAAGCGGGTCTTCGCTACGCCTTCGGACAACTTCTTCTGCGCCGATTGACCTTTTTAATCTCGGAAAGTAATATTACTTCCCAGAACTTAGCCCGCGCTTTTGGCGCTAAACTTGAAGCGACACTTCAAGATGCAGACCCCGATGGAAACTTGCTCATCTTTGCGCTGTTTCCTGAGGACTGTAAAATTTGGAGTCGCTTGAATGGGAATATTCGACAAGGGCAGTACGGCGCCGGCATCACCCGATCCAGCCACCACAATTCCGCTGCAAGAAGCGTCTAACAAACGCCAGTTTGACTATACTATGGACGCGATGCGTCCGAATAGCTTTGGTCCGACGGGGAGCCAGACGTGGAATAAAAACTCTGTCTTTGATGAGGCGGGGTATAATACGGCCCTAGCCGACTGGTATAGGGCTAATCCCAACGCCCCCCAACCAGCGCCGGTTGGTCAGGGTTCGACGGTAGGGGGCAGGACGGAAGGGACAGGACCGACTGAGAGGGTCCTCTCCGAGCTAAACTCCCAGGACTTAGTCTCTGGGTCGGGGAGTCCTACATCGAGTGGTAACTCCTTTGAAGACACCGTTGCCAACTTTCTTAGTGGTAACTCCTCCCCAACAACCAGCGCCTTCCAATCCCTAATCAACGCGGGGAAAGAGGCGAACAACCAACCCCCGAGCCGGGACCAGTTTACTAGGGACCAGTGGGAGTATCGGACAACCCTGTCCCCCGAACAGCAGGCGTTGTATGATGCCAATGTTAAGTCCCAGCTTGGGCAGGCGTCGGTTTTGGACACCCTTACGGGGAGGGTTCAGGAGACGGCTAATACCCCCATCGACTACTCCGGCCTTCCGCCTATGCAAGGGGGGATTGCGGATGCGGGGACGATCCCTAACCTAGACACAAGCCGGAGCACGGCTCTGGCAGGGGCTTCGGATAAATACGCTGCCGATCTGGCTGCGAGAAGCCAAGGGGATAACTTCGCTCAGCAACTTGCTGATGCGATGTATTCGAAGCAGACAAGATATCTCGACCCGCAGATGGCTAGGGCGAGGGATGAACTCAACACCTCTCTAGCCGATCAGGGGTTTAATCCTGACACCCCGGGCTATAATCGGGCTTTTGGCACCTTCGGAGAGACCTCCAACCAAGCCTATGGGGATGCTAGAGATTCCTCCGTGATTGGGGGGTACGATCAGGCTAACAAACAGACGGCGTTGCAGACGGCTATCTCCCAACTTCTCGGGGGCCAGCAGGGTCAGGCATTCCAGCAGGAACTGGGGGCAGGGGAATTTGGAAGAGCGGCGCAGCAACAACAATTTGGTCAGAACCAAGCTCAGGCTACCTTCGGCAACCAAGCCCGTTCCCAGGCTTTGCAAGAACTTCTTGGGATGAGGAATCAGCCCCTTAACGAACTCATTGGGATGAGATCGGGGACGCAGGTCCAAACCCCATCCAATGCGGCGCAGTACAACGTCCCCTCGATGCCCGGGGTGGATGTTATGGGGGCCTACAACCAACAATACCAAGGCCAGCTTGGGGCTGCTAATGCTAACACGGCGCAGAACAATCAAATGCTTAGTCTCCTCGGAACGTTGGGTGGGGCGGCGCTAGGTGGTCCAATGGGCGCGGGGTTGGGTAGTCAACTCAGCGGGCTATTCTCTGGGCTGGGGAGTGGGGGCGGCACTGGCCTGACTGTTCCCGCTGGCTTCACATGGTAAGGGGTGAATGATGGGCGATCCGAGCGTAACAGCGGCTTTTCCCCAGGGCCTACCCCCTGAGTTCGAGGCGCAGCTTGCGGCGTTAATGCGCCAGCGCCAACTCGGGCAGACGATGTTGCAGCAAGGCTTGCAACAAACCCCGACGCAGTTTACCCCAGGGCCGTATTCGCACGCCGTTCCTCAGGGGATGGGGCAGGGCTTGGTTAAGGCCCTTTCCGCCTATCTAGGGGGGCAGCAGTCCAACAAAGCCGAACAGGGCATGTTCGATATCCAAGGGCAGGCGGCGAATCAGGAAGCGGGGGAACTCTCGGCGCTGACTCATGCTTCGGATAGAAACCGGGCACTGGCGCAAGCCCTGGCTAGTAGGAATCCTCGGGTTCGCGCCTTTGCAGCGGCGCAGCAAAAGTTCTGGCAAGACCAAGCCGGGAAGACGGCGGAGGTTCTTAAAGAATCTGACGTTCCTGCTGCGGTTAGGGCCGCCCAAGGCCAGCTTCCTGGGATGGATTACCAACAGCCTTCACTCGGCGATGTGGAGATTAAGAGCGAAGGGGCTGATAAGTACGCCATTATCCCCGGCCGTGGGGGAAAGAGGGAGTTTAAGTGGGCGCCGAGACCCCCACAGCTTTCTGTGGATGCGAGACAACAAACCCAGGAGCTTGGGGCGGGGTTGAGTACTATCGAAGCCGATCTTAAAGAAAGGAAAGTCAGGGCGGAAGGCGCGAAGGGTGTGCTATCCTCCAACACAATGGCCCTTGAGGCTTTGAATAGAGGGGCGCAAGCTGGCGGGTTGGGGGGCTTTAAGCAGGTAGTTAGAAAGACCCTGCAAGGCTTCGGAATTAACCTTCCCGAGACTGCTGAGACCGAGGAACTTTCGATGGCGTTGGGTAACGCGTTGCTGGAGAATGCGAAGAAGCTCTATCCAGTCTCGAATGTGGATATGGCCTCGTTGCGGGAGATGCTAGGTTCTGTTAACACCGATCCTACCGCGTTGATGAAGATGCTAACTACCTTCAACGGCATCGCTGCGAAGGAGTTACAAGACTACAATCGGTGGGTTGAGGCGCAGTCTAACACTCTGACCAATCCTCGCGCGCAGGATATGGTGAGGAACGCCAATATTGGGTTTGAGACGCAAGCCCCGCCAGGATCGCAGGTCCAGCAACTTCGCTCCATTCAAGAATTGACGAAGAGAGGGGGAGACCCATCTCAGTTTCAAATTGGCGGCAAACCTATCGAGCCTGGGGCGCAGTTCGATATTCGGGGGGCGGGAATTCCCTCACAAACTCCCGGCGCTAGTTCGGGGGGTGGTCCCCTAACTCCAGAGGAGCAGCGTCGATACGACGAGCTTCGGAGAAAGTATGGCCGACCCTAGACAAGAACTCGCTGAGTTGGAGGAGCTGGATCGCCTTGCTAGAAAGGCGCAGGGAGCCGCTGCGTTTGAAGCAGAACAGCCGAAGTTGGGGGGTTGGGATAAGGCTAAAATTGCCGGGGAAGTGGCGTTGGATAGGCTCTCCCAGATGGGTAGGGGAGGGATTAATACCCTTGGGGGGCTAGACACCTTGCTTAGGCAAGGGGCGACGATTCCCTCTCAGATATACTCTGCCGCCGTGCCGAGGGCTGATTTTGAGGGAATGGCGGAGAAGGTTTATACTGTTCCCCCAGACGAGAGTAAGGCGGAGACCTATTCCCGTAGGATGTTGGAGACGGTACCCTCCCTAGCCCTAGCCGGGCCGGCGGTTGCTAGAGCACCGTTTGGTGCTTTAGCTACTACAATGGGATCGGGTGCAGCGGGGCAGGCTGCGAGGGATGTCGCCCCGAAAGGGGTGAAAGATGAGGCTGATATGCTGGCGCAGGTTTTGGCCAGCCTCGGACTAGGGACCGCTTTCGGGCCTAATCAGGGCTACGCCCAGGGACGCGTTAAAGGCGCGATGGAAGGGATCACCCCGAATCAATGGAGGGAGGCGACAAGAAACGCAGCCCTTATGCGCCATGAGGGGGTGCAGACAGCTACCCTCCCTGAAATGTTCACGGGGAATACAGCCCTAAAAGCTATTGGGAATGAAGTCGCCTCATCAAAGGGGGGAGAGATTTTAGCGAATCAACTCTCCCGGCGCCCGGCTGAGTTGGAGGCGTTGACAGAGGCCGTTCGGCAAAGAGCGGGGCCGGCTATTAACGTGCAGGCTACGGCCGTCGAAGGGACAAGAGGGGCTAACGAGGTTCTTAGCAATCTCCGCAAGACTCGTTCGGCGTCTGTTAGCGCGGAGCTTGAGAATGCGCCGGCGCTAGACCCTAGACAGGTTATGGGGGTTTATAGTGAATTAATAAACCGCTCCCATGCAGCACGTACAACGGCTGAGGGGGAGGCTTATAGAAGGGTCGCCGACCAACTCGTTGCGCAGGGGGACTTGACCCTACTAACCCGGCCCCAGGACTTGTCGAAGAATCTCCGCCGGATTGTGGAGACGCCTCCTGTCCCTGACCCGGCTAATCCACAGAGGGCGATAACGGCCAACGACCTTCAAACGCCGTGGAGAGAGGCTAACCAAATGATCGGCGCCCTCTCGCAACCCTACCAACGGGCAATGAGGTTTTACGGGGATTACACCCAGAACGTCTATAACCCTGTTAACGCGGGGATTGTTGGGGATCTTTCAGCTACGAATCCTAGTCAGCCTCCAACTGTACCGGGGAGTAGACTTTCTCAAATAACGGCAGATCAAGACCCTCAAGCGATCATGCAGGCTTTTAACCAACTTCGCAACGTTGGAGCGCCGGTGGATGATATTGCGAGTGCTCTGGTTAGAAGGCCATTGGAGGCGGGGAGTACGGACCCTGGGAAGAGTCTTAGGGGGCTGCCCGGCTCTCCCAAGGAAGCGGTGTTGAGGGCCGTTATCTCTGGGGGTGGGAGGAATCCTGCCGAGGTTCTTCGCCCCGCCGAGGCGGCAGATTTGCTGCAAGGGGTTAAGGGGACCTCCTATGTGCAGAATGACCAGCCTATTTCCAAGGCGTCTTTCGGCGCCAGGCCAATGACCAGCCTAGCCTATGTCCTCAATCAAGCGGCGAGGGCGCGGGATACTAGGAAGCTGGCGGAACTCCTCAGGGATCCGAGGAATCTAAGCCAGATTCAAGAATATGCGCAGTTCGACCCCACGCTAAGAGGGATGCTCTCCGGGGCGCAGGCGATTAACGCCCTTTCACAGTATCTAGAGAAGGAACAGTAACATGGCTTGGAACGGTTCTGGGAGTTATGTTCTTCCTGCGGCATATACCCCGGAGGTGGCGGGGAATTTGGTGGACTCGGCCCGATATAATGGGGCGCTGAGTGACATTGCGGCGGGGATTACTGCGGCGTTGGCCAAGAATGGGGAGAATGCCGCTACGGCGAATTTGCCAATGGGTGGGTTTAAGCATACCGGGGCGGCGAATGCAGCCGCCCCGGGGCAGTACCTTGTCTATGGACAGCCTGCCTCGGGGGCCTTCTCGGACAGCAACTACGGGGACCTTACTCCTACTGCGTCGGGGGGAGTTAACATAGTAACAGCCACCCCGGGGATAATGCTGTGGTCGAGGTGGGGGAATATTATCTCCTGTAGTGGTAGTATCTACGCCGAGGCGACTACCGGGGATGCAGTTACGAGCATCCTGCTAACCCTCCCCGTCGCGGCAAATCACTCGGCGTCCCCAACCTCAGAGAACTTGGCGGGGGCAGGGGCAGCTTTCTACACCTCTTCGGGGGCGACTGCGAATTCCCGCCCTGTGCGGTGCAATTCGGATGGGGGCAACCCGGCTAAGGTCTTGCTCTTTTGGAGGGCAGTGCTTGCTCGGAATCCCGGGATAGATGGGGATCATGTTACCTACACCTTCCAATACAAGGTGATCTAGGTTAAAAACTCACCCTAACCCCGAGGGAATAGTTATGGGCGACGATAGCAACCTGAACAGCGGTCAGGGCGTAGAGGGCAATGGTCCTTTTATCGCTGGGGAGATAATCCAAAACAAAATAGGTTGCGAGAGGGATAAGGATAAAGTGTCGGTTTACCTCGCCCAAGGTGGGTTTAGCGGGGAGAAGTGGGTTTTTCTCATACCAACCCAACTCCGAGGAAAGAGCGATGGTTCGGGTCTGCCCGTAGTCTATTACTACAGCGGTTATAGCGATGGCGGAGAGGATTTTCTGCTCCCCTGTCCAGTCGTCCCCGAGGACTAACCCCGGGAAAAGGGTTAGAACTAAACTAAAAAGAATCTTTGTCATTTCCTAGCTCCTGTATTACCTTCTCAAGGCAGCCCTCCCCTTTTAGGCATCTATGGACGCCTTTGTGGAGGGAATTGTACCCATCCCGAACGACATACTTTGGGATGGATAAGAAAAAGGCCATGTCCTTCCGGCTTTCCCCTCTCGCCTTGCAGAGGGTTAGATAGCCGTAGAGGCAGCAATACCCCTCTTCATAGACCTTGGGTGCGAGGACTTTTCTCCCCGGGGTCTTTCTCATTTCGCCTCCTTGATACGGAGGGAGGGGGGATTCTTCTGCATGGACACCTGTCCAGATTCGAGGAGGCCCCGGATAATAACTTCCAACGCCTCGGGATCGGGGAAGGCTTTGTGCATGTAGCGGTATAACAAAGTCCAGGGCACCCACCCTTTTGCGTCACCATTGCGGGTTAGGAAGGCGAGAACCGCCTCGGCGGCGTTGGATTCCTTCGTCATCCCAATCTTGGAATAGACATACGGCATGTGTTCTTCCAACTTGGTTATGTAGGCTTCCGCCCTTTGTAGGTCGTGGAGGGTTATTGTTAAGCTATCCCCCCGAGAGGCGGAGAGGCACATAGCAACTTTGTGGACGAGGGTTTGTTTTCTGGCAATATACCCCCCAATTAGAGTAGCATCCAACTTGGGGGCTTGAGTTTTGTGGAAGTCTTCATACCACGCCGTCCCCCAGTCCCGGGCTTCGGGGGTGAGTTGGAATTCCCCTATTAACTGGGAGATACGGGTTAGGTCCCGAGTTAGCTTCCCCTGCCTCTCCCTATAGTCGAGGGGTAGGACTTTCGAGGGGTAGGCAATATAGCGTTCTTTTGCATCAGCGTAGACGAATAGCATGCGGCTTGTTAGGCCCCCACCGATCAGGTATTGGGGGACGTTTTCCGCTATCCAGGAGGGGGTAGTACAGGCAATGAGGTTCAGGCAGGGGGTGGGAATAACTAACAATCCATCCTTCCTCGTCCGTTTACTCATTTCCCGCCCATCCCAGATGTGGACAAGCTGGTCGATCATTTCATTATCTTTTGGGTTCAGCGTAGTCCCGAACTCGGAGGAGTTAATAATGAGCGCGCTTTGGGTGATCTGGATTTGGGGGCCGACATCGAAGGATTCTCCAACCTCAATAAAGGCGTCGTAGGCAGACTGCCAGGTTAAGGTGTGGGGGCCGAAGTTAATACCGGGGACTTGCTTTAGTAGCGCCATGCCCAAATCGGCGGTGGTGGATTTGGCTACTACTCCCGGCGGGGCGACAATTAGGAGATAGAGGTTAGGAATCCATTGGAACGTCCCCTCGTCTATCCAGACCCTTCTGCGGAGGGCGGCGGCGATCGTGCTAACCCCGACCCAGAAATAAAGCCGTTGGGGGGCCTCCCCCCATTCAGTGTTTCTAACAAATTCCGTCAGCCAATCAGGGAGTTCTCGGGGTTCAGTCATGATCTGATATTTTGTTGTAAATAGACTCTGGGAGCGTTTCTGGGTCGAAGCTAACCTGAAGCCTGTCCTTTTCAACGGTGATGCTAACCTCTATTGTGTAGGTCCCCTGACCTTGGTAGATTCGGAAGATATCGTCGCTTTGCATGAGATAATTTGCGAGCAGGCGTGATATATTAAGACGAACCTCCTCCAAAATCCGCTTAGCCTGTCCAGTGTCCTTTTCAAAGACATGGATGGGTATAACTTTGCGATAGCACAGAACTCGGGCCGTCATTTGCAATCTCCCCAGGATTTCTCAGAGGTCTTTATCCCAACGGGGATAATCAACGGGTCTTCGTAGGGAATTTCGACTTGGGCGAGGGCACGGAGGCGGGCGATTTCTTCCTCTTTTCGGGAAGTAAGGAACTGTCCAGCGCAGGAGTCGTGTACTTGAAGTAGTAATTGTGTACTGCTTTCTCCTCTTTGGGCAGCAGCGTCGATTTTAATGAGGGCGCGGTTGATAACCCCGGCGACCGTGCTTTGGGGGAGCCACGCAAGGAACTCGGGGAGATCGAAGTCGCCTTGTTTGTAGAGCCGGGCGCCAAACTTGTTGACAATGTACCCCTTACTTTGGGCTTCAGTCTCAGTTCTAAGGTGCCATCGGGCAATTCCAGGGTGTGCTCCAAGCCAGCGTGAGCGGAATAGATCAGCAGCGTGGATGGTGGTGCCCATACTAACAGCCAGTTTCCTTGATCCAACGCCGTAGTTCGTGGCGTGGACACCCATTTTAGCTTTAGCGCGATTCGCTTCCCCAATTTTTGCGCGAAGGTCTTTGTAGTTGGGGTGGGATTCCTCAAGTTCTTCATACGGGATTCCTTTTATGGCGAAGATATCACAAGCGTTAACGCAGTGCATGTCGAGGCCGAGGCGGAGGGCCTTTTTCATGTCACTATCATCCGCCTCCCAAACAACGACTTGTAGGTCAGCCCGGTCCAGGTCCATGTCGAAGAAAGTAAAGCCGGGATCGGGGATAAAGAGCTTGCGTATATTTGGAAGATGAATATAGTCGTCAGACTTGACTTTCTGCTTTTCGGCTACGGGGATGTTTTGAAGATTCATCCCAGAGCCGAATGCATTTTCGCTTGATGAGAAACGAAATGTGATAGGTCCCGCGACTGCGAAGGAGCACCGCATTCTCCCGTCCGAGTCTAAGTCCGCGCTTATGAAAGTACTTAAAAAGACGCCGATGGACCTTAACTCGACGATGAGTTGACATAGGGGCCTCAGGATGGGGTGGCGTTCAGAGATAGTAGCCATCGCCGCCGAATTCGTTGTGAGGGCGTCGGTGACGATGCTCTTTACCCCGGGGATTTTTAGGTCAGTGTAGAAGAACTTAAGGAGCTGCGCCGGGGAGCGGGGGTTAAGAGGATGACCGGCGACGAAGTTTAGCTTCTCCTGCCTGTCGAAGAAGGCGAGAGTTAGCTCGGTTTTAAGTATCTTCCTTTGGAGGGTGTCTAACCTAATCCCCCTATTCATCATGCGCAGGACGGGCATGAAGAGGGATTGTTGGAAGTAGAAATGCTCGCTCACGCCCTCGGAGAGTTGCTCCTCTACTATCTTCGGCCAGATTTCCCAGGTTATGCAGCAGTCTTTGCAGTTGTATTCCCAGAGTTGTTTTTCCCCGACCTTCGGGTCCCAGTTTTTTATCTCATCCTTCCAATAAAGATGGTCTTGGGCGTACATGGAGGAGAGGAAGTCCAACCCTTTTCTTAGGTTGGAGTAGATAGAATGGTGGCCGATCATCGTGTCCCAGATTTTACTGGGCACTGCACACCAGAAGCGATGGAAGTATTGGCAGTCGTAGAGGTAGTTCTGGCCGACCCAAGCTATATTCGGGTGGAGGAAGAGGAGGATGATTTTATGGATGAGAATAGTCTCTTCAGCTTCGCTCCAATAGAAATAGGAACTGGGATCGTCTCGCAGGAAAGGGATGCATACGGCGTTTGTAGCACTGTCCGCAATCCCGAAACATGCAATGTGTCCCGCTCTCGTTTCAAGGTCTCCGGAGAGTAGAAGGGAATCCTTCGCCTTCCCTGCTAGGAGTAGTAGAGAGTCGAGGGCTTTGGACGCTTGCTCAAAGGTCGGCGCAACGAGGAACTTATACACCCGGGGATTTTGCCTACCCTCAAGTATGGCTTTCGCCCTTTTAAAATCCATGAGGAGGATCGGGATTTGATCCCTCTGACGGAGGCAGGCAGCAGGGTGGATAGTAGGGATGACATCACAATACAAACCCGGGGGTGAGAGGCGAGAACCCCGCCATTTGGTTATTCCACTGTGCCCAGTTAACGCCCAGAGGGGAGTGTTGCCGAGGGTTATTATTAACTTAGGTTGGACTTCTTCAATTTCGCGTTGGAGTTGGGAGAGGCCCTCAGAGATATTATGATGGACCCATCGCCCCTGGATAAATGCCCAATCAGGGCCGGGGGGAGTTTTACGGTCACTAATCCACTCTGAGATATCGTTCCCTGGAGGGCGAACCCGACATACATTTGTAACGAAACAGCTTTCTCGGTTGAGCCCCGCTCGGTGTAAAAGGGTGTTGAGTAGCCCTCCACTTGCCCCAACGAAGGGCTTTCCTTGGACTTCTTCCTCACGGCCGGGGGCCTCCCCTATTATCATTATATTTGCTGGAATTGGTCCGGTTGGGCGCATGATTTTCCTTAGGCTTATAGCATTGGAAGTCGGGGCCGAGTTTGAGGGCTGCCCAGAAGAGAGGTTCGAGCTTGCCGGTGTGTTGGCAGGCGAGAACGCGGCCGGTGTCGAGGTAGTTCTGGCAGGATGTGCAAGGGGAGAGCATGTTAGTCCGTTATTCTTTCTTCTTCGTTGCTGCGCCCAGTTCTCCGAAGGCTTCTTGCTCCAACTTCTCACGTTCTACTGCTACAGCTTCATCGATCTTGCGCAGCGCATTACGGGTAATCTCCCACATTTCGTTCAGGGTGTCCGATGCAATGCGGTGGGCATATATTTGAGGGTTCCCTTTAAAGCCGCACATCAGTCGCATACCTGTCAAGGTGTCGCATCGACAACCGCCTTCAACCACAAAACCCTCAAGCCGTTTGATGTTGTCCATCATATGCTCAACCCTCTCCAACTGTCGCAATCATGCCCGGGGCCCCCAAAGCTGAATGCGACATAACGTGTCGCAGAGTCATTCATACAAATCCACGCTTTGCCGTTCCAGTACAGCCGTTCGCCCGGATAAGCCGGCGCACCATAAGCACCGTTCCAGCAACGTACTTCGTAGTATCCAACGTGAACCGGCGGTTCTGTTCTGGCGTTGAACCAACGTGTTTTATCACTCATATTTCTTCTCCATTACTAAGAAGAGAAAAAGCCCCGCCACCGGGGAAAGGGGAGAATAAGAGAGGGAGGACTCACAGTTCCCCTAACTTCGCCTGAACGGCGTCAACGGTGGCGGGGAAAACGGGACAGCTTAGGCGCGGGTGTAGCCCGTGATCTCGTCGAGGATCACGCCCGCCTCTTTGGGGTGAGGCTTGTGGGTGATGGAGATACGGACGCGCTGGCCGACGAGGGTGGAGAGGGGCTTGCCGTTGCAGTTGCAGGCGTCGCGGAAGCGACCCAGGCGAACGTTCTTATTTGGCCCGGTAGCGATGCCACCTCCATCCGTCATATCGAGCATGATCCCCAGGGTAGTGACAACCGCAGTATGGCCGTCGTTCCAGGGGATATCCCGAAGGTAGCTCGGGTCGTCGAGGGAGAGCTTGACATCCATCCTGTTCCAGGCAGTGCCGGTCTTCTGACTAACCCCGTCCGAAAAGCCGATCTCGGTCACTTGGGCGATGGTTTCCCCGGCAGGGATAGGGTCACGCCGGAGAGCATTCTCTTCCAGGGGTGCGTCGAGAAGGGTCGAAGGGTCAAAAAGGCGTTGAGACATAGTAACTAGCTCCATTGATTTGGGGGAGGGGTTGATCCCTATCCAACGTCCCCCGGGCGCTGGTAGGGAGGGTGATCTTACTTGAGAAGAGGTTGTCTGTCAAGGGCTTTTAGGGGTTATTTCCCGCTCGCCGCGAAACGGCGAGCTTCCCATGTCTTCCAGATCGCCTCGAATGAGGCGGGGAGCTTCGCTCGGATGGGGAGGTTTCTAGTTTTAACATCCGCCTGCGAGTTGGCGGTGTCCCAGTAAAACATATCCCCTTCCCGTGAGCTTAGGATAACGTCGCTGAAAGGTTGGGGAATTTGGCTAGTAATAGCCTTCCCCAACGACGAGACCATGAGCTTGATACCTCCAAGGATTTGGTCCACCTCTCTATCCACGTGGGCGATGAGGACGAAGTGACAATTACAACCACTCGTGAGTTTGTGAATAAGGGCCATGAGCGCGTTCTGCGCGATTCCCCAGTCGGCCATATCACGCACGGGCTTTGTCCCCACAACCATTTCCATTGCAATGCGGTTGAGGGCAGAAAGGCTATCAATAACCAACACCCAGTCTGTCCCCCAGGTATCGACTGGGCCGTATTCTTTCCCATCTTTCTGGTCCTTGAAGTTGTTAAGGCAGGTGTAGAGGTCGATCATTTTGTTGGACTTCGACCGGTGGATGTCCTTGAACTTAGCTAAGCCGGCGAGTTCGAATTTCCCGATAAGATCGGCGGTAGATTTTAGCTGGTCGAAGCCTTGTTGGGTGGGTTGGATATAGTGCCAGTGCAGGTTCGAGGGGATGGGAATATCCCTATCCACATAGGCGCCGATGAGGGTTTCTAACCCCGGCTCGACGAAGAGGGCGAAGGTTTGCAGTCCCAGGTCGGCGAGGGTTTTGATGGCGTAGGTTTTCCCGGTTCCAGAAGGCCCCATTAACAGGACGTTGAAGCCGGGGTAGTTATCAATCATTTTGCGAATCCTTTAATGGGGGTGGTAGGAGTGTCCCCCTTATCCCCTTTCCGTGGGAGAGGAGGGAGAGCTTTTTGGGAAAGGTTTTTATTAGCACTTCTCTAGTGAGAAAGGGGCCGAGGCAGATAACACATCGGCGGCGACGATAGATTGAGCCTTCAAGGCGTCGGGTTTCTATCACCTTGGTTAGGTTGGATTGGCAGTGCGGGCATAGCATCGGCTAACACCCATTCTGCCCAACGGAGGGCTTCGTAGTGTAGGAGTGCAGAATCCGCGTTATTAACTTGGTCCGCCAGAGAGGTTCCATTTGGATGGTCCCACCAGTAGAGTGGGCGGAGATAAGAACCGGGGACGGTTCGGGTGGCGAATCCTCTGTGAGGCAGGGAACAGGGGACGGAGACTGCCACCCACTCCACCCATCCGAGCGCCACACTGCCCCAGATTTTCCCGCAGCCGTTGCAGAAGTAGGAGATACCGCCGGCGCCGCTTCCCGGGCTAACTCCACAGCGAGTAAGCTCTTGGTCTCCGAAAAGAAAGATTCTATGTCTAGGCATAGGGATGGAAGGTCATTTTTTACCTTTCCGTGGAGGACTTGCGAGGAGCGGTAGAGAAGAGTCGCTGCCAGCGCGAGGCGATTTTGGAGAAAAAGCTCTCGGGGCGATGGCTCTCGCATTCTTGGCACCTTTTGAAGAGAAGGTTAAATTCGTCTTCGGGGAGAGAATAGAAACTGCCCTTCTGACGGAATTGGTAGGCAACATGCCAACCCCAGGAGAGAGCGTAGTAGGAATGGACGATGACGACGAGGGGAGGACTAACACCCCGGGAACACCAAAGGGAGTTGCGATGGTAGGGGTGGTCTTTTCGAGGGGTGGGTGGCGGGGCCGGAAGGGGATGATCAGTCATTCCAAGGTTCTCCTACGAGAGAGCAGAGGGCGCCGATAACTCCGGCGACGAGAAAGGCGGAGGCGGCAAGCCTTTCTCCGGGGATATCCCAGAGGGAATAGCTTAACACTAGGCAGATGAGCGTTGTGACTGCTCTCGTAAAATTACTCATAAGGGGCCATCCCATTCGCAGCCGGGGTCGAATTGGGAATCTTGGTCTTCCCCTCTTTCCTCTTCTTTGTCGTAGAAACCGAGGTTATAGGCCCGGCTATCTTCGAGCTTGATAGGGTCGGTGTAGCCCCTATCATAGGCCCAGGCTTCGCCGATGGTAGGAAACTGTCTTTTTCGGCCAAAGCGGGCGGTTGGGGAGGGTGGGGGGAAGATGGCGTCGAAGTTGTCAAGGGGGAAAGGGAAAAGATCTCGGGTGTAGTAGTCGTGGAGATCACGCATTTTCGTACTCCCATTCGATCAGCTTCCCGGCGCTGTCTCTGAGATCGTAGTAGCAAGCCACCAATTCCATCGGGGAGGCGTAGCATTGCAGGGTTAGGGCGTGTGCGAAAACCTGGCCTACGGTGTAAAACGTGTCCCATCCAGCCTTACGAATACGGTCCCCTACTTTGGGGGTTCGAGGTCCGGCTTGGGGGACTTCAGGCAGGGGAGGAAGGGGATACGGGGAATAGATGAGTTGCCCCTTCCCATTTCTATACCATTTCGGGCGGGAGGGGATGGGCGCCCAATCATCCCCATTTTCCTTTTCGATGGAGGCGTTCCATTCTTTGATATGGCGCCGGGTGAGGGGATGGGGGTAGGTTGGGGAACAAAAGTCAGTCCCCCAATTAAGAGGAGGAAGGGGGTCGATCTCGTCGATGGTTCGAGGGAATTTCAGCATGGTTAGGTCTCTTCACGGGTTAGAGGGTTCCAGATTCTGACGGCGTAGTTACCACCAGTCAGCCAAGGTTCGGGGTTGGAGGACATGCATGGTTGCTTGAAGAGGCAGCCGCCGTAGGAGGAACAGCCGTCAGAAAGGTTTAGGTCCCAATACCCTTCTTTATAACAGGCAATGGCTCGACGGATATCACGAACGCACTGACGGTGCCATTCTTGTATGTGATGCGGAGTTCGCACAGAGATACACTCGGCGTGGTTGATTTCCGTTTTGAGGATGGCGATTCCTCTAATGACGATTTGGGAGACGGGGATATTGAAAGCCTGTGCGGCCCAGGCATAGCCTGTAAACTGACTTCTTCTATCCCATTGAGAAGCCCACTGCGAACCAAGACTTTGGGTAGTTTTGTCGTCATAGATAGAAACGGCTCCGGCATAGGTTGCGATCATGTCGGCCCGGCCGGTGTAGATAATGGGTTCACCAGTATCGGGGTGGAGGAGATCGGGGGAGAGGGGAAGGGCGAAGTTAAACTCCACCATTGGTTTTCCATCGGCACCGGGATAGGGTTGGACAGGATCGGTTTCGAGGGGGAAGGCTTTAAAATAATAGGCCCACGCCGCCATCATCCTATCCAGGGTCTTATTGGCTTTCGCCGGGGGTGGGAAATCTCCATAGGCTTCTACCAAGGCGACTAGGCCGAGGGCTTCGGCGTCGAGGGCGGAGTGGGTCGAGGTGTAGAAGGCGAGGCGGGTTGTTTCTAGGGCCTTGGCCCAGGCCCTACCCGCGTGGAGGTGGATGGAGGGAACCGTGTGTTTGTAGTGCCTCATGTACTCCCAATTAAAGTGTTGGGGGCACTCGATAAAGGCGGAGCGGAGGGTGTTATCCCAGACGAGGGGGAAAGGGACGCTAGACATGGAGCATCCCTATAATGACGAGGGTCCAGAACAAAGCGCAGGCTAGAAGGACGGCGAGAATGGGCTTGTTTAGGCGGAATTGGGGCCGGGAGTAGGGGCCAGAGAAGACATCCGGGGAACGGAGGGGATTATCCATGGATGAGCGGGGGAAAGATTTGGTAGTATCGTTAACCTTGGTCTTGGGCATGATAGCTCCTAGAAAAAGTCCACGTCTTTGGGGGGAGTGTCTTTTTTCTTCTGGTCCCCGGTTAGCTTGGTGTTAGCGGCGATGATGAATTCACGGAGTTCCTCAAGGGGGATTTTTTCCCCGGAGAGAATCCTCTGCGAAAGCTGGGTCGCTTTGAGGGAGAAGGAAGGGGATTCGAGGGCCATTTTAGTTTTTCTCTTCCACGGCAAGGCGGTTTTTATAGTCCGGGTACATCTTTTTCCCGATGGAAAGGGCACTCTCAGGGGAATCTGCGAGGAGTTCCCAAACAAGGACAAACCGCGCCTTGTAGGTATTGGGGGAGATTTCCACTGATTCTTGGTAGAGGAGAGCGTAGAGGCGGAGAATTCCCGGAGAGGGGGAGTTAGAAGAAGCCATCGATATCCTCATCTTTGGTTGAGGGTTTGGCCAGCCGGTTTTTGGGCTTGGCGGCGGAGAGGGCGGCGGTAGCGGAATCGCGGATGGTTACTACATACCGCGCCACCTCTTCGAGGGTGGGGGTGCTTCCCTTCGCTGTTCTTTCTCGAAGGGCGGCAAGTTCGAGGGGGGAAAGTTTCGTGGCCATGTTACCTCTCTAGTCTTTCTTATCCCTAGACCGGCGCATGGCTTCGCGCATGGCTTCGTTGAGGTAGCTACTATCGATGGGCGGGACTTTTCCCGCGCTGATATCGTCAATATCAGCATGAATCGCCTTGCCCACGGCTTCGGTGGTTTGGATGAAACCGGGAACGTCCGATTCATAGCTCGCCATTAGACGGACGATAGCGATTTGGGCGGAGTCGTGGTGGAAGAGCATTCCTTTCGCCGAGAGGCGACGGGCTTCGCTAATCATCCCGTTCACAGACTCGATAAGAGCGAGCCAGAGAGCAGCGCGGACGGGGGTGGCATCCCCCCTAGCTCGCGCGGCGTCGATCATCTCACCGAGCCGATAAAGGCTTTCGTTAGGTTCTGTCATTTTACTACTCCGATGGTTGCCGAGGATTAGCTAGGCTCGGCGGTCCTAGGGAAAATGGATATAAGGTTGCACGCAATCCCCAACAAATACCCGTATGGGCGGGGCAGCTTAGTTGCGCTCGGCCAGCGATACTCATCGGGGCGCAACCCCCAGGTTTCTCGCCTGCGTGCAACCTTATAACCATGATTAGGGAAGACAGTCAAGACAGGCCGGAACAATAACGGGTTCGTATACCCGGGTTGAATTGGGGTTGTTGAATTGAATCCTTCTCAGGTCGAGGGCCTGCTCACGGAGATCGCCTCGGCCATTCTTTTCCCGGTGGAAAACTCCCATTAGGGAATCGTGTTGCGTCCCGCATTGTTTGCAGGTCGCTCGGAGGACCCGGACAATGTAGCCTTGCGAGGTCCAAGAGTTAGCCCCGGTCCAGTTATAGGACCCCTTGCGGGTGTTAACAAGGTTCCCTTCCTTCAAGAGGAATTCGTGGTGTTCGGCTTCGATATCGTCGATGAAGGTGGACATGCTATTCTTGTCCCGGGGGAGGGGTTAGCTCAAGGACTTTTATCCCCTTGATGCGGAGGATACATTGACCGTTGACGCAGAGCCATATTCGGTTCTTGTCGTGGGAGACTTGGAAGCCGACGATATCGGCGTCAGTTAAATCAATGGGGAGAGGGCCTAATCTCTCATGGTAACGTAGGCTTTCGTTTAGGTAGTCCGAGGCTTTCATTCTTTGGTCAACCGGTCGAAGAGAGAGGATTCTTCCGCAGGAGAGGGGATATCCCCAAGCTGCGAGAGGGCGGAGGAGATTTCGAGGGCGAGGGGATTTTGGGAACGATGGCGAAGGGTGATTCGGTCGGGGAAGGAAAGCACTTCGATAAGGTCGCCTTTGGTCGAGCCGTCCCGGCGGAGGGCGCCGATGAAGCCGTAGAAGTGCATACGCAGCTTCGCCGGGTTGGTGGTAGGGATCGAGAATTCCCGATGGGAGAGGGCCGCATCCAGGGCCTTATGGAATTCGACCGGGTAGCGATCAGGCTTTGAGGGGCGGGGCATGTTAGTCCTTCTTTGTCTTTTGGCTTTTGCGGAAGCCTGGGGATACCCCATCGCCGCGTTGGTGGAAGAGTGTGGGCGGGACGCCGAAGCGGAGGCGGTTGTTAGCTTCTCGGCTTAGGAGGCGGCGGATAGCGTAATCGAGGCGGGATTCATGCTCGAACCGCTCGGGAGTGTGGAGATTGGGCATAACCTGAGTGTAAGCCTAGGCAGACCCCAGGGCTATAGGGTAAACCCTAGGTTCCCCTAGAGAATTGTGAGAGATTGTAACAGAACTGTTGCTTCCCTACCACATGCTCAGTCTTATGCGCCTTCGGCCCCCGAGCCAGGGGGGGGGAAATGGGGAAAAGGGGGAAAATCCCGGGCGAAAAAAAGCCCCTTGGTTGTCTAGTCCCAAGGGGCGAGATCCCCTTGCTTTTTACGCCGTCCAAGGGGAAAAGGCGGGGGGCACTATCGCCCCCGGTGGTAGGGAGAGGGGTTAGAAGTCTCCAGAATCCCCTTCAGCAGCGGCTGCCAGCTTGGTCAGCTTCTCAGCGGCGCGCTTCGCCTTGACTTCGGCGTAGGCCAGTTTGTAGAGGGGGGTTGCCTTGAGCTTGGTCTTCTGCTCTTCGGAAAGAGCGGAGAACGCGGCCACGGACTCATCCAGTCCCTGGATGTAAGGCTCGCCTTTCTTTTCCCCGCGCTTGACGCGGAAGACGTGCGCGGCTTCGGCTTCGATGGAGATTTCTTCGCCGGCGCCTTCGCCACGAACGGCGCCCCAAATTCCGACCTTGTTCAGATCGATGCGGGCGAGAACGGCCGCGCGAAGGGAGAGGGGATTGCGGCCTTCGCCGGCCAGCTTGGCAGTGGCGCCGCTCCAATTGGCGATGAAGCCCTTTGCGACGGCTTGCGGGTAGAGGGATGCGGGTAGATCGCTGGTCACGTTGACAAGGATGGGGTCGGCGCCTGGGCCGAAGTCGGCCCGGATGTTGCCATCATCCAGCACGGTGAAACTCATCTGGCGGTTGCGGGTTTGGGGTGTGGGATCGGACATTTTAGAAGCTCCAAGTGGTTAGAGAGGGAATAGCAGGGAAGCCCCCTACAAGGGCTTAGGCGTAGCAATCGCTGGTCGATTGCCAAGCATTGCGAGCGCAAGCTACCGCATCGGCAATCTGCTTGCGGGAGAAGAGGAATTCGGCGGCGCAGCCGGTCTTGGCGCACTGGACGCCGAGCACTTCGCCTGAGGCTTGGTCGATCAGAACCCGGATCAGGTTGTCAACCAAAACGACATCAAAGAGGGTTTGAGCTTGGGTGGATTGCATGGTGCGTTCTCCGGTATGAGGTGATTTTAGGGGGTGGGGCGGGATTGTCAAGGGGTTAGAAGGGGAAGGGGCAAAATAAATTTGGGGGTGAGGGTTGAGGGAAGGGGGAGAGGGGCAACGCTAGATGTAGTGTTTGCTGCGGTGCAGCATGTACTGCCGTTCCCGGCCGCTGCGGGTGCCCCTCTATATAGATAGGCACCTAGGGGAGTGCGGCGCCCCTCGCGCTCAACCGGCGCGCGCCTGCGCAGCCCTTGCCCCATTGCCTCCCCCACCCGAGCGCCGCGCGGCATGTCCGCGCGAAGGCGAAAGCGTCCTCCATTGGAAGGGTGGGGGGAACGGGCTTAGTTGATTGCCAACGCAGCCCGAGCTTTTGTGTCATCTTCAATTCGGCCCGTGACATGGAGTAGACCGGGTTTGATCAGGGTAGTGACGGGCAGACCATCGTCCCGATAACCAGATAGGGCTTTCGCGGCTTGCATGTCCGTGCCTCGATACTGCTGTGAACTGACAGCCGAAGCGAGCGCAGCGACATTAGTTAGGGGCACCTTGATACTGTGGATAACCCCGTGCATGTCCTCCCTCTTCCAAGTTTGGGGCTCGGTGAAGTGATGGACATAGTTCACGGTGATAGTAATTGCTCCACCGGATAGGGTGTAATCCCACGCAGCCCGTGCGATGCGCGCCAAGCTGGCGGTAATATCCGATGCCTCAACGACCGCCGAAACGTTGACAGCTAATTCTAGGTTTTTCGGGGGTAGCTTGGTACGGGTCCGCAGCCTAGCGCACATGGGGACATTGGCGAGTACAAGGGGGGTAACCCATACCCCACCGGTAACGCTCGGCAGCGGGCGATCGGGAATGGCATGAGTGATTAACTTAGCTTGCACCTTTTCAAAGTCTGCCAAGGCTGCATCAATGATGCCAGTAGATAGAAGCTTGCCTAGGGCTTGTTTCTCGAACCCCGCCCAGTTCCGGGGTTTGCCACCCACCCCCGCGCTAGTCACGCGGTAGACAAGGTTTTCCCGAAACCTTGCGCCAGCGGGGGATTGATCCTCATACATGGCCCGGACATGTGCGAGCCATTGAGAGTAAGTCCCGCCCCATTGGAAAACGCGGGTAGCCACCCCTTGACCCTTTGCCATGTGGCGGCCACCTAGGGAAACGGTAGCAGGCTTGTATGCGGACATGACTGACGGGGAGAAAAGCATTCTCAACCCCTTAGAAAGTTAGAAACTACGGGGAGTGTACAGACTTCGGTCCATGCCTCGCGCAGCGCGCCGCGCTTAAGTAGACGCTCCAGGACTTTGGCGCGATCCATACCGCCATGGAGAAGTCTCGACCCCTTTTGCGTCGCCCGAGCAGTGGCGATAACATCCTGGATATCATGATTGGTAACATACTTGCGAACGGCGCGAACTACCGCGAGCCATTCTGTATTTCCCGCTGCCATCATGGTTTCGATCCTCGGGTCAATTTCCCAATGGTACATAACTACTCGATCAAGGGTGGAACCGTCCTGACGTTGACGCCCAGCGTATTGCATTGTCGCGCCCGATCCGTCGGTGTTTGTGCAGACCATCGCAACAAAATCAGGATGTTTCTCGATCAGCCCGTCAGGGAAAGCGACGAATTTGGAATTATCCAAAACCGCGTTGAGGGCTAGTAGGGCGTCCGGTGATGATGCGTCCGCCTCATCGTAACAAATCAGCCCCCCAAACTCGATGGCATCGCGGGTAGCAGTGCGTACATAACGCCCTTGAGAATCCATGTTGCCCAGAATCTCAAAGGTATAGCTTGCAGGGGGTTGTTTGAAGTACCTGCGACCCAGAATGATTGCGGCCTGTTCGGATGCGTAGGTTTTCCCCGATCCGGCGCCACCCACGAGCATGCAATGTTCCCCCTGACTAAGGGCAATGAGTAGATCGGAGAACTGAGCGTGAACAAGTCCATCAACCTTGATCGGATCGGGTTTGTTGGGGAGAACGAAAACGACCGGGCGGAGTTCCTGTAAGGCTTTCACTTCCCCTGCTAACCCCGTGACATTCGCTTGAAGCGCGTCTACCCTTTTCGTACTCCGCCCCTCGGCTGCCAGTATCTCTTCCCTCGCCCATTGCCGCTTAGCGTACTCACTCGAATCCATTGGAACGGTGCTAGGCTGTACTGGTGGGGTTAGCGTGGGGGTGGGTAGCACTGGCGCATCGTCATCATCGTTTATCCAGTCCGGCATCGGTGCGGGTTGTTTTGGGGTTTGGTCCATTCTCTGTATCCGGCGCAGCGCCGCTACCGTGCCCGAAAGCATCGCGGGATAGTTAGTCAAGCGCGCGATCAGATCAGCCTTAGTCGGGCCATTGCGGAACCGCAGACCCGCAGCGCGCGCCGCTGCAACTAAATGGACTATGTGCGCGGCTTCGCATTCAGCGCGCAGCGCCGCTACATCATGGTACGGGGTGGACATGGATTGATCCTTTGGTGGGGAAGGGATGGGGAAAAAGGTACAGACCTACATGCAAGATTCGGGCCTAAGCTAACCCGTTGATTTTCCCTTTCGCGCCTAGGCGAAGTGACAGAAATTGGCATGGAAAGTGACATAACTTGGCATTAGGTGACATTTTATGGCCACAGTTCCCCCATGCGGGATGCAGCGCGTTCCCGGAGCGCGCGCAGTAGGACCCCGTTTCCCCGTGTAGGGCAGGCCGCGCCTTGGATGAGTGTGGTTAGAATGAGACAGGTGTGTGTGTGTGTGTGTGTGAGAAAAAAAAATTGTTACAGGACGTAACGGAAGGCTCTAAGTCAAAGGGTCAAAGAATGCTGTCGTTCTCACACAACACTCCTAACCTTGCTCGAAGTCTCAACCTACCCACTTCGGGGAACCGGGGTCCTACCGGGGGAGCACTGCGCGCGCTGCGAGTGAGAGCCAGCCTTATAACCCCTCTGAGAGCGTGGTTATCATAGATTATTCCCCGATTCCCCTTCCCCTGGGGATAAACCCCCCCCCGGGGTATTCCCCGACGACCCGGCATAGCCCTAGGGGGGTTTAGCCATAGCCCTACTCCCCCTGTCAAATTACCTCCTTTTCCACCAAAATAACCCCCTGGGGGCTTAACCTCTCCTCTTCCCCTTGACGGGGGGCTTAACTCCCGGTATTCTCCCCGGCTATGGCTGAGATTTCCATTTCCAAGGTCCGTTATACCCATGACGCGATCATCGACGAGATCATTGCCTTCCCCTCTATCTCCCAAGGGGAGCTTTGCAAACTCTTCGGCTTTACCCAAAGCTGGATGTCGATCATCGTTAACTCGGACGCCTTCAAAAATCGCCTAACCGAGCGAAAAGCCGAGCTAGTAGACCCCAAAATCCAAGCCTCAGTCAATGAGAGGCTAGAGGCGCTGGCAAAACGCTCTCTCGACAAACTCCTAGACAGGCTCGATACCAATCTCCCGTTTTCTAACGGCGACCTTATCGCCGCAGCCAAGCTCGGGGTGGGGAGTGCTCCCGTTGTTAACCCCTTCGCCCAAACCAATAACTACATCGTCCAGATGCCACCCCCCGCCCAAACCGCTAAAGCCTGGATAGAGAACTCCCCCCGGGCTCAAGCCGTACAAGACATCTCCCCCCGGGGTTTAGCTGATTAGTTGGGGCGAAAAATGGTGAGTGACTTCACTACTGCCATAAAGCGTGTCCTCTCCCATGAAGGGGGGTATACAAACAACCCCCACGACCCCGGTGGAGAAACAAACTGGGGGATAACCTCCCGCACCGCCGCGAAATGGGGCTACAAAGGCGACATGCACTTCCTTTCCAGGGAAGAGGCAGCCCAAATCTACGAAAAAGAGTATTGGCAAGCCTGTTCCTGCGATCTCCTCCCCTTCTCCCTCGCCTTCCAACTCTTCGACGCCGCCGTTAACTCCGGCCCAACCCAAGCCATAAAATGGCTCCAACGCTCCCTAGGGGTTGATGATGACGGAGTTATCGGCCCTGTTACCCGTTCCGCTATGAAAGAGGCCCCTTCTGGCTTCCGAACTGGCGCTAACTTCCTCCTCGCTAGGGGCCGTTTCTACACCTCCCTCCCAACCTGGTCCCACTTCGGGAAAGGGTGGACTAATCGCCTTCTTACCAACCTCGAATTCCTCTTAGAAGACACCTTATGATCCCCGACCTAACCGGCCTCGGCGCCATCTTCGAATTCGGCGGGAAACTTGTCGATCGCCTCTTTCCCGACAAGATTTCCCAGGAAAAAGAGAGAAGCGCCGCCCAACTAGCCCTCGCCCAAATGGTGCAAAGTGGGGAGATGGAAGAACTCAAAGTCTCCCTCTCCGCTATCCTTGCCGAGGCGCAAAGTTCCGACCCCTGGACCTCCCGCGCTAGGCCGAGTTTCATGTACGTTATCTACCTCATGATTCTCGCCGGCATTCCTATGGGCTTCCTCGCCGCCTTCCGCCCTGAAATCGCTAGCCAAGTCTCCGCCGGCATGCAAGCATGGCTTGCCGCCATTCCTGACTCCCTCTGGGCGCTTTTCGGCGCCGGTTATCTCGGCTACACCGCTGTCCGGGGCTACGAAAAAGGGAAGGGGGTCACAAAATAATGGATATCCCTCCCGAGGTAATAAAGCACGCTCCGGGAGTCCTCGGCGCGATAGGTTCCACCGTTTTCCTAAAAGGCTTCCCATGGATTCAGCGGCTAATCCTCGTAATTCCCGCCTCCGCCCTCGCCCATTACGGCTCCCAATACCTCTCTCACCTAACCGACCTGCCTGAGGGGTTAGCTGGCTTTTTCCTCGGCCTTTTCGGCATCGCCCTCGCAGCCAAACTTTTCGACACCCTAAACGAACTCACTCTCGGCTCTGTTATACAGAAAAAAATCACCCAGTGGCTCGGTGTTAAGGAGTAGAGATGCTAATATACATCTCCCTCGCTTCCCTCGCTATGCTCTGCCTAATCTGCGTCGCCGGAATTTTCTATGAGCATTTCCGGGAAAACTATTTCCAATTCTTTGGTCTCTGCGGGATCGCCTTCTACGCAGCTTCCCGCTTCTGGAGAATTTCCCAACTCGATGAGATTTCTCCCCAACAAACCTTCTACCACCTCTCCTTCCTCGCCTTCGCCCTAGGCACGGCCTACAAAACGATTAAGTTCGCTAAAGACCACCCCAAACGGCCGAAGAGTCGTCCACCCTCCCCCCAGCAAACGGCAAAGCATGAAAACTCTCCTCTTTCTCCTTCTCGCTTTTCTTAACTCCGTTGTTTTCTCCCAAACAACGCCTTACACGGTCACCTCAGCTTGTCTGCCGGCGACTACCCCTAACTCCCTCACCGCTTCCCCGCCGTATCTCTCCTATAACTCTGTTGGAGTATGCGTAAAATGGTACTGCTACGACTCCCTCTCCCCGGTAATAACGAAAACCCGCTACTGCGGGACGTGGGCGATCCAGAACCTAGTCGGGGGTCGGATTCAAACAATCCAAAAGGCGAAGGACCCCTTGGCCTCCCTAAACAGCGCCGGGAAACGGTTTATTATGGTCCCCCTGACCGATCCCTCTATGGCGGGAATGCCCGACTAATCCCCCTCAACCCAAAAAGCATCGCCATCCTAGCCAAAGAGTGCAATCTCCTCTACAAAGAAGGTAAAGTTGGTTGGCCTGCCTAATCCCCAAGTTGTCTGGTCTCCCCAACCCGGGCCGCAGACCGACTTAGTAACGTGCCCCGTTTTCGAAGTCTTCTTCGGCGGCGCCCGGGGTGGGGGTAAAACCGAGGGTTCTATCGGAGACTGGCTTTCCCACTCCTCCCAATATGGTGAACTCGCCGCCGGCCTCTTTGTCCGCCGCAAGCTAACCCAGCTCACCGACATCATAAAAAGGTTCAAGAGATACGGGAATAAGCTCGGGGCTAAATGGCACGATCAGAAAAAAGAACTCACCATGTCTAACGGGGCGGTGCTAAAATTCGCCTATCTGGAAAGGGACGACGACGCTGAAGAATACCAGGGCCACGAATATACTAGGGTTTATGTGGAGGAGGTTACAAACTTCCCCTACCCCGACCCGATAATGAAGCTAAAAGGGACGCTCCGTTCTGCTGCTGGCGTCCATTGCGGGATGCGGATGACTGGTAACCCCGGCGGTCCCGGCCACCAATGGGTTAAGGAACGCTACGTCAAACCCCACCCGGCGGGATATAAAGTAATCACCGAAAAAGAGGAGATCGAACTCCCTGACGGCACCACCATCCTCGCCGAGATAGATCGGGTCTTTATCCCATCCCGTCTTAGGGATAATCCAAAACTCCTCCAAAACGACCCGACCTACATCATGCGCCTGCGCGATACTGGCTCGGCGCAGCTTGTCAAAGCCTGGCTAGAAGGCAATTGGGATGGCGTTGATGGGACATTTTTCTCCGAATTCTCTGAGCTTCGCCATGTTATCGGGGGGAAACTCTCTTTCCCCGACCACTGGACAATTTTTCGTGCCCTAGATTGGGGTTCCCACGCCCCCTTCTCTGTCGGTTGGTATGCCGTCTCTGACGGGACCCAAGGATTCCCCCACGGCGCCCTGATAAAGTTCCGCGAGTGGTATGGCTGGAATGGGAAGGCCAATAAGGGGTTGAAGATGTCCGCCGCCTTAGTAGCGCAGGGCATTCTAACCCGGGAAAGGGACCTCCCAAAGATAAGCTACGGCGTGGCCGATCCTAGCATCTTCGCCAACAACGGCGGTCCGTCCATCGCCGAAATGATGATAGTCGAAGGATGTTCTTGGCTGCGTGGCGATAATGCCCGCCAACCCGGCTGGGAACAACTCCGCCGCCGTCTTTCTCTCGAACCGCCACTTATCTACTTCCACGAAAGTTGCGAACATACAATTCGCACCTTACCATACCTCCAGCATGACGAGAAAAATCCTGAGGACCTAGATACCGATGCGGAAGATCACGCGGCGGATGAAACACGCTACGCTATTATGTCCCGCCCCTCCGTCACCGAGGAAAAAAAGACCGTTAATGTCTTTGACTTCTCAAAAGCCCGCGCCTTCCCTACCATCACCGAACTGATGCAACGGCAAAAAGCCCGCGATCAAGCTAACCGCGCGAGATACTAATGGCCGAGATTGTTGAGACCGAAAAGTCCGAAGAAGTCGAGGGCGATAGTGCCCTCCACGAAGCCAATGAGTGGCTGGACAAGATAAAAACACGGGAAAAGTTCTTCGCCGATGGTTGGTGGAAGCAGGCCGAGAATGCCACCACAATCTACTCCGCAGAAGGATCGAGAGAGGCGACAGAGCCCTATAACATCCTCTACTCCAACACCGAAGTCCTAAAACCCTCTCTCTATTCCGCCACCCCGAAGCCTGATGTTCGGAGTAGATACAAAGAGGTTGACCTCGGCCCCGTCCCGATTGCGGCCGAACGATTCTTAACCACCATCTCCGACCCCCAAAACCCCGGGGACGAATCCCTCGATGATGCTATGTCCGAAACGGTCCTATCCGGGCTGGTTCCGGGCATGGGTTTCGTTCGTCTCCGGCACTATCCAGATAAAAACCTCCCAATCTGCTTTGAGAGTGGGCATTACAAGGGCCTAATCTGGGGGCCGGCCCGTAAATGGGCGAAAGTCCCCTGGCTTGCCTTCCGCCATGAACTAACCCCCGACGAGATCTATTCCCAATTCGACATCGAAGGGGAGGATAAGGATAACCTCCAACTCGCGCCGAGCGATGAGGGGGAGAATCGCAAGACCCCCAATCTCTCCGTGGTTTATGAGCTTTGGGACAAGAAAGAGAAGAAGATTCTCTTCCTCTGCGAAGACTGGAAACAGGTCGTTCTGAAAGAGGGCGAGAATACCCTGAAACTGGAGGGTTTCTACCCCACCCCTGGCCCGCTTCTCTTAACTCGGAAGCCGGGGAAGCTAACCCCCATCCCCCTCTACGAATACTACCGCCAGCAGGCGGAGGAACTTAACCGGGTTACAGTTCGACTGAATAAGGTCCTCTCGGCTATCAAAGTCCGGGGCGCCTATAATGCCCTCCTTGGAACTGAACTCGCCCAAATCCTCGCCGACGATGATGATAAGGAGAACAAGCTAATCCCCGCCAAAGAGGCCGGGATGTTGGCCCAAAACGGGGGCTTTGATAGGCAGATTTGGATGCTGCCCATTGAAAAGCTCATTCAGGTTGCTACGCAACTCTACCAAGCTCGCCAGCAGATCAAGGCGGTCATCTACGAATTGACCGGGATCTCCGATATCCTTCGTGGTTCTAGTGTCGCCAGCGAAACAGCCACCGCCCAAGACCTTAAAAACAAATGGGGCACGGTCCGCTTGCGGGATATGCAGAAGGCCGTCGCCAATTATGTGAGGGACCTCTACCGTCTCTCCATCGACTGCGGGGCGAGCCTCATCCCCCCAGAAAAGTGGAATGCTATAATTCAACTCGGCCTCCCCACCGAGAAGGAAAAAGCCGTCGCCGGCCAGCAAATGCAGTATATGCAGTCTATGGCGCAGCGGATGCAGGCTCAGGGTATTCCCCCACCCCCTCAAGCCCAACAACAACTCCAACAAGTCCAGGGGGTTCTGCAAAAACCCTCAATCGAATCGGTCCTAAAGCAACTCGCTTCCGACGCGAATCGGACTTATACCATCAACGTCCAATCCGACTCCACGGTGGACCTTGATACGGCGACGGACAAGCAGGAAGTCCAAGAATTCATGGCGGCGATGGGTCAGCTTCTCCCCGGCCTGCAAAGTTTCCAAGCCCTAGGCCCTTCCGGCTTGAACGCCGCTAAGGAAATATTAATCGCCGTCCTGCAACGCTTCAAATTCGGCCTTTCTGTGGTGGACTCGATAAAAGGTATGCAGATTCCTCCGCCCCAAGCCCAAGGCCCGACCCCCGAGCAGGAGAAGAAGGACGCCGAGTTGAAACAGGCCGAGGCCAATCTAACCCAGCAACAAGAACAACTCAAAAAGCTGCTAACCCAGCTCCAAGACGAGCAGAGGAATTTGGAAACGGCCAAGAAAGAGTTTGAGGCCGAGGTTAAGGTCGTCCGCGCTGAAATGCAGGCACAGCAGGCTATTTCCCAGGCCCAAGACCAAGCCAAACAGGCCGGCGTCCAGGCAAAAGAGGCGCAAGACAAGGCTACCTTTGTTGAGAGGAGAACTGAGTTGCAAAGCGCCGCAACCGGCGCTAAGGTAGCCCAGAAATCCCAACAACAAGCGGCCCAGTCTACCGCCCCCCTAATGCAGGGAGTAACACAAGCCATAACCGCCCTCCAGCAAGTTGTCCAGACTATGATCGAGCAGGGAAATCGACCGAGGGAGGTTATCAAAACTCCAACCGGCTTCAAATCGGTGATTTCTTTCGGGGAAGGTAAGTAATGTCTCTTCAACTCCGCAAAGTTGCGCACCTAACCCTGGTTTGGGAGTCGGACGCGGATAAATACGTCGGGGTCCTCGATGAACAGGGGCAGATAACCTACTTCCCCTACTGGAACGCGGACTATACGGCCATCATCGACCCCTCAGGGGTTTCAGCGCCTGTCGCCAGTGTGGATTCGATCGAAGCCATTATCCTCGCCAACGATCAGCTTGGGGCTCTCTCGACCCCCATCCAAACTCTAATTAACAACTCCGTTGACACCGCCAAGGATAGGTCGCAACACACCGGGATTGATCCGTCTTCGAACGTTATCATGCCCAACGGGCAATCTCTTGCGCAGTGGTTCGCCACTATGGAAGCCTTTAAGGCGGGCTCTCCCTCTGGCCCGGATGCGCCGGTTCTAACCACCGCCCCAACCCTCTCCATCGGCCCGCAGGGGATTATCCAGTCGGGAGGCTACGAGACCGCCAGCCCGGCCACCTCGCACCCGATCACCTTCACCGGCACCATGGTGGCGGGGCACTTCGGCTGGATCGGCATCTTCACGGCCCCAGGCGGGAGCATCACGTCCGTCACGGACAACCTGGGCGGGGTTTGGACAGCCGCGCCGTCGGACCAGGGTAGCGGCACAGCGCGCCTGAAGTTGTACTACCGCGCGAACATCCCGACCGGCCTGACCGGCTTGACGGTGGTGACTCCCTCCACCGAGATGTTCGCCATCTGGCAAGAGCGGGACGACATCCAGCCCTCCTCCCCTGTCGATGTCTCTGATGGGGATGCGTGGATTGCGACCACTTCCTACACCTCCACAGCAACGCCTGCCACGACAGGCGACGGCATTGCGATCGGCATCGCGCAGACCGAGAGCGGAAGCGGCATCACCCTCGTCCCCGACTCGCCTTGGGAGACCTTCACCGGCACCGGACTCGACGGCGCGGGTGAACTGCACAGCAGCGCCCTGGGCGGCTTTGTCGCCGCCGCGCGCGATACCGCTGACGCAACCACCCCGGCCTTCACTGGCACGGCGTCCTCCACCGCGAGCGGCTGGGCGCTCCTTGTCGTCTTCAAGAAGCTCTCCACCGGCGCAGTAACGGTCGGGGATGATGTTACCATAACTCCAGGTTCTGTTACTAACGGGACGGGCGGGGATCATACTAACGAATTCACAGTTGTCGCCTTGGATGTCTCTACCGGAATCGAGACTGAAATCCCGGGCACTAAGGTCGAGAAGGATAATGGCGTAACAACCACCTTCAAAGTTGGGGCTACTCTGTACCAAAAGCGTTTCTACGCCACCCAGACCCCAATCGACACGGTGACTTTGCAAAGGGGTAATTCAAAATCCTCTGCCCTCTCCGCCGTGGTTAGTGGGACCCTTCCCTCTAACTCCGTCGCGCCTGACCTTGACCCGACCGGTTCTCAGGCGGCGGGGACAGAGCTAACCCTAGACGTTGGCACATGGTCTAACACCGCAGAGTATGGTATCCAGTTCGTAGTAGGCGGCGTCCCGATCGGGGCGAGAGCTTGGCAGACTGGAACAACCCTTGTCTTCCCAACCAACGACACCTATATCGGCCTTGGCGTGACTGCTAACGTCATTGGCCGGTCGAGCTTGGGGCTGGAATCCGCCGCCGTGAATGCGGGGAATACGGTAACCATCTCCGGCTCCCCGATTGGGTTGGTTTATACCGCCGCCCCAACATGGCCGGCGAATTTGTATCTCGGCCTCCAGGCTGACTTCACCGAAGGGACCGTAACCGGCACAACAGCCGAAGGTCCGGGTTGGGATTTCTACAAAAATGGAACTAACCCCGAGAACAAACTCCCCCGGGCTGTTCTCTACCCTGAGCTTAACGCTCATAACTCAATCTCTCTCTTCACCCCGAGAGCGGCGGACGGCTTCATCGTTGGGGATACGGTCTACATCCTTGAGAAGAGGATGGGGACAGATAGTATCATCTACTCTACCTTCTCCTCGGGGAAGGCAGTCGCCGCTGCCCCGGCGACCTTAGCCCTAACCCTCTCTTCCCAAGCCTCGGCGGGATTTAACTTCATCGCTGGTTCTCCCGTGACGGCAGTTATCGTCGGCGCTATTGTAGGGGGGACGGGACCCTACAACGTAACCTCCAGCGGCTTGGCCTCCATCGGCTTGATTGCGTCGGTGGTGGGTAGTAACGTGGTTTTGAATGGAACCCCGACGACTATTTCCTCCGCTACCTACTCCGTAACGTTGTCGGATAGTGGAGGTGGCACGCCTGTTGCACAGTCGTTCTCGATAACTATCTCTTCCGGCTCCGGGATTATCCCCCTTCCCGCCCTGATCTATACCGACGCGGCGGTAGCCATCTCGGGAAGTAATACCCCTCCCTACGACGGAATTACCGCCCATACCTACGGCGGCGTTGTGGTCCTCGGGCCGAACGGCGACGGACGGAACCGGCACCGGCTCGTGCAGGGCGCCCCGTCGATCTCGGGCGGCGTGCGGAACGAGCTTCTGTGGTTCGACACGCGGATGATCGAGGGCCAGCCGTGGTGGAGCGCGTGGGACATCCTCTTCGACATCGCGGGGGAGTACCCGGTCGGCGTGTTCAACAGCTATGACTACTTCCTCGTCGCGCAGGCGCACACACCACTGAGCGGAAATACTCAACCTGACATCGCGTGCTTCATCAACCGCCAAGCGGGTCCATCTGTTCCGTGTACTATAAACTGGCGGATCGCTGGCACGGCCAACGCTCCGGTGGCGGGGAGTACCGCGAACGACTCGCAGCCAGCCTACTTCGGGGCGCAAGACGTGGTGCAGGGCACGCGCATGCGCTTCATCACGCGGCACGTCCCTGGCTGGCTCGCATCCCACGGCCCCCGAATCGACATGTGGGTCCGCAACGGCTCGGCCACCTCGTGGACGCAGCTTGTCACGAACTACACGAACTACCCCAATACTTACAACAACGGCGGCGACACCAACAACCGCAGCTACGTCCGCATCGGCGGGTACAAGTGGACCGACTCCGAGTGGAACAACACCCCGATCTCGTGGGTTCAGAGCCCGCTGTACTTCGGCCGGGGGGATAACCTCTTCGACCAGGCAGCGGCAGCATTGGCGGGATAATGGCTGGTTACGCTGTTAACCTGAGGGCGGCCCGAAACGACACGATAACGTCGTTCGCGGGTAACGCCGCCCTTCTACGGGCGTATGATGGCGTCCAACCTGCGACAGGAGGGGCGGCCACTAACCTCCTCGCAGAATGGGCGATGGGGACTCCCTTCGCCCCTGGGGCGGGTGTTACCCTCCTCCCCACCCTTCCCGCCGATACTGTGGGGGTAGCCAACGGCCAAGTTACTTGGTTCCGTCTAGTAAAGGCGGATGGGGTGACCTTTATTATGGACATCCCCATTTCCCAAGTCACCCTCAGCACGAACCAAATCAGTATTGGCCTTCCTTGCAAGGTGCTGAGCTTTGTGATAACCGCAGGTAACGCATAATGGCCGTTTCCCATATCTTTTCTAGCCCCGTAGCGGATTTCACAGGGACGGTGACTGTCTTCAACTCCGCCGGGTTGACGGAGACAAGAAACGCGACGGAGATCGTTCGGCCGAGTAACTGGAACTCGGTCCATAACCAGTTTATGACCCTGGGCGGGAATACGGCTGGGGCCTCGACTCTCTCTGGAACCAATATTCCCCTGCATGGGGGGAATAACATCACCCTTTCCGCCGATGGGGCGTCGTTAATCTTCCACGCACAGAGCCAGTCGGTTCAGACCCAAAACCTAGTCTCCGTCCAAGGCTCTACTGGCGCCATTGTCTTTTCAAATTCCAACGGAATCTCTTTCGGGGGGAACGCCTCCACAATCACCGCCAGTCATAACGGACTTACCAGCCAAAGCAACCAAGCCTTTTCAGCGGAGGGAGGTAGCTCGGTCTTTCAAACCCTGGTTTTTGCTAATTCCCAAGGGGTTAGCTTCTCCAACTCCAACGGGTCGGTGGTAGGGAGTGTTAAGACTGACTATGCCCTGAGCAACCATTCTCACGGCAATCCGACCCTGGCCCTAACCAACTTGACGGGGACAACGGATAGTAATAGTGCGGGGCTGACAATTTCCCTATCGGCGGCCAATCCTGGTGGCGGGGCCGCCTTTACCGCAGGTATAAGTGGGGGGAATACCTCCGGTGATACTGGGACAGTCTCAAACCGAATTGTCTTCGCCGGGGGGAATAATGTCACTGTCTCCGGCTCCACCGATGCGGGGGGAATGTCGGTAACTATCTCCGGCGCCAATGTCGGCGGGGCGCAGACTGGTATTTCAGGGATTCAAGTCTCGAACACTACCTACACCTCCGGGACAGTAACTTTTCAGAACGCTAACGGCATTTCCTTCGGCGCCTCGGGGGCTAATGGCGTCTCCGCAAGTTATACCGTCCCGACAGTAACCAACTCAAGTTGGACCGTTTCGGATGCGGGCACTTCCGGCACGGTGGGAAGGCTGGCCTTTACTAACCTGAACGGCGTTACCCTCTCCCTCTCCACCGGGGCTGGTGGAAGCCATACTATCGTCGGAAGCCATAACGCTCTGACCACTGCCCGAGCCAGCAATGATGCTATCGGGTTGAATACCGCCCAGACTAATGTTACCTGGACGGTGAATAGTTCTGGCTTGTCCTTCAACGCAGGGGGTTATGCCGGCACTACTACCGGCTTTGCGGGGGCCAATATCTCGGGGTCCATGACCCATAATACAGCGGGGTTGAATCTTTCCTTGTCCGTCGCAGCCCCGGGCGGTGGCGCCGCCTTTACCGGGGGCATGTCGAATATTGGCAATACGGCCGGCACTTCCGGCACGGTTCAGAGTCAGATGTTGGTTGTCGGCGGGCCGAATATCACTGTCAGCCAGTCAATCAATGGGAATTCGGCGACCCTCTCTATCTCCGGTAACGCCCCCGGAGCGGCGGCGGAGAATAACTGGGTCCACCTTCTCGGCGCGAATACTGCTGGTAATACCACCGCCAGCGGGTCTACGGTAGGCTTTTCCGGCCTTAACATGACCCTCTCTGGGACAAATAACTCCCAGATCGTTATGAGTGTTCCGGCCACCTCCTCCCTCGCTGGGACGGGCGCAATATCCATCTCAACCAACGGCTCTACGATTAGCATTGGCGTTGGCACCGTTACAGCCTCGGCGACTAGCAACACAACGCAAGGTAGCTCGGGGACCATTAACCTTGCCGGCTTAGTCTTCGCGGGAGCAGGAGGCGCCTCCGTAGGGGTTAGTAATGGGAGTATTGTTATCTCCGGGGCTTCTCCTGGAGATGGTGCTACCCGAAGTGGCTTCAACCCCTACCCCGACATTGAGAAGATCGGCGGGCAGATTGGCCAAGGTACGCTACAATTCGACCCGCAGTTTTTCCCCGCTGTCCAATTCGATAGGTTGGTGCTCCCCCTCATCAACACCAATTCCAGTAATAGCAGCGGCTCCCACACACTGTCGTTTTGGGTTGGTATCTATAGCCGGAATGCCTCTACACTTTCCCTTCTTCTCAGCACCTCTAGCTCTACCGCCCTAACACACTCCGGGACGGCGGGGAGTTATTCCCTCTACTCCGGGAACCGTATCTTTACGATTCCCATGACAAACACCATAACCCAAGGGGATTATTGGATTGGAATGCTTTCCCGCACAACCTCCGGCGGCGCGAACGGCTCCTACTCCCAACTTGTCGTCACCAACCTTGCGAGCAACTTCCTCGGATTCTTTGGTTCTTCACATAACACAACCTATCAACAAACTCTAGGGCAGGGCGTTTACACCGCCACCACCAATGCAATTCCGGGGAGTGTGGCATTCACACAAATTAGGGGCAGCGACTCTATGGCGCGTAGGGCGCCGTGGATTATGTTCGCCTCCAGTACGATCTAAGGGCGTAAAATGGCATCTCGCTTTCTCTTCCTACCGGAGGCAGCAAACCTGCCCGCTACAAACGCCCCGGCGCCTGGGGTCGATGCGCAGATTCGCCCATACCTCGCGTACAGCGATACAACTGATGAGGCGTGCGACTGGACCTTTGTTGCTCCGCAGGGTTTAACGGGCGCACTAACTGCCGTTATCTCGTACTATATGGCGAGCGCAACGAGCGGGGCGGTGCGGATGCAGGCCGCGATAGAGGCGATCACCGATGGCGATGCTATCGACATGGATGGAACGTCGAGCTTCGATACAGCGAATAGTAACGGGGAAACGGTCCCGGGTACGGGGCAGTATCCGAGCCAGCTTTCCATCACGATGACGAACGCTGATAGTATCGCTGCTGGGGATTTGTGCCGCCTGCGCTTCAATCGTGATGCCGATGGGACAAGCGGGACTGATGACGCCGCCGGGGATCTGCACGTCCTTGCCATCGAGTTGCGCGACGCTGCATAAGGGGGCGCCGATCCGTGTCAGTCCGCTTCGATACCACAGCCCATATCTGGCGCACTGCGAACCTGCCAACCAGCACGATGACGATCTGCGGCTGGTACAACCGCACGGCGCAGAACACCATGTACGACACTATCTTTGCGATAGGGTCAGACGAAGCCACCCTCAACAACAATATCTACCTCGGATGCTGGAGCTCCGTATCGTTAGTCAACTTCACAGCGAACGGGACAAGCACTTCTCTAGGCTTCGACTTGACGAACGGCCAGTCTGTCTTTATGGCCTTCACGCTGAACGGTACCGGGGCCGGGAACGGCAACGCCTATCTACGCACTGCGGCACAGAACACGCTCGTCTATTCCGCCAATGGCTATGGAATGCCCAGTGGGACGCAGGCCAAGCTGAACATCGGAGTCTCGAACTACGACGGCACCGACTTTGTGAACGGGCGCATCTGGAATGTGAAGTGCTGGAACAGGGTACTAACGACGGCGGAACTGCTGATCGAGTCGTTCTACGAACGCGTGATGTTCCCGGCGTCGATCAACTTCTGGTATCCGCTTCGCTCTTCTTCAGACCTCAACGACTACAGCGGGAACAACAACCACCCAAGTTCGGCCGGGGCGCTTTCGACAGAACATACCCCCTGGGCGGCATGGAAGCCGGGGGCACGCATCGTTCACTACATCCCCCCAACCGGACCTCAAAACGCCTTAGCTTGGATACGCGCATGAAACCACAAATTATCGCGCCGGATTACGGTAAGCATAACGCCAACCTCGAAGCCACCATCGCCCGGTTAGAAGGGGATGCGAGTTGGAAGAAGCTCGATACTATCATCCTAATCCCCGCCGGCGGGACGGTGCCGACCAAGGTGGTTGCTAGTTGGTGGAATCTCTACTTCCCCCCTAACAACCAAATCTTCCGCATGTTCGCGGTGGGGATGGAGGTTGGAGAGGCGTATTCCCAGGCTATAACCAATATCCTCTCCCACCCAGATTTGAGTAAGTTCAAATATCTGTGCACGATTGAGCACGATAACATTCCCCAACCTGACGGCCTAATCAAGCTCCTAAAGAAAATGGAGGCCCACCCAGAGTATGATTGTATTGGGGGGCTGTATTTTACTAAAGGGGAGGGCGGAGTGGCGCAGATTTGGGGGAACCCGAAGGATGTGGTTAGCAACTTCCGCCCCCAACTCCCGAGAGCAGGGGAGTTAGTCGAATGCTGCGGGACTGGGATGGGCTTCAATGTTTGGCGCCTGGATATGTTCAAAGACGCCGATTTGAGAAGGCCGTGGTTCAAGACTCAGACAGAGGGGGGTGTTGCTACCCAAGACCTCTACTTCTGGAGCGATGCTAGAAAGCACGGGTATCGCTGCGCCGTGGATTGCAGCGTCGAAGTCGGCCACTACGACTTAGAAGGTAAGTTCGGACAACCGGATATGGTTTGGTAAGGAGACCAGAATGGCGAAGGGTAATGTAGTACGGACTGTGGATTTCTCGGAAGAAAGGAGCCCGGCTCCGGTAGAGAAGGTTAGACTGGATATTGGGTGCGGGAAAACCACCCCCGAAGGTTGGTTGGGGCTCGACCAAATCGACTTTGGGCAGAAGTATGTCCATGATATTAGGAAAGGGATTCCCTTCCCTGATGATTCCGTCGATGAGGTGAGGAGTAGCCACTTCGTCGAACACCTGACAGGGGAGGAGAGAATAATCTTCTTCAACGAATTGTGGAGAGTTCTCAAGAAGGGGGCGACAGCGCAGATAGTAACCCCCAACTGGTCCCATTCCTGTGCCTACGGAGACCCCACCCACCAATGGCCGCCGATGAGTCAGTGGTATCCCCTCTATCTCCATAAAGACTGGCGGAGTGTTAACGCCCCCCATGTTAGTTTTTCCTGCGACTTCGACCATGTTATTGCCGGGAGTTGGGACCAATCTATTGAGGGGAGAAACCCCGAGACAAAAAGTTTCATGATGGATAAATACACAAACTCCTGGCGCGATTTGATTGTCACCCTAACCAAGAAGTAAATGGCTGATACCGCCTTCCAAAGTAATGCGTTCCAGTCGGACGCATTCCAGGAATATGCCGGCGTCACAGCGGTAAGTTGTGATGTCGATATTTCTATTTTGGAGGATGATGATAGCCTAGAGCTAACTTGTGAGCTTGGTTATCCCCGGGTTGAAGTCGATGGTGGGCTGCCGGATGGAAAGAAGAAGAAACACCCCAGAAAGCTCATTGAGGAGCTTGTTGATGAGGTTATCAGAAATCGGGAAGCCCCTCCCCCGAAGCCTAGGGAAGAGATAAAGGCGTTCAAGGAGAATGCTAAGTATCAGGTTATCCCGATTTATAAACCCAGTCTAACCGCCATCCCGTTGGTGGTTCCCCCCGACAACAGTGAGGCAGAGGAGTTAGAAGAACTTAGCGCCCTTGTCAGCCTGGGCATGCTCTAACCTCTTTCCCTCCCTTTGACGCTATATAGGCGCTAAACTAAACTATCCCCTCAAATGCCGATCTACTCTCTCCTCTGCCCCCAATGCGGGGACAAAAATATCATGCATCGCAAGGTGTATGAGAGAGATTTTACCCCTCTCTGCAAATGCGGGGAGAGGTATGATCGCATCATCGACCTTCCCATGATCGCGCCGGAAATTCCGAGCTACGTTAGTCCGGCGTCGGGGAAACTCATCTCTTCTCGGGTGCAGAGAACGGAGGATCTAAAAGAATCCCGTTGCTATGCCTGGGAGCCGGGGATGGAGAGGGATGTTGCTCGGAATCGAGTCTATGAGCAGGAGAAGGCTTTTCGGCCTATCTCCGACGCCGTGGATAGGATAGTCACCGAAATGAACGTCGCAGGTAAATTGGAGACCAACGATTATGTCTGAAAACCAAAACCAAAACCAAAACCAAA
>Ga0137353_1000015_pt1 | contig 40579 bp, 37 predicted proteins | sample EasRivERMLT760_2_FD_104759 | JGI IMG/M metagenome (GOLD analysis project Ga0137353, IMG submission 104759) | Soil microbial communities from meander-bound floodplain in the East River, Colorado, USA - East River MetaG ERMLT760_2 | ecosystem: Environmental > Terrestrial > Soil > Floodplain ...
ACCCAGCGCGTAGGGGATGGTCCACTTGACCGCCGGATGCGCGGCCCAGCGTTCATACGTCGCCCACGAGACGGCGCCGCTCGGCGTCGCCATGCCGAAGACGGTCGAGAGCAGGACCTGCGAGGTGCCGCCGCGCGCGCCGACGATGAGGTCGGTGCCACGGATCGTGCCGGCGAAGCTCTCGCGCACCCCGAGGCGCACGTGCTCGATGCCCACGAGCAGCGCGACCGAGAGCGCGATGCTCATCGCGGTGAGCGTGGAGATGAGCCGGCGATTGCCGAGCGATCTCCAGGCGAGCGAGAGGAGGAACCTCATCGCGCGCCCACCGCCTCGGGATCGCCCGCGCCGGTGGGCGTGGCGGCGCGATTCAGGTCTCGCAACTCGACGGTGCGCGCGAAGCGCGGCGCGAGGCTGAGGTCGTGACTCACGAAGACGAGCGCACTCCCCGCTTCCTCGCAACGCGCGAAGAGCAGCTCGAGGAAGCGCTCGCGGCGGTCGGCGTCGAGCGCGCTCGTCGGCTCGTCGCAGACCACGAGCTCCGGCACGCCGATGAGCGCCCGGGCCACCGCGACGCGCTGCTGCTGGCCGACGCTCAGCGACGTCACCGGTTCGTCGAGGAGGCCCGCGATCTCGAGCCGTTCGGCGAGGTGCGCCGCCTCGAGCGCGGGCTCCGCGCCGCGCAACCGCGCGCGCCGCGCCCGCGAGAGCTTGCACGGCAGCGTGATGTTGTCCCGCACCGAGAGGTACGGGATGAGGTTGAACATCTGGAAGACGTAGCCGAGGTGCTCGGCGCGGAACCGGTCGCGCTCACCGCTCGAGAGCGCCTGCAGGACCGTGCCGAGCACGGTGACGGTGCCGGTGCGCGGCACGAGGACGCCGGCGAGGAGGCCGAGCAGTGTCGTCTTGCCGCTGCCGCTCGGCCCATGGAGGAAGAGCTGTTCACCGCGGTGGACGTCGAGCGCCGGGAGGTCGAGGACGTCGCGGCCGTGGCGATAGGCGAAGCGGACGTCGCGCAGCGCGACCGCGGGTTCGGTGGGCGCGCCTGCGCCGGTCACCGTCCCGTGTACGGCTTCATGGTCAGCCCTTCGATCTTGTAGCCGACCTGGCCGTAGGGCGAATCGTAGTTCGTGATGCGGAGCGTGCCTTCCATCCAGACCGCATCGAAGAGCGCGAGCTTCACCGTCTTGTTCCCCGTCATCGCGACGAACGCCATCTGGTTCGGCGGTGGGGGCGGGGTGTGCACGCAGGCGCCGTAGTAGGGGACGAGGAGGAACTCCGCGCCTTCCGAGTCCGCGTCATCGAGCGGCACGATGAATCCCGGCACGCGCACGCGCTGGCCGTCGAGCTTCTTGAGCGTGTCGGTGACCTTGCCCGTCTCGTAGTCGAGTCCGGCAAGGAGACGCCAGTCGATGCTGGTGAACCCTGCGGTCGCCGCAGCGGGTGCGGCCGGAGCCGTGGCGCGCTGCTGCGCTTCGAGGCCGACGCGAGGGGTCGCAATGAGGCCGGCGACGGCGAGCGCACCGGTCAGCATGCGCGAGAACGACGGGATCATGGTCATCGCTGAAATTACTGCCGGCAGGCCCTCGGCGTTGGCGTCAGGAGCAGCCCTGCCGCGCTGCGCTCTCGCTTGTACGAATCCCCGACGCACGGTAGGTTAGCGAGAGACGCAGGACGCGCCCCGGCGCCCGGCCAACCTGGCCGGGCGTCGGATTTTTCTTCGCCTTCCGAGGCTGCGGCCGCATGATCGAAGCACTCAAGCAGAAACTCACCGACGAAGCCGAGAAGCTCCGCTTCGAGCTCAACGTCACGCTGCCCAACGAGATCCGGAAGGCCGTCGAACTCGGCGATCTCCGTGAGAACTCGGAGTACAAGGCCGCCCTCGAGCGCCAGCAGTTCGTGCAGGCGCGACTCGGGCACCTCACCAAGCGCCTCTCGAAGCTGTCGTCGATCGACGAATCACAGATCGCCACCGACGCCGTCGGCATGGGCTCGAAGGTCGTCGTCGAGGATCAGGACACCAAGTCGCGCGAGAACTACCACATGATCTTCGGCGACGCCGAGGACTTCGACGAGGGTCAGGTGACGATGTCGTCGCCGATCGGGCGCGCGCTGCTCGGCAAGAAGGTCGGCGAGATGGCGCTGCTCAAGCTCCCCGCGAACACCCGCAAGCTGAAGATCGTGAAGCTCACGACGATCCATCAGGACGGCGGCGCCTGAGCCAGAGGACGACGCTGATCGAGATCGTCGCACCGGCGAACGCGAGTGCCATGTCCTTCTGGGCGTCGAACACGTCGCCCTGCGTCCCGAGATAGGCCTGCCCGAGGTCGCCGCCGAACGCCTCGGCCGCGAGCCACTCGATCGTCTCGTAGATCACCGCGTGCGAGTTCATGAAGAAGAGCGGCATCAGGAACCGCCACACGCCGGTGGGCGGCGCCTTCGCCGCGAAGAGCTCCATCGCCGCCGGCGCCATGAGCAGGCCGTAGAGGAAGTGGATCGCACGGTCGAACATGTTGCGATCGAATCCGAGCAGCGTGTCCACCGACCCGCCGAGGAGCGCCTGGCCCCACGCGTCGTACGGCACGAGCGAGTAGGTGTAGTGCGCCCCGACCTCGTGCAGCGCGAGGAACACGAACAGGCAGGTGTACGTCGTGTTCGAGAAGCGCAAGCTCCGGTACGTGAACAGGAGCAGGGGCACGGCCGCGAAGACGAGCACGTTCTCGAGCAGCCAGTCCTGCCGGTAATGCGGCGCGATCGCGAGCGCGGCCCACCAGATCGCGAACACCGCGAGTAGTGCCGCGGGGAAGCGCGTCTCGCGCTTCATCGGACGGGCGGTGCGCTGGCCGACGCCGCGCTCGTCGAATCGGCCTCGGCGAGCGCGACCTTGATCGCCGCGTTCAGCCCGCCGTCGTCCGCCGTCACCGGACCGACGTGCCGCCAGCGCAGCGTCCCGTCGCGACCGATCAGGTAGCTCGCCGGCACGCCGAGCGCGAGGAAGGTCGTGCTCACGCGATCGTCGGGATCGTACCAGATCGCGTAGCGCGCGCCGAGCGCCGCCGCATACTCCGAGACCTTCGCGCGATCGCCGTCCGCGTCGATGCTCACGCCAAGCACGCGGAACCCATCGCCGCCGTACCGCTGCTGCAGCGAATCCAGCGCCGGCATCTCGAAGCGGCACGGCTTGCACCAGGTCGCCCAGATGTTGAGGAGGACGACGTCGCCCGTCTGCTCGGCGAGCGAGACCGGCGTGCCGTCGGTGAGCTGCGCGGAGTACGCGGGCACCGGCGCGCCGACCGCGACGGTCATCCGCGCGCCGTCGCTCCCGCCGCCGCACGCCGTTGCGGCCGCCGCGAGCGAGAGCCCGACCGCGACACGCCGCGCGACACGCCACGCGCCACGCCGCGCGCGCGCCGCGTTCAACGCGATCCCGCGCGCACGCGGGCGACCTGCACGCGGCTCGGACTGCCAGGGATCGTGTAGGCGATCACGACGCCGTCGGCATCGCGCGCCATGCGCGGGAAGCCGCTCGACCGCGTGCCGCGCGACGGGCTCACGACCTGCGCCGCCTGCAGCGTCCCGTCGCGACGCACGATGCGCATGCGCACCTGCGCCGAGTCGCCGCCGAGGCGCTCGATCCAGCTCACCAGCGCGGCATCACCGCTCAGCATCTCGAGGTCCACGCGCCCGGTGGGATTGCCGTCATCGGCGCGCACGGGGGCGGAGAAGGTCGCGCCGGCGTCGGTGGAGAACGCGACGCGCACGCGCGCCGTGTCCTGCGCACCGGTGTACCAGGCGACCGCGACCGTGTCGCCGACCGCCGCAGCCTGCGGGCCGTTCACCGGGCAATAGTCGATCTTCCAGCCGTCATCGTGCAGCGAGGTCGCTTCCGTCCACTGGCCGTCGACGAAGCGCGTCACCGACATGTCGCGGATCTCCTCGTGGCTGCGGTCGCGATAGACCACGACCGGTCCGCGCGTCGTCATCGCCATCGTCGTCTGGCAGCAATCGCAGGTGCGGTCGTCGATGATGCGCCGCTCGATGACCGCGCCATCCTTCCATGCGGCGTAACCGAGTTGCATCGCGCCGCCGTGCCCCTCGGGCGCTCCGGCGGGCGTCGCGCGCGCCGCCGCGTTGCCGTCGAGGTAGACGATGCCCGCGCCCCCGCCCGCGACCGGCAGCATCGTCGCGAAGCCGTGCTCGGCGGCGATCCCACCCTCGTGTGCGAGCGCTGCGGCGCCCCACGTCGCGCCGCTGTCGCGCGACTCGGTGAGCATGAGGTCGTACGAGTACTTGCCCGAACTCGAGCGCTGCAGGTAGTGCGCGAGCAGTCGCCCATCCTCGAGCGGGACCACCGACGGGAAGTCGGCCCAGTTCACGAAGAGGTCCGTCCGGTGCACGACATCGCGCGGCGCACTCCACGCGCCCGACGCGCCGAGGCTCGACACGCGCAGCGCCATGCTCGAGTCGGCCTGCCGTTCGAGCCAGCTCATCCAGAGCGTGCCGTCACCCGCGCGCGCGAGGTACGGTTCGGCGGCGTCGCCGTCCGTCGGCGCGGGCAGCTGCTCGACGACGAGGGGCGCGCCGTGCGGGTCCGCGCAGGCAGCGAGGGCGAGTGTCGCGCCGAGGACGGCGCGCGTGAACTTCGAGCTCATGTCGAGTCCGTGGTCGGAGGGCTGGGCGTAAGGTGCCCTGCGCCGCGCGACGGGTCAACGCACCTACGGATCCACGCCGAAGATCCGCGCGACATCGCGCTCGTACTCGGCGATCCAGTGCCGCACGCCGGCGTCGGTCCAGTGCAGCTGCGCCGCCATGAGCGCCGCGACGCGCGGTGCGAGCGCGCGACCGTGGTCCTTCCGTTCGAAGGCGATCGTGGTCCGCCGGACCAGCACGTCGCTCACCGTCTCGGCGAGCTCATGCCGCACCGCATGCGTCACGTCCGCCTCACGCCACGGGAGCGCGGGGTCGAGCTTGATGTCGGAGCTCGAGGCGGCGGCGCGTTCTCCGGGCAGCATCGCGGTGGACGTGTCGCACTTGCGCACCTTGATCCCGAGGTGGCGCACGACTTCATCGGTGGACTGCTCGGCCATCTCGCGGTACGTCGTGAGCTTGCCGCCGGTCACGGTGATCACGCCGCGCGAGGATGTCCTGATCGCATGCTCGCGGCTCGCCGACGAGGGGTCACCCTTGTTGCCACTCGCGACGAGCGGCCGGATGCCGGCCCACGTCGCGACGACGTCGTCCTCGGTGAGTCTCGCGGCGGGGAAGAAGCGGTTGCACGCGTTGAGCAGGTAGCGCACGTCCGCCTTCGCGGCGCGCACCTCGTGCGGGTGCTCCGCGGTCGCCGTGTCGGTCGTGCCGATGATCGTGTGCGTCCCGGCGGGGAGCGCGAACATCACGCGACCGTCATCGGGCGAGAGCATCGTGACCGCCGCGCGGTTCCCGACGCGCACCGCGGGGATCGCGATGTGCACGCCCTTCGTCCCGCGCACCGCCGGGCCTTTCGTGCCGCCCTCCATCGCCGCGACCTCGTCGGTCCACGGGCCGGACGCATTGAGCACGACGCGGGATTGCACGCGCACCTCCTGCCCGCCGATCATGTCCTGGACGACCGCGCCGTCGGCCATCCCGCCCGGGCCCGCGAAGGTGAGCGCGGAGACGCGCGCATGGTTCATCACCGTCGCACTCGAGTGCGCCGCATCCATCGCGGTCGCGAGCGTGAGGCGCGCATCGTCGGTCGCGGCGTCCCAGTACGCCGCGCCACCGCGCAGCTCGGCGGTCTCGAGTGCGGGCTCCGCCTCGAGTACGCCTTCGCGACTGAGCCTCGTGTGCCACCCGACGTTCCGGAAGAGCGCGAGCGCATCGTAGAGCGTGAGCGCCGCGCCGAGCTGCCAGCGCGCAACGCGCGCCCCGCGATAGACGGGCCAGGTGAACCTCAGCGGTCGCACCAGATGCGGCGCGTACTCGAGGAGCCGGCGCCGCTCCCGGCTCGCCTCGAAGACGAGCCGCAGGTACCCGTGCTCGAGGTAGCGCACGCCGCCATGGATGAGCCGCGACGACCGGCTCGACGTCCCCGATGCGATGTCCTCCTGTTCGACGAGCGCGACACTCAATCCGCGCCGCGCCGCATCCCGTGCGATCCCCGCCCCCGTGATCCCCCCGCCGATCACCAACAGGTCGAAGCGGCGGTCCCCGAGTTCGGAGAGGCGCTGTTGGCGCCGCGGGATGGAGGGCGAACTCATGGCGGAGAGCTTACGGTCCCGGCCGGGTAGGCGGTAGGCGGGGATCGGTCATCGGTCATCAGTCCTCAGTCCTCAGTCATCAGTCCTCGGACGGCAGTGACTGATGACTGCCACCTGATGACTGACGACTGCCCTAGATTCCTCCCATGCCCATCTACGAACCCGGCCGCCGCATCGCGATCATCGCGGGCGTCCGCACCCCATTCGCCAAATCCGGCACGCAGCTGAAGTCACTCAGCGCGATCGAGCTCGGCAAGATCGCCGTCAGCGAACTGGTGCACCGGACCGATCTCGATCCCGCGTCGATCGACCTGCTGACCTTCGGCACGGTGCTCCCGTCCGTGCTCGCGCCGAACATCGCGCGCGAGATCGCGCTCATGCCGCTGCTCCCCAAGCGCCTCGACGCCTACAGCGTCTCGCGCGCCTGCGCGTCGGCGAACCAGGCGATCACCAACGCCGCCGACCAGATCGCGCTCGGCCATGTGCAGGTCGCCATCGCCGGCGGCGCCGAGTCGCTCTCGAACGTGCCGATCCTCCATTCGCGAGGCTTCTCCGACGCGCTCGTCGCCGCGAGCAAGGCGAAGACGCTCGGGGCTCGCGTGCAGGCGTTCGCGAAGGTGCGGCCGAAGGACTTCATCCCCATCACCCCGGCGATCGCCGAGCCGACGACGGGCGAGACGATGGGGCAATCGGCCGAGAAGATGGCGAAGCTGAACGGCATCACGCGCGAGGCGCAGGACGCGCTCGCGCTCGCATCGCACGTGAACGCCGCGAAGGGCACCGCCGACGGCCGCCTCACCGCGGAGATCGTGCCGGTGATGGTGCCGCCGCGGTTCGAGTCGGCGATGACGAGCGACAACGGCATCCGCAGCGATACGACCGCCGAGGCGCTCTCAGCGCTCAAGCCGGTCTTCGATCGGCGCTACGGCACCGTCACCGCCGGCAACGCGTCGCCCCTTACCGACGGCGCGGCCGCGGTCCTCCTCATGCGTGAGGACGTCGCGAAGGCAGCGGGTTTCCAGCCGAAGGCGTACATCAGGGGCTACGCCTACGCGGCACTCGATCCGGGCGAGCAACTGCTGCAGGCGCCGGTGCTCGCCGCACCGGTCGCACTCAAGCGCGCGGGACTGACCCTGCGCGACATCGACCTCGTGGAGATGCATGAAGCATTCGCCGCACAGGTCCTCTCGAACCTCAAGGGCTTCGAGAGCCAGCCCTGGGCCGAGCGCGCCGGCTTCTCCGCCCCGGTCGGCGAAGTGGATCGCACGCGTCTCAACGTGATGGGCGGCTCGGTCTCGATCGGCCATCCCTTCGGCGCCACGGGTGCGCGCATCACGACGACGCTCGTGAACGAGCTCGCGCGCCGCGGCGGACAGTTCGGCCTCATGACCGTCTGCGCCGCCGGCGGGCTCGGCTTCGCGATGGTGGTGGAGCGCGCATGACGTCCTCGACCACTGCCGCAGTCACCCTCGAGGTCATCGACGGCATCGCCGTGCTCACCTTCGACCTGCCCGGCGAGTCGGTCAACAAGTTCTCGCCCGCGGTGATCGACGAGTTCGCGGCGCACATCGACCGGATCGAGAAGGACCTCGCGATCCGCGGCGCGGTGCTGATCTCCGGCAAGCCGGGGAGCTTCATCGCCGGCGCCGACATCGACCAGTTCCTCCAGTTCAGGACCTCGGCCGACGCCGCGAAGGCGAGCGCCTTCGGTCACGCGATGTTCCATCGCATCGAGAAGGGCCGCGTGCCGGTCGTCGTCGCGGTGGATGGCGCCTGCCTAGGCGGCGGGCTCGAGTTCTCGCTCGCGTGTGCCTATCGCATCGCCGCCGACTCGCCGAGGACCGTCTTCGGGCTCCCCGAGGTGAAGATCGGGCTCATCCCCGGCGCCGGTGGCACGCAGCGGCTGCCCAAGCGCGTCGGGTTGCAGGCCGCGCTCGACATGATCCTCACCGGCAAGAACGTGCGCGCCAAGAAGGCGCTGCAGATCGGCCTCGTCGACGAGATGGTGCACCCGAGCATCCTGCGCGAGATCGCCATGCAGCGCGCGAAGGAGCTCGCCGCCGGGATGATCCCGCGCCAGCGCGAGAGCCGTCATCACGGTGCGAAGGAGATCCTCCTCGACGACAACCCCATCGGTCGCGCGGTCGTCTTCCGCCAGGCGAAGGAGCAGACTGCGAAGAGGAGCGGTGGCCACTATCCCGCGCTCATGGCGGCGATCGAGGCCGTCGGCGCGGGCTACTCGGCGAGCTCCGAAGCGAGCGGCTACGCCGAGGAGGCGCGACTCTTCGGCGAGATGGCGATGACGCCCGTCTGCCGCGAGCTGATGTTCCTCTTCTACGCGACGACGGCGCTCAAGAAGGACAGCGGCGTCCCGGCCGACGTGAAGCCGCTCGCCGTGCCGCGCATCGCGGTGCTTGGCACGGGCTTCATGGGCGCCGGCATCGCGGCGGTGAGCGTGATGCAGGACATCCCCGTGCGATTCAAGGACACCGACGCGGCCCGCGTCGCGAAGGGCGTCGCCTCCGTGCGCGAGGTCATCAAGGATGGCCTCACCAAGCGCCGCATCACGCGCCAGCAGTTCGACGACCAGGTGGGGCTCGTCGCCGGGGCGACCGAATACACCGGCTTCGGCCGCGTGCCGCTCGTCATCGAGGCCGTCTTCGAGGACCTCAAGGTCAAGCAGGCCGTGCTCAAGGAGGCCGAGGCGGTGCTCTCGCCGGCAGCGATCTTCGCGACGAACACGAGCACCATCCCGATCGCGAAGGTGGCCGAGGCGAGCAAGCGTCCCGAGCGCGTGATCGGGATGCACTTCTTCTCGCCGGTGCACAAGATGCCGTTGCTCGAGGTGATCGTGACGCCGAGGACGGCGCCCGAGGTCACCGCGACGGTCGTCGAGTACGGACGGCGGATCGGCAAGACGGTGATCATCGTCCACGACGCGCCGGGGTTCTTCGTCAACCGCATCCTCGCGCCGTACGTCAACGAGGCGGGCCGGCTCCTCGACGAGGGCGCAGCAGTCGATGCGATCGACAAGGCGATGACGGCGTTCGGATTCCCCGTCGGGCCGATCAACCTCATCGACGAGGTCGGCCTCGACATCGCCGGCAAGTCGGGCGCGATCATGGCCGAGGCGTTCGGCGGACGCATGCAGCCGAGCGAGGCGCTCGTGAAGGTGCTCGGCGCGGGGCGGCTCGGACGCAAGGGGAAGCAGGGCTTCTACGCGTACGATGAGCTGGGGAAGCGCGAAGGCGTCGACGAGAGCGTCTACCAGCTGTTCGCCGGCGGCGCGAAGCGTCGCGAGGTCCCGAAGGAGGAGATCCAGGCGCGCCTCTCGCTCGCGATGATCAACGAGGCCGCGCGCTGCCTCGAGGAGGGGATCGTGCGCAACGCACGCGATGGCGACATCGGCGCGGTCTTCGGCATCGGCTTCCCGCCCTTCCGCGGCGGGCCGTTCCGCCACGCGGACACGGTGGGCGTCGCCGAGGTCGTGCGGCAGCTGGAGGCGCTCGACGTGCAGCACCATGGCCGTTTCACTCCGGCCGCGGTGCTGAAGCGCATGGCGGCGGACGGGAAGACGTTCTATCCAACCACGGGAAAGCCGGTATGAAGCGGAGTCGTCAGTCGTCAGTCCTCAGTCGTCAGTCGGTGACCGCATCGGCGGTCGTCGTCGCGTTCATCCTCCTTCCTTCGGCTTCCATCGGCGCGCAGCAGACGAAGGCCGAGGCGACGAACTACGCCAACACCTCGAGCCACGCCGACGTCATCACCTTCCTCGACGCGCTGCAGGCCGCTGCGCCGGACAGCTGGGTGCGCGGCACCATCGGCAGCACGACGCAGGGGAAGGCGCTGCCGTACGTGGTCGTCTCGCGGCCGCTCGTGCGCACGCCGGCCGAGGCTCGGGCGAGCGGCAAGCCGATCGTCTACCTGCAGGGCAACATCCACGGCGGCGAGGTCGAGGGGAAGGAAGCGGTGCAGGCGCTGTTGCGCGACCTCATCACGGCGCGCGGCGCGAATGCGCTCGACTCGATCATCCTCATCGCGGTGCCGATCTACAACGCCGACGGCAACGACGCGTGGGGTCCGCAGGAGCGCCAACGGAGCGAGCAGGACGGACCGGCGACCGTGGGCCAGCGCCCGAACGGTGCGCAGCTCGACCTGAACCGCGACTACATCAAGAACGAGGCGCCGGAGTCGCGCGCCTCGCTCGCGATGTTCGCCGCGTGGGACCCCGACGTCTTCGTCGACCTCCACACGACCGACGGCTCGTATCACGGCTATGCGCTGACCTATTCGCCGTCGCTGCACCCCGCGGCGATGGACGGTTCGCTGGCGCCCGCGGGTCCGTGGACGCGCGACACGCTCCTGCCCGCGCTGCGGCAGCGCGTGCGCGAGCGCCGCGGCTTCGAGACGTTCGACTACGGCAACTTCACCGGGCCCAACAACGGCCGCGAGGACGCCGCGTCCCTCCAGAAGGGCGCGTGGGTCACCTACGAGCACAAGCCGCGCTTCGGCACGAACTACTTCGGCCTGCGCAACCGCGTGAGCGTGCTCAGCGAGGCCTACTCGCACGATCCGTTCGAGCGGCGCGTGAAGGCGACGTATGCGTTCGTCGCCGAACTGCTCTCGTACGTCGGCGAGCAGGGCGCGACCGTCACCGCGCGCACGCGCGGCGGGTCGGCCGCCCTCGCGCGCGGCGTCACCGCCGCGGTGCCGCTCCGCGCGCAGATGACGACGCGTCCGTTCACCGCGCCACTGCTCGTCGAGCCGCTCATCCCGATGGGCGACACGGTGCGCCACGAGGCAGGCGTGCGCCGCGGCTTCAAGCGGTCCCGCGTCTTCGCGCCCGTCCCCATGCCGATCTTCGACCGCTTCGAGCCGACGCTCGCGCGCGCCCTCCCCGAGGCGTGGATCCTCGACTCGTCCATGACGCCGATCGTCGAGCGCCTGCGCGCGCACGGCATCGCTGCGCGCCGCCTCACGCGCGCCTGGAGCGGGAACGGCGAGGCGTTCACCATCGACTCGATCGTGAAGGGCACGCGGCCGTTCCAGGGCCACAACGAAGTGCGCCTCGAGGGCCGCTGGAGCGAACAGCGCCTCACCGCGCCGAAGGGCAGCTGGGTCGTGAGCGGCCACCAGGCGATGGCGCTCGTCGCGATGATCATGCTCGAGCCGCAGAGCGACGACGGCCTCACGACCTGGAACTTCCTCGACGACAGGCTCGCCGTCGGCGCGCTGCACCCGGTGCGCCGCGTCCTCGTGCCGATGACGGGGGCGCGCTGATCACGCGCTCCCTGCCGCCCACCCGCCGATGAGCCGCTTCCTCCCGCCCGACCACTCCAAGGGCGACGAGCGCACCATCGGCGGGTACGCCGCGGTGCACGCGCGGCCGGCGGCGTTCGATGGGCGCGACGGGCTGTCCTACAGCGTCGAGATCCTCTCCGACCGCGTGGATGCGCCGGAGGGCCGCTTCGGTGCCTTCTTCCTCTTCGTGCAGTGGAAGCGCATGGGCGAGCAGGGCGTCGAGGGTCACCTCGAATCGGGCTTCCTCGCGCATGGTGATGATTCACACGCGGCGAAGGCCGCACTCGGCGCGATGCCGGTCGAGGAAGTGCAGCGCATCCTCGACGCGCTCATCCGCGAGCGGGACGAGCGCATCCGGGCCGAGGAACAACTCGCCGCTGAGCGCGAGGACTGGGACGACGAGGGCTCCGCGTGAGCGATGCAGCGGCGGTGCAGGCGATCGTCACCGAGGGCACCGGTGGCGTCTGGAAGGTCCGCACGCACCAGGGGCAGGAGTACGAGGCGGCACTCGCCGGCCGCCTCAAGCAGGAGATGAAGGGACACCTCAAGCTCGCGGTGGGCGACCACGTCACCCTCGAGCCCGACGAACGCGGGAGCGGCTGGCGCATCACCGCGATCGCCCCGCGCAGCGGGGTCCTCGCGCGCCGCGAACCGGGCGGACGCCGCGGCGAGCGGGTGCTCGCGGCCAACATCGATCAGGTGCTCGTCGTCTTCGCCGTCGTGAAGCCCGAGCCGCACGTGCGCATGATCGACCGCTTCCTCGTCATCTGCGAGGCGAACGACCTGCACGCGCATCTCGTCGTCAACAAGGTGGAGCTCGCCGAGCCGGGCGTGGTCGAGGCGCTCGTGGAACCGTATGTCGCGGCGGGATACCCGGTGCATCGCACGAGCGTCAAGCGTGGGGACGGACTGGAGGAGATGCGCCGCGAACTCCATGGCCGCATCACCGCCTTCACCGGACCGAGCGGCGTCGGCAAGTCGTCGCTGCTCAACGCACTCCACCCCACACTCGGGCTCCGCACGCAGGAGATCTCCGAATCCGTGAACAAGGGACGCCACACGACCGTCGGCGCGCGCCTCATCCCGCTCCCCGATGGGGACGACGGGTACCTCGTCGACACACCCGGGCTGCGCGAGGTGGGCATGTGGGGCCTCCCCTCCGAGTCGCTCGACCAGTGCTTCCCCGAGTTCAAGCCGTTCCTCGGCGAATGCCGATTCCAGGACTGCAAGCACGACAATGAGCCTGGATGCGCGGTGATCGCGGCGTTGAGGGCCGGCACCGTGCGCGCGACGCGCTACGAGAGCTATCTCAAGCTTCGTGGCGAGCTGACCGACTCGGAGGACAACAAGTGGTGAGGTGGGAACGCAGTGAGGCGCGGCCGAACGGCCGCGCCCCATTCATCCTCCATCCTTCGTCGGCCCTTCAGGGACTCAGCCGCTCGATCCGCCAGCCGCCTGCTTCCGGCACATAGCGCAGCCGGTCATGCAGCCGGCTCGGCCGCCCCTGCCAGAACTCGTAGCTCTCCGGCACCACGCGATACCCGCCCCAGTGCGGCGGGAGCGGGACCTCCTCGCCCGGATGCTTCGCTTCCGTCGCCGCGTAACGCGACTCGAGATCCGATCGGCTCGGGATCACCGCACTCTGCACCGAGGTCCAGGCGCCGAGCCGGCTCCCGCGCGGGCGCTGCCTGAAGTACGCCGCCGACTCCTCCGCACTCACGCGTGAGACGGCGCCCTCGATCCGCACCTGCCGCTCCAGCGCTCCCCACCAGAAGCAGAGCGCCGCACGCGCGCCCGCGCGATCGAGCTCCTGTCCCTTCCGGCTGCGATAGTCCGTGAAGAAGACGAAGCCGCGCACATCGGCCTCCTTGAGCAGTACCGTGCGCACGCTCGGCCTGCCCTCGCCGTCGGCGGTCGCGAGGGCCATCGCATTCGGCTCGGGGACCTCGGCCGAGCGCGCCTGCTCGAACCAGCGATGGAACTGCGCGAGCGGGTCGGCGGCGGCGTCGCGCTCGTCCAGCTGTTCGCGGCGGTAATCCTCACGGAGGTGGGCGATGCTCATGCCGAAAGTTCCGTCCTTGCGGGACGTCGCGGCAAGTCCGGTGCCTCCCGGAACCTTTGCATCCGGGCGGGATTTGTGAGACGTTCCCATGATGACCGACGCCCCCGAGGCGGCCGCTTCCGCGCCCGCCCCACCGAAGTGGTTCAGCGACGCCGCCCTCGCCGCGATGGACGACGTCTATCGCTTCGCGCGCTCGCTCACGCGCGATCCCGTCGATGCGGAGGACGTCGTGCAGGACACCTACCTGCGCGCCTTCCGCTCCTGGCGGACCTTCCAGCAAGGCACCGACATCAAGCGCTGGCTCTTCACCATCGCGCGCAACGCCTTCCTGCGGTCGCGCGAGCGTGGCCAGCGCGAAGTGACGCTCGACGACGATGCGTCGGCGGTCGCGGACGCGCAGCAGGCGCAGGAAGCCTGGCTGCGCGGCGGCCTCACGCCGATCCTCGACCATGCGGACGTCGGCCCCGCGATCACCGAGGCGCTCGCCGCGCTCCCCGAGAGCTTCCGTAGCGTCGTCGTCCTCGTTGACCTCGAGGACCAGCCGTACGAGGCGGCCGCCGAGGTCCTCGGCATCCCCATCGGCACGGTCCGCTCGCGCCTCTTCCGCGGACGGAAGCTCCTGCAGGAGAGACTGGTCCAGCACGCCATCGACGCCGGCCTCGTGCCGGCGCGACCCTCCCGGAGTCCCGCATGATGCAAGAACCCTCCACGCCAGACCCGAAGCGCCAGGCCGATCCTCAGGAGCATCTCGACTGCGACGCCGCACTCGAGAAGCTCTTCGACTTCCTCGACGGTGAGCTCGATGATTCGCTCGAGACGCGGCTCACGGCGCACGTCGCACGCTGCCGGCATTGCTTCGAGCAGACGGACTTCGAGCGGCGCTTCCTCGAGGCGGTGAGTGCGGTGCGTGACGCGGAGCAGTGCCCGAAGGCGCTGCGAGAGCGGGTCCTCGCGACCCTGCGTGCGGCGGGACTGGAGGCGTGACCGTCCCCGCGGGGACACAGGCCCACCGGAGCGAGGCGAGGAAGTTCACGTCGATGCGGTGCGCCGTGCTCACGGTGACCGATTCGCGCACCGAGGAGACCGACGAGTCGGGCCGCTACCTGCGCGACGCGCTCGCTGGAGCAGGGCACACCGTGCTCGACCACGCGCTCCTGCCGAACGACGAGGTGAGGGTGCGCGCACGGCTCGAGGAGTGGCTCGCGCGCACCGACCTCGACCTGGTGGTGATCACCGGCGGCACGGGGCTGGGCTCGCGCGACCGCACGATCGAGGTGGTGCGTCCGCTGCTCGAGAAGGAGCTGCCGGGTTTCGGCGAGCTCTTCCGCATGCTCGGCTACCAGGAGCAGGTGGGGACCGCGGCGATCCTGAGCCGCGCGACGGCGGGGAGTGCGCGCGGGAAGCTGCTCGTCTCGCTGCCCGGTTCGCGCGCCGCCTGCGAGCTGGCGATGCAACGGATCATCCTGCCCGAGGGTGCGCACGCACTGCGCGAGCTTCGCCGCTGACGAGCGTGGCGACGACGACCGGGTAGAGGAAACGAAGCGGGCCCGGCGATGATCCGCCGGGCCCGCTTCTCACTGCACTGACTGTGTTACGCGGAACCGATCAGCAATCCGGTGCCGCGAGCCCCGCACCTGCTCCGACGCGCGACAGGCACTCCGCCTGCGACGTCGGGATCACGCGAGCAACGAAATGGTAGTTGTTCGGTTCCGTGGTGTTGGCCGAGGTCAGGTCGAGCGGCAGGGCCGCAAGCCGACCGAAGCGGCGATGGTCGATCCAGCGATGACCTTCCGCGAAGAGCGAGAACCGCCGCTCGTAGAGCAGCGCATCCGTGAACACCGCGTCGCTCGAAGCGGCCGTCGCGGCCGTGGCGCCGATGCCGGCTCCACCCGAGATCGAGCGAACCTGGTTGAGGTTCGCGATCGCCCCAACCTTGTTCGTGTTCGTGAACCACTTGACCTCTGCGTCGAGGAGGATCAACTCCTCGTTGCGGATGATCGGGACGTTGGCCACGTTCGTGGCGTACCGCGCGATGCGGAGCGTCGTGGGGATGCCGAACGTGGGGCTGCCCGGTGCGCCGCGTGAGGCGATGGTCACCCACTTCGCGCTGCGGAGGTCCCCCGCCGCGATGTCGGTCGCATTCGACGGGTGTCCGAGGAAGTCGTTGTTCTGGCCGACTCCGTTCGTCGCGTCGCCGGTGGACGTCGAATACGGATGGAACGGTCCGGCATCGAGGCCGGCCGCGTTCGTGGCCCCGAGGTTGAGGAACGAAGCCGTGAGAGCGGCCGCGGCCGTTGCGTACGCCGGGGCACCACCGCCACGCGTCGCGTAGTAGACCGCCGCGCGCGCCTTGATCGCCCGGTTGAACAGGCGGAAGCTCGTCGGCGTGGTGAAGCCCGCGAACCCCGTGTGCAGCACGAAGGGGAACGCGGCGCCGCCCGCGGCGAGCTCGGTGTCAGCCTGGTCGAGCGTCCCCAGGATGTACCGATAGACCGAGTCGCGCGAGACGTACGGCGCGAGCGTCTGCGGGTCGTCCATGATCTGCACTGGCGCACCGATCGAGTCCTTGTACGAGATGACGTACAGGAGTTCGAGTGCCTCGAGCGTGCGGGCCCAACCCAGCGCGGCCGACTTCTGTGTCGCGTTGAGCGTGGTCACCGGCTGTGCGTTGACGATCCCCCTGAAGTTGTAGAGGTCGCGCAGGTTGCCGTACTGCGCGTTCCAGCCGACGGCCGCGGTGAAGCCCGACGGATCGAGCTTGTTCGCGCCCGGAACGCCGATGAGGTAGTGCGAGGTGTTGCGCCCCTCGTTCGGCGTGTAGATGTAGCCCTCGCGGCCGAAGCGCGCGGAGGCGGTGATCAGGCCACCGGCACTGCCGCGCAGCTGGCGCGTGATGCCGGTCGCGATGAACTGGACCGCGCCGGGATCCGCACTCGCTTCGTTCAGTTTCGGCGAGTTGGGATTCGGTACGGTGAGCGAGTCGGGGCTGCAGGCAGCGAGCAAGGCCGCGCCGGCAAGTCCGAGGATGAGTCCCTTCTTCATTGGATTCCTCATGGAAGTCGATTCGTCAGTTGAGTGTCAGCGATCAGTAGCCGAGGTCGACGCTGAAGAAGAACTGACGGCTCGTCGGGAAGGGCGCGAGGTCGATGAACCGGTTGAATGCCTGGTTGCCGAAGTTCGTGAACTCCGGGTCGTACGACCAATAGTCCGTGCTCGTCCAGAGGTTGCGGCCGCTGAGGCTGACGCGCAGGTCCTTCGCGCCCTTCAGCCAGCGCGTGACGAACTGCTGCGGCGCCTGGTACGAGACGGTGATCTCGCGCAGCTTGAGGAACGTGCCGGGCTGGATGTACGGCCGGCTGTCGCCCCCCGCGAACGTGCTGTAGCGGTCCGCGCCCGCCGAGTTGTAGTCGCGCGAATTGCCGCCCTCGTCCCACAGGTTGTTCGTCATGTTCGACACGAGGCCACCGTTGCGCCAGTCGAGCAGCGTGGAGACGTTCCAGCGCCCGTACGTGAAGTCGTTCGTGAACTGCGTCTGGTGGTACGGGTTCGCGTCACCGACGATCGTGTCGCGCACCGCGCCACCGGCGCCGAGCGGGGCATTGGCCCACACCAGCGTCGAGCGGATGCCGGCCACGATGCGGTTGCGGCCGTAGGTCGCACCGAACGAGTTGGGCGCGTTGAAGTTCGGGATGATGATCCCGTCCACCTCGAGATTGTCGACTTCCTGCCGGTTCAACGTGTAGTTGATGCGCGACGTCCAGGTGAACTCGCCGCTCTGGTAGGGGATGCCGTTGATGCCGAGCTCCCAGCCCTTCACCGACAGCTGCCCGCCGTTCACGATCTTCTGTGTGAGGCCCGACGTCGGCGCCAGCGGGAACGTGAGGAGCAGTTCGGAGATGACGCGCTGGTAGTTCGTGACCTCGATGTTGAGGCGCTGGCCGAAGAACGAGGCGTCGACGCCCACGTCCGTCTCGGTCATCGTCTCGGGCGTGATGTTCTCGTTGCCGACCGTCCCTGCCGACACGAGACCGCTGCGACCACCGATGATGCCGGGGTTGTTGAGCAGCAAGTCGCGGTCGGCCCAGCGCGGACGGTTGCCCGACTCGCCCCACGACGCGCGGATCTTGATCTCGTCGGTGTACTCCGACGCCCACCACGGCTTCTCGAAGCGGTAGGCCGCCGAGATCTTCGGGTAGGTGTAGTACTGCTCCTGGTCGCCGTTCGCCGACGAGCGGTCCGAGCGGAAGCCGACCGCCATCGAGAGCGCTTCGTTGAGCATGAGCGCCTGCGCGTTCAGGTAGTACGACTGGTCACGGAACTGCTGACGGTCGTCCTGGATCACCGTCTCCTGCGCGCCGCCTGCGATCTCGCTCGTCGGGACGAGGCCGCGCCCGCGCAGTCGGTAGACCTTCTGGAACTGGTCCTCGGCTGTGAGGCCGACCGAAGTCGTGACGCTGTTGACCCAGCGCGTCGTCGGGGTCCAGGTGTGGACCGCGTTGATCGACTGGTTCATCTGGAACACTTGCGCCGACGAGACGGCCGACGTGCCGTTGAAATTGTCGTTCGGCTCGAACTGCAGGAATGGCGGTGAGTAGGCGAGACCGTCCTGGTGGAAGCGGTCGAGCCCCGCCTGATACGAGACGTTCACGTTGTGCTGCGCATTCGAGAACGCCTGGTACGCGAGGCGAACGTTGCCCGTCTGGCGCCAGACTTCCTCGTTGTTCTTGATGAACTCGGCGTTCGCGAACGGGTTCGACACCGACGTGCCACCGGCGTAGAACGGGTTCACTGGCCAGCTGCCGTCGGCGCGCTGGCGGAAGTCAATGACGTGGGGGATGTAGCCCAGGTCATACGTCGGCGAGACGCCGGCGTTGTCGTTGTTCGTGATGCCGCGCTGGTTGAAGTTGCGCGTGACGCCCAGGCCGGCCGACAGCGTGACCTTGCCGCCGATCGTCTGGTCGATGTTCACGCGGCCCGCGGTGCGCCGGGCGCCCGTGAACAGCATGATGCCCGCCTCCTGCTTGTCGCTCACCGAGGCGAAGTACTTCGTGTTGCCGGCGCCGCCGCGTGTCGAGAGGATCGTCTCGAACGTCGGGTCGGTGCGGCCGAAGAGCTGCTGCTCGTAGTCCTGGTTGGTGCAGTTCGGGTTGCAGAGCGTCCGCGCGACCGCCACCGCCGCTGCATTGCCGACCCACGCCGTCGTGTCGCCGGCCGGGACGAGTTCGCTGATGTTCGCGTACTTGCGGTAGCCGATCTTGCGCGACAGCGCCGCCGTCCCGATGCGCTGCGTCAGGTTCCAGCTCGGTGCGCCCGTGCGCCCGCGCTTGGTCGTGATCACCACCACGCCGTTCGTCGCGCGCGACCCGTAGATCGCCGACGCCGCGGCCGACTTCAGCACCTCGACGCTCTCGATGTCCGACGGATTGATGTCCGCCAGGCGATTCACCGGGTTGTCCTGGTTCGAGCTGAGCGCCGTGCCCGAGGCGCGCGAGATGGAGTTCGCGACGTTCGGGAGCGCGGCGTTCGAGACGATCACGCCGTCGATCACGTAGAGCGGATCCGACTGGCCCAGCACCGAGGTCGAGCCGCGGATCTGCACCTGGGCGCCGCCACCGGGCGCGCCGTTGTTCTCGAAGACGCGTGCGCCGAGGATCTTGCCCGAGAGCTGGTTGTCCAGCGAGCGGGCCGGCACGCGGTTGAGCTCTTCGGTGTTGACCGCCGCCACCGCCGTCGTCGCGTTGCGACGATCGATCGTGGTCGCCTGGCCCGTCACCGTCACGCCCTCGAGCTGCAGCACGTCCTTCTCGAGTGCGAAGTCCTGCGTGGTCGCGTTCGCGCCCACCTTCACGGTGACGCGCTTGTAGCCGATCGCGCGCACCAGCAGGGTGACCTCACCCTGTGGCACCCGCAGGCGGTACTCACCGCTCTCGTTGGAGCGCGACCCGATGGGCTGCCCCAACAGGGTGATGCTCGCATCGGCGAGCGGAGTGCCGCCCGTCTGCGTGACCTTGCCGGTGATCTCTCGCGTTCCTTGCGCCTGCACGTTCGATCCACCGAACGCGAGTGCCAGTGCGAGGATCGCCGTGACGAGTTTCCTCGTTCCCACGTGACCTCCGAAAATTGTGAGGGTGTACCGCCTGTACCTTGCATCACGCCACGACTGTCACCGACCACGATGATGACGCCGTTGGGACGCGTGTCCCGACGGCCGTGTGCGCCAAGAAAAGGCCACTTCGACGCCAAGTTCGCAAGAGCCGGGGTATATGATTGTTTTGACCGAACGGCCAATGCAGCCAAACTCCAATCGGCGCGCCGAGTTGAACGGCATGGCGCACCGAGTGTACCATGCGCGCATGCTGCCCTCTCGTAGGCTCGACTTCGCAGTCGCCGCGCTGCTCCTCGCCACGGCGAGCGCGCCCCTCGCGGCCCAATGGGCGGACCCCACGCGCGCCGCACGCCCCAATCCCGTGCAACGCTCCACCGGCGTCATCGACGGCACCGTCACTGACTCGTCCCTGCGCCCCATCGCCTTCGCCGAGGTCGCGGTCCTCCGCACGGAGGTCAAGCTCCAGACGAACTCGCAGGGACGCTTCCGCTTCGTCGATGTGCCCGCGGGTCAGTACCTGCTCATCGTGCGGCGCATCGGTTACCGTCCGATCTCGACGATCATCCAGGTCGGCGTGCGCGATACACTGCGCCTCTCCTTCACGATGGAGCGGCCGGTCCAGTCGCTCGACGCCGTCGTCGTGACCGAGGCACCGAAGTCGCTGCGCATGCAGGAGTTCGAGCAGCGCCGCGCGCAGGGCTGGGGATTCTTCCTCACCGAGGAGCAGATCACCAAGCGCAACCTTCCGGTCGCGGCCGACTACCTGCGCATGGCGCCGAGCATCCTGCTCGCGCCGATCCACAACGCCTCGGGCATCGCCGACCTCATCGCGATCAGCAAGCGCGAGGGCGGTTCGCTCACCGGCGACGGTGCGGGTGCCTGCGCCATCCAGATCGTCCTCGACGGCGTGCCGATGCCACCGCGCTTCCCGCTCGAGCTGCTGCCGACGCCCAAGGAGATCGCGGGCATCGAGGTCTACAGCGGACCGGCGACCGTTCCCGCCCAGTTCAGCGGGCTCGACCGGCGCTGCGGCATGGTCCTCGTCTGGACGCGCGACGGGCGCTGATCGTTCGTGCGGCCAGCGCGAGGCGCGCCGGCCGGTGCCTCACGACAGTTCGAGGCTCCACTCCACCGGCATCTCCTTGTCGAGGCTGTCGCGGACGGAGCAGTAGCGGTTCACGGCGAGGTTGATCGCGCGCTCGGCGTGAGGCCGTTCGATCCCCGCGCCGCGCATCTTGTAGGTGATGTGGATCTTCGTGAGCCGCGCCGGCGTCGCGCGCGCGCGATCACCGACGACCTCGACCGTCAGCCCCTGCACCGGCGTGCGCCGCTTCTTCATGATCTCCACGACGTCCACCGCCGTGCACGCGGCGAGCGCGCAGAGCAGCGTGTCCACGGGCCCCGGGCCCGTCACCGCATCGGCGTCGATGCGGATCGACTTCTCGCTGCCGAGGCGAAGGCCGTCGAAGCGGTTGTCGCCGTCCCAGCGCACGACGACGTGGTTGAACTTCCGCGGCGCTTCGTCACTCACGGTGCGCTCCCCTTCTTGATCGGTGAGCGGACCGCGTTCCCCCACTCGGTCCAGCTGCCGTCGTAGTTGCGGACCTTGGGATAGCCGAGCAGGTAGGTCAGCACGAACCAGGTGTGCGACGAGCGCTCGCCGATGCGGCAGTAGGCGATGACCTCCTTCGACGGGAGGAGTCCCGCCTCGCCCTCGTAGATCGCCTTGAGCTCGGCGACGCTGCGGAACGAGCCGTCGGCATTCGCGGCGCGTGCCCACGGCACGCTGCGCGCACCGGGGATGTGCCCGCCGCGCAGCGTCCCTTCCTGCGGATAGTCCGGCATGTGCGTGCGCTCGCCGGTGTATTCGGGCGCCGAGCGCACGTCGATCATCTGTCCACCGGTCAGCTGGTGCTGCAGCACCTCCGGCAGGAAGGCGCGGATGCGCGAGTCGTCGCGTGCCGGCGAGGTGTATGCCGTCGGCGCGAATCGCTTCGCGTCGGTCACCATCGGACGGCCCTCGGCCTCCCACTTGGCGCGGCCGCCGTCCAGCAGGCGCGCGTTCGTGAAGCCGAACAGCTCGAACACCCAGAGGGCGTACGCCGCCCACCAGTTGCTCTTGTCGCCGTACAGGATCACCGGCGTCGTCTCGTCGATCCCCTTCGCGCGCAGCAGGGCGGTGAAGCCCTCGGCCTCGATGTAGTCGCGCTGCACGGGATCGTTGAGGTCGGCGTGCCAATCGACCTTCTGCGCGCCGGGGATGTGCCCCATCTCGTAGAGCAGCACGTCCTCGTCACTCTCGAGGATGCGCAGCGACTCGTCGCCCAGGTGTGCCGCCAGCCACTCGGTGCTGACGAGCTTCTCGGGGTGGGCGTACCCCTTGGCCATGATGGCGGGTTCGATGCGGGACATGCTTATAAGCTAATGTTGGGGGAAGCAAAGTCATTGGTCATCAGTCATCAGTCATCAGTCATCAGTCATCAGTTATCAGTTATCAGTGAGCCCTTCCCTGCGGACTGAGTACTGACGACTGAAGACGCTCACACTCCGATCCCTCCCGTGGGCCAATACCAAAAGCACGTGTTCGTCTGCACCTCGGGGAAGACCTGCGGCGCAGCGGACTCCATGGCGACTTTCAAGTTCCTCAAGGACGCGCTGCGCGAGGCCGGGGTGACGCAGAGCATCCGCGTGAATCACTCGGGCTGCACGGGCCAGTGCGGGCATGGGCCGATGGTCGTCGTCTATCCCGAGGATGTCTGGTATCACGGCGTCGACGTCCCCGCAGCCGAGCGGATCCTGCGCGAGCACCTGCTCGGCGACGCCCCGGTGGAGTCGCTGCGCTACATCGCGCCGCCGGGCGAGAACAAGATCGACAAGGACTGAGCGTGCCGACGCCCGAGGAACTGCCGCCGGTGATGGAGCCGTACGCGCGGCACGTCGTCGTGTGCACGGGCGGGTTCTGTTCCACGGATCGGCGCGGCCGCGCGATCTACTCGCAACTCGCGCAACTGCTGCAGCGCGAGGACTTGCTCTTCGGTCCCACGCGCGTGAAGGGCGGCGAGGTCCCCTGTCTCGGTGTGTGCGGCGGTGGGCCGATCGTCGTCGTGTACCCGGAGGGCGTCTGGTACGCGCATGTCACACCGCAGTTGCTCGAGCGGATCGTGATGGAGCATCTCAAGTGCGGACGCGAGGTGAGTGACGCGGTCTTCCATCGACTCGTGGCGGATCGAGGCTGAGAGATGAAAGAGGCGAGGCCGTACGGCCTCGCCCCATTCATCCTCCTTCGTTCATCGCGTTGGCTTCACCGCTTCACCTGTCCGCGATACTCGATCGTCGCCGTCGGCGGCGCCACGCCGAAGTTCGCCGCGCCCGTCAGGCTGCCGTTGCCGGTGAGGCTCGCGTAGCGCCCGGTGCCCGATTGCACGGTCCACGTGCCGGCGAGCGCACCATCGGTCGGGCTGCTGAACGTGATCGTTGCCGCGCCGGTCAGGGTGATCGTGCCGTGCGCGCCGGTCAGCGTCCGCGTGAACGTGACCGGCACGACCGGCTGATTGAGCGGACCACCGAACGTCAGTGTCTCGTTCGTCGTCCCCTCGTCGCCGAGCGCACCGGAAAGGGTGAAGGTGCCTTCCGACGTCGTCTCGCCGGTGAGGGCCTGGGCGATCGTGATCCGCACGGTGGAGTCCTCGTCGTTCGAGAAGAGCTCGCAGCCCGTGACGGCGAGCACGAAGGGAAGGGCGAGTAGGGTCGTGGACCTGCGCATGGAGCCTCCTGAGGGTGATTGCGTGCCAGCGCATCCGCGCTTGTCCTCAGGGTCGCGCGACGTTCCGGTGGTCCGCACCACCCGTGCGGGTGGTGCGGACGGGTGGAGCTCCGGGAATCAGTTCACTCGCCCAGGCGCCAGTGGCGCGGCGATCCGGCAGTCGCCTCGACGAGCGTCATCTCGCGCTCCGGGTCGGCGATGATGTCGCGCAGCGTCGACGAGACGCGGATCTCCGCGACCGGGGCATCCTTCGCGAGCGCGAGCAGCGCCTCGAACGACGAGGACGCCGGAAGGTCCGTGCGCCTTTCGCAGGCGCCCACATGCAGCGCGAGCGTTCCCACGCGTCCGCGGCCGAGCGCGCGGAGTGCGCGGGCTGCGCGCATCGCACGGATCGGTGAGTCGAGGATCGCCACCCAGCCGCTCGGCATCTCGTGGACGCGCCGCGCCGACGCGCCGTCGAGGATGCGGCGCGCCTCGGCATCGAGGCTCCGGCCGCCTCCGTGCAGCAGGATCGCGACCCACGAATCGGGCGGAGCGGAACGCGGCGCTTGCCCGAGGAAATCGCGGACCGCATCGACGACCGGCTCATGGTCGATGAAGACCAGGTGGTCCGGTCCCGACAGCTCGAGCAGCTGCGCGCCCGGGATCCCCGACGCCAGGTAGCGCCCAGCCTCCACGGGGACGACGACGTCCGCGGTCCGGTGGATCACGAGCGTGCGCACCCCGACATGCGGGAGCAGCGCGCGCACATCGATCTCGCTCACCGCCTCGAGGAGCCGACGCACGTCGCCCGGACTCGACGCGCTTCGCAGGTAACGGCCCCACCAGGCGCGGAAGTCGGGATCCGCCGCGCGCGACGGCGCGTACAGCTCCACCGCGCCGCTGCCGCCCCAGCCGGAGACGAGCCGCTCCTTCCGTTCGTCGAACACCTCGCGCGTCCGCGCCCACGACGGTTCCGCGCCGTCGCGCACGACCTTCGCGATCGACCCGAAGAGGATCAGTCCCTCGACGAGCTCCGGATGCGATGTCGCGAGGAGGATCGATACCGCGCCGCCCGCCGACGAGCCGAGCATGAACGTCCGGTCGGCGCCCTCCGCGGCGAGCATCGCGCGCAGGTCCTCGACCGTCTCGTGCATCGATGGCGGTGAGTCGACGCGATCGGAGAGCCCGGTGCCGCGCAGGTCGGGTACGAAGACGCGCGCGAAGCGGCCGAGGCGCTCGAAGAACGCCAGCGACTCGGGGAGCGCGAGCATCGCCTCGATGTGCGACGTGAAGCTCGGGATGAAGACGAGGTTGTGCGGTCCGTCGCCGATGGTCGTGTAGGCGACCGAGACGCCGTCTCGCTTCACGTAACGGATCGGCGTGCGCGGCACCGGCGTCGCGGCGAGCGGCGCGACCGCGGTCGCGAGGATCCCCTGCGCGATCGCCGCGCGCACGGCCTGGATGCGCGACGAGACGCCGAGGCGTTCGTAGATCCGCTTGTTGTACCACCGGACCGTCTCCGGCTTGAGTCGCAGGCGCGACGCGATCTCGCGGTCACTCAGTCCCTCGCCGAGGAGGCGAAGGACCTCGAGGTCGCGGGGTCGCCATTGGGTGGAGGTCGGCATGCGCGGGAGGCGGTGAGGGACTGCGGAGGTGACGTTAGGGGACGGGCCACGAAGCGGCCAGCGCCGCCGTTGCTCGCCGCATCGGCGCTGGCTAGCCTTCCCTGCGTGCCCAACCCATTCGATGCGCGCCGTGAGCTGCTCGGCGCCGCCAAGAAGTTCATCCTCGAGACCCCGAAGGCGTCGGCACCGGCGCCCTTCGAGCCGCCTCGCCTGACCCTGGCTGCCCTGGAGAAGATCAGCATGTCCCGTTCGCGTGACCGCATCCTCGCCAACCTCGAGGAGATGTACAGCGAGGCCTTCAAGCGCGCGAAGGCGTCGGAGGACGAGTCGCAGATGGCGTCGCTCGACTTCGCCTATCGCCGCGAGCAGCTCTACTTCGAGATCCTCCTCGACGTGCGCGACGCGATCGAACGCCGCGGCTAGCGGCCGATGCTCCTCAAGTCGCTCGCCATCGCCGCCCTCACCGTGAACTTTGTGATCGTGAATGCGCGCGTCTGGACGGGCGACCCGCGGCGTCCCTGGGCGGACGCGGTGGCGGTCGAGGGCGACCGCATCAAGGCCGTCGGGTCGAGCGCCGAGATCATGAAGCTGGCCGCCGGAGCGCGCGTGATCGACGCACGCGGTGCGATGGTCGTCCCCGGCTTCACCGACACCCATGTCCACTTCATCGACGGCGGCTTCCGCCTCGCGTCGGTGCAGCTGCGCGATGCGCGGACGCCGGCCGAGTTCGTCGCGCGCATCAAGGCGTTCGCGGCGACGGTGCCGGCGGGCACCTGGATCCTCGGCGGCGACTGGGACCACCAGAACTGGGGTGGCGAGCTGCCGACGCGTGCGTGGCTCGACTCGATCACGCCCGGGCATCCCGTCTTCGTGACGCGCCTCGACGGGCACATGTCGGTCGCGAACTCGCTCGCGATGCGCCTCGCAGGCGTGACGCGAGCCACGCCGGACGTCGAGGGCGGCGAGATCGTGCGTGACGCGACGGGCGAGCCCGCGGGCGTCCTCAAGGACAATGCGACGGGTCTCATCGAGAACGCGATCCCGGCGGCGAGCGCCGAGATGAACGACCGCGCACTCGAGGCGGCGATGACCTACGTCGCGCAGAACGGCGTGACGGCGGTGCACAACATGGGCACGTGGGACGACCTCGAGGTCTTCACGCGCGCGCACGCCGCGGGCCGCTTGCGCACGCGCGTCCACGCCGCCGTCCCGCTCCGCAGCTGGGCGCGCCTCGCCGCGTACGTGAAGGCGCGCGGCGGCATGGGCGACGCGTGGCTCCACTACGGCGCGCTCAAGGGCTTCGTCGACGGCTCGCTCGGCTCGCACACCGCGGCGATGCTCGCGCCCTTCACCGACGCGCCGGACGACCGCGGCTTCAACGTGACGAGCAACGAGGAGCGCTACGCCTGGATCAAGGGCGCCGACGCTGCGGGGCTCCAGGTCTTCGTGCACGCGATCGGCGACCGCGCGATCCGCGAGCAACTCGACATCTTCGAGCGCGTCGCGCGAGAGAACGGCGCACGCGACCGGCGCTTCCGCATCGAGCACGCGCAGCACATCGCGCCGGCCGACCTCGCGCGCTTCGGCGCGCTCGGCGTGATCGCGTCGATGCAGCCGTACCATGCGATCGACGACGGCCGCTGGGCCGACCGCGTGATCGGTGAGGAGCGCGCCAAGGGGACCTACGCGTTCAAGTCGTTGCTCGATGCCGGTGCGACGGTCGCATTCGGCTCGGATTGGTTCGTCGCGCCGCCCACGCCGCTCGAGGGGATCTACGCCGCGGTCACGCGCCGCACGCTCGACGGCGCGCACGATCCCGCCGGGTGGGTGCCCGGTGAACGGATCACGGTCGAGCAGGCGCTGCGCGCCTACACGCGATCCGCTGCCTTCGCCGGGTTCGACGAAGGACAGCGCGGCATGCTGCAGGCCGGCATGCTCGCCGACCTCGTGATGATCGACCGCGATCTCACGCGCATCCCGGCGCCGGAGATCCGCGAGGCGCGCATCCTGCTCACGATGGTGGGCGGGAAGGTCGTCTTCGAGCGCTAACCCCCGAGACGTGTCCCCGACGCGCCGGAGTCAGAGCGGCTCGAACCGCGCCTGGAAGAACCGCAGGTACTTCGGCTCGTACGTCATCCGCAGTCCGCGCACGCGCTCCCGTCCGTCGTGGATGGCCTTCACCGATTCCGCGATGACGTCCATGTGCGCCTGCGTGTAGACCCGGCGCGGGATCGTGAGGCGTGTGAGCTCGAGACGGGGTCGGTGGTGGTCGCCCGTCGCCGGGTCGCGCCCCGCGCTCACGATGCCGCGCTCCATGGTGCGGATCCCGGAGTCGAGGTAGAGCTCGGCGGCGAGCGTCTGCGCGGGGAACTCGTCTTGCGTCAGGTGAGGGTAGAAGCGCTTCGCGTCGAGGAAGATCGCGTGCCCGCCGATCGGCTCCATCATCGGGATGCCCCACTCCTCGAGCAGCATGCCGAGGTATCGGACCTGCCCCACCCGCGAGCGGACGTGCTGGTCCTCCACCGACTCGGCGATGCCGATCGCCATCGCCTCCATGTCGCGTCCGGCGAGCCCGCCGTAGGTGTGCAGCCCCTCGAAGACCACGACGAGGTTGCGCAGCTCCTCGAACGTCTCGAAGTCGTTCACCGCGACCCACCCGCCGATGTTGACGAGCGAATCCTTCTTGGCGCTCATCCATGCGCCGTCGGTGAGGCGGCAGAACTCGTGCAGGATCCCGGCGATGCTCCGGTCGGCGTAACCCGGCTCGCGCTCCTGGATGAAGAACGCGTTCTCGATCGCGCGCGTCGCGTCGAGGTAGAGCCGCACGCCGTGCGCATCGCACCAGGCGCGCAGCGCCTTCACGTTCGCCATCGAGACGGGCTGCCCGCCCGCCATGTTCACTGTCGCCGCGAGCGAGATGTAGGCGATCTGCGCCGCACCCTCGCGCGCGACGACCGCATCCAGCTTGGCGATGTCGATGTCCCCCTTGAAGGGACTGCGGTCCTGCGGGTCGTGCGCCGCGTCGACGATGACGTCGACGAAGATGCCGCCCGCCAGCTCCTGGTGCAGTCGCGTCGTCGTGAAGTACATGTTGCCAGGCACGAACTGCCCGGGCTTGATGACCGTGCGCGAGATGAGGTGCTCCGCGCCGCGCCCCTGGTGGGTGGGGACGACGTACTCGAAGCCGTAGTGCTTCTGGATCGCCTCCTCGAGGTGATAGAAGTTCTCCGACCCGGCGTAGGCCTCGTCGCCCATCATCATGCCGGCCCACTGACGGTCGCTCATCGCACTGGTGCCGCTGTCGGTGAGCAGGTCGATGTAGACGTCGCGTGACCGCAGCAGGAACGTGTTGAATCCCGCGTCCCGCAGCGCACGCTCGCGCTGGGGCCGCTCGGTCATCGTGAGCGGCTCCACCATCTTGATCTTCCACGGCTCGGCCCAGGAGCGGCGGCCGAGCTGCTGGCCGAAGGTGCGCGGGGTGTCGGTCATCGATGGCGTGTCCGGTCGCATGCGAGGATGGGAAGGGACCCGCTGCATGATCGGACCGTCGCGACCGGTGCGAGAGCGGAGGAAGCCCCGAACCGTTGTAAGGGATTCGCTGGCGAGGGCGCTACCGGATCGCGTAGAGCTGTCCGTCGGTGCTGCCGACGTAGAGCACACCGTCCGCGATCGCCGGCGACGAGAGGATCGACCCGACCGTCATCATCGTCCGCATCCCGATCATCATCCCGTCGAGCGTGCGGTCGGGATACATGCCGCCGGTGCGCATCACGCCGGTCGAGTCGGTCCACTTCGCACCGTTCTCCTTCGAGCCATCGGTCTGGAAGTGCGCGCGGAAGGCGCCGGTCCTGATGTCCATCGCGTGCATCCACCCATCGGACGTGCCGTAGAAGACGACGTCGCCCGCCAGCGCTGGTGACGAGAACGAGACCGCCTTGTTCTCGACGTCGAGCTTCACCGTGCCCGTCGCGACATCGAGCGCCTTGAAGCGGCGCCCGTCGGAGGTCGCGAAGTACACGACGCCATCGCGCACCGCGGGCGAGCCGATCGTCCAGCCGCCGCGATTGTCGTGCGTCCAGCGCGGCGCGCCCGTCGCGGCGTCCACCGCGTGGAACTTCCCGTCGCGCCCGCCGATGAGCACCGTGCCGTTCGAGACCGCGGGTGAGCTCGCCAGCCCGATCTGGTTGTAGATCGTCGTGTCGTTGCCCGTCGTGTAGCGCCAGCGCTCGCGGCCGGTCGCCGCGTCGAGCGCATAGAGGTTCCGGTCCCAGCTCCCGACATACACGACCCCGTTCACCACCGCCGGCGCGGCATGGATCACGTCGCCCGCGGCGAACTCCCACTGCTTCGCGCCGGTGAGCGCGTCGAGCGCATACACATGCTGGTCCCCGCTGCCGATGTAGAGCGTGTTGCCCACGATCGTCGGCGACGACAGGAACACGTCGAATGGATCCGGCATGCGCTCGGTGCGCGGCACCGCGCCGTGGATCCCCGGCGCGGTGAAGCGGCGTTCGCCGCGCGTCGCGAACTGCCACCGCTTCGTGCCCGTCGCCGCCTCCACCGCATAGACGTTGCCGTCGGCGCTGCTCACGTAGACGAGTCCGTTGGCCACCGCTGGCGACGAGGCGATCGCCCCCTCGGTCGCGAAGCGCCAGCGCTGCGCGCCCGTCGCGCGCTCCACCGCGTAGAGGCCCTGGTCCGTGCTGCCGACGAAGACAAGGTCGCCGCTCACCGCGGGCGACGAGATCACGCGGCCGCGCGTGCGGAACTTCCACGCGAGGCTGGCGAGTGTCGGCGGCGCCGAGGCGTACACGCCCTCGTGCGCCGGTCCTCCGCGGAACATCGCCGGCTGCGCGGCGAGGGAGGCAGGCAGCGCGGCGAGGAGCGCGGCGCGGCGCGAGGCGGAGCGGAGCAGCATCGGATTCCCGGCTGGGGTCGAGGTCGCGCGTCGAGGCGCCTACCTTCGACAACCCTACCTCGCCGGGGGTTCACTCGTGACGCCCAGTGGCTCCGCGCGAGGTGTGCGCGCGTCGAGCGCTACGGCAGCGTCGACGCGACCGCGACGTCGACGCTGTCGCGGATGCCGGTCGGCGTGATCGCGCGCACGCGGACGGTGCCGAGGGCCGATTTCGCAGTGAAGACGCCCTGTGCGTCGATCGTGCCGAGCCGCGTGTCGCTCACGCTCCAGCCGATCGGCGCCGCGACGATCGCCTGCTGCCCGTTCTGCGCGCTGGCACTGAACGTCGCCGTGCCGCCCGGGAGCACGGTGGTGCCGCGCGGCGTGATCGTCACGAACGCCGCATCGTATCCCGGCCCGATGTACTGGAGCGGCATCGCCGGCGCCGCAGGGACGCTTGCTCGCCGCAGGATCGCCTGGCCATACGCGTAGTAGAGCGTGGTCTGGCCGGCGCGGAGGTCGAGGTTCACATAGACGGTCTCGACCTCCTGCCGCATCGCGATGTCCACCGCGAGGCGCAACTCCTCGTCGCCCGCCGCCCACGGGAAGATCGTGTCCGCCGCCGTCGACTCGTCGTTGCGGTAGACAAAGACGCTCACCGAGTCGATGCCCGCGCCGAAGACGGCATTCGCCGTGGTCGGCTCGGGCCACTGCAGCGCGAGCGCGAGCGAGGCCCCGCTCGACGACAGCGACGGCTCCGGCGGGAGCGTCCCGCAGGAGAGCGCGGCGACCGCCGAAGCGGCGAGAAGGAGGCGGGGGATCGGTCGGTGCATCAGGTCAGTACCCCGCAATGTCCTCGTACGCCTTCGTGAAGTCCGACACCTGCGGGAGGATCTCGTCCTCGAGACTCGGCGCGTACCCGACGAACGTGTCCATCGACGCGACGCGCTTCACCGGCGCGTCGAGCCAGGCGAAGCAGTCGTCGGCGACGCGCGCCGCGATCTCCGCACCGTAGCCCCACGAGATCGAGTCCTCGTAGGCCACGATCACGCGCCCCGTCTTCTTGGCCGAGGCGTAGACCGTCTCCTGGTCCCAGGGCGAGAGCGTGCGCAGGTCGATGACCTCCACCGAGAGTCCCTTCTCCTCTTCGATCTGCTTCGCTGCTACCAATGCACGCTGGACCGTGGCGCCGTATGTGACGACGGTCACCGCGGAGCCCTCCTTCACGACCTTCGCCTTGCCGAACGGGATCATGAAGTTCGGGCCCGGATGCGCGCCCTTGTTGTACGTCTGCCGGTAGAGGTGCTTGTGCTCGAGGAAGATCACCGGGTCCTCGCAGCGGATCGCCGTGCGCAGGAGGCCGTTCGCGTCGAGCGCGTTGCTCGGGCAGACGACGCGGAGCCCCGGGCAGTGCGTGAAGAGCGAGGCGCCGGTCTGCGAGTGGTAGATCGCACCGCGGATGTAGCCGCCGTACGTCGTGCGCACGACGACCGGCGCGGCGAACTCGTTGTTCGATCGCCAGCGCATCGTCGCGAGCTCGTCGCGCAGCTGCATGTACGCGGTCCAGATGTAGTCGAAGAACTGCACCTCGACCACCGGCTTGAAGCCGCGCAGCGCGAGGCCGATCGCGCGCCCGACGATGTTCGCCTCGGCGAGCGGCGTGTTGAACACGCGCGTGCCGCCGAACTCCTTCTGCAGGCCCCACGTCACCTTGAAGACGCCGCCCTTGCCCTTGACCTTGCCGAGGTACTCCTCGCGCGAGACGTCGGCGACGTCCTCGCCGAACATCACGATGCGCGGGTCGCGGCGCATCTCGTCCTTCATGCACGCGTTGAGCAGGTCCACCATCGTCGTCGGGTCGCCCGTGAAGTGCGGGTCGTCCTCGGTGTCGAACTGCTCGCTCGTCGGGTCGACATCGGGCGAGAAGACGGCGAAGGGCACCGTCTCCGGCGCGGGCTGCGGCTGCACGAGCGCGTCGTCCGTCGCCGCGAGCACCTCGGCGTCGACCGACTCCTGGATCGCCTTGATCTCCGGAGCGCTCGCGTAGCCCTCGTCGATGAGCCACTTCGGGAAGACGGTCACGGGGTCCCGCGCCGCGTCGGCGTTGCGCTCGGCGTCGGGGCGGTACATCACCTCGTCGTCGGAGAGCGAGTGCGAGTAGGGGCGGATGACCTTCGCGTGCACGAGCGCGGGGCCCTTCCGCTCGCGCGCGTAGGCGACCGCCTTCTGGAGCACCTCGTACGAGGCGAGCAGGTCGCAGCCATCCACTTCCTGGATGTAGAGGCCCGGGAAACCGGTGAGGAGCTTCGAGATCGATCCGCCGGCGGTGTTCACCTCGACCGGGACCGAGATGGCGTAGCCGTTGTCCTCGACCAGATAGACGATCGGCAGCTTGAGGTTGGCGGCCGTGTTCATCGATTCCCAGAACTCGCCCTGCGACGTCGTGCCGTCGCCGGTGGACACGAACACGACCTCGTCCTTCTCGAAGCCGTCCTTGATGCCGAGTGCGCTCGCGCGCACCGACGCTTCGGCGGAGCCGACGGCCTGGAGGAACTGCGTGCCGGTGGGCGAGGACGATGAGACGATGTTGAGCTTCTTGTGTCCCCAGTGCGACGGCATCTGTCGGCCGCCGGAGTTCGGGTCGGCCGCGGCGCCGACGGCCGAGTAGAGCATCTCGGCGGGCGTCATGCCGAGCTGCAGGCAGAGGGCGCGGTCGCGGTAGTACGTGTAGAACCAGTCGTATGACGGCTTGAAGACCATGCCCGCGGCGGTCAGCACCGCCTCGTGGCCGGCGCCCGAGATCTGGAAGAAGATCTTGTTCTGGCGCTTGAGCTGGATCTCCTTGTCGTCGAGCCGGCGCGACAGGAGCATCGTGCGGTACGCCGCGACGAGTTGGGCCTTGGTGAGACCGTGCGTCGCGCGGCGGGCCTTGGCGGAAGTGGCCATGGTCGGGTTGGGCTGGGTGACAGGGCGCCGGGTTCGGGCGCGGGATCGATGAAAAGTAGCAGGAACGGCGGACTGGAGACGGGAGACGGTCGACGGCGGACACGCACGAACCGCCGGCTGGAGAGGTAGAGTGACAGGGTCCACGCCGTCCACCTTCCGCCGAACACCGGAGTCCGCATGCGGTTCGTCGTCTTGCTGCTCATCGCCACGTCCGCAGCCGCGCAGCCGTCGGCACCGCGCGCACCGGAGGGCTGGGCCTGGTCGCTCGACGGACCAGCGAATCTGAGCGCCGGGGGCAAGGCGATCGGCACCGATTCGCTCTTCGAGTTCGCGCTCATGGCGCCGGGGTGGCACCTCACCATGGGACCGGGTGCGGTGGTCCACGATCCGCGGGAGACGGCCGACCATCGATTCTGGCTCACCGCGGAACTGATCCTCTTCCCCGACGCGTCGATCCAGGGTGAGTACGGGATCTTCGTCGGCGGGAAGGCGCTCGATGGTGGGACCAAGCAGTGGTACGCGTTCGTCGTGCGCGGCGACGGCAGCGCCGCGGTGATGCATCGCGCGGGCCCTGACACGCACACGGTGATGCCCTGGACCAAGCACGCCGCGGTGAAGGCGCGGCCGGCGGACGCGACGGTCACGAACGTCGTTCAGCTCCGGGCCGAGCCGGACTCGATCCGCTTCCTCGTGAACGGTCAGCCTCTCACGGCCTTCGCGCGCTCGGACCTCGACGTGAACGGGCCGTTCGGGCTCCGCGTCGGCGCAGGCGTGAACCTGCATGTCACGAATCTCGATCTGACGCGGCGCCTGGCGCCGTTCCCGCAGCGGAGGTGAACACGGTGGTGCCAAGGCGGTCATGGACGCTCGGAGCGTTCCCGTTGTTCCTGGCGATCGCCTCACTCGACGCGCAGGGCGCGCCTCCGCGCGTGGTCGTGCGCGACTCGGTCGGGACTCGCATCCCCTATGCCTCGGTGCAAGTCGGCGGGAGCAACCCGCGCACCGCGAGCGACTCGGGCGTCGTGGTGCTCTCCGTGCCGCGTGCCGATTCGCTCAAGCTGCTCGCGCGCCGGGTCGGCTTCGAGCCGTTCGAGGGTTGGGTGCGTCCGGACGATGCGGGCGACTACTCCGTGCCGCTGCGGCCGCGGCCGCGGAACCTGAATCGCGCGTCGAGCTATTCGCGCGACACACCGCTCGCGCGCGCCGGCTTCTACGATCGCATGGAGCGCGTCGCGCGCGGGGCGATGGTGGGGCGCTTCTGGACGCCGGAGGCACTTGAGCTGCGCAATGCGAGCCGCACCTCATCCATCTTCGAGGGAGACAACGTCGTCCGCATCCGTTGGGCGGACGGCAAGCCGGTGCTGATGGGTCGCGGCGGCTCATGCCCGATGGCGGTGCTCCTCGACGGCCAGCCCATGCCGGGGATGGTCGAGGAGCTGGGGACGCGCCGCGGCCACGTGGAGATCTGGTGGATGCTCCTCAACGGCATGGAGCTGGCTCGGGCCGAGCGTGCCTTCATCGCCACGCACTCGTCGATCGACGAGCTCGTGAACCCGGTCGCCGTGGTCGCGGTGGAGGTCTATCCGAGCGTGGCGGGGGCGCCGCCGGAGCTTCAACGCACGATGGCGAGCGAGGTGGTCTGCGGGATCATCGCGCTCTGGACGGAACGGTGACAACAGTACATCACAAATATCCGACTTTCGTGACTTCCCTTGCGCGCAATCACGTGACGTTGAATCTATTGCCGCGTCATTTCTGCGAGGACCGGCGCGGAGCTGCGCGCCACCTGCATTCGGGAGGCCCGTGACCGACACGTTCGGACAGGCATTCGAGCCCGCGACCCTTCGGCCGCTTCCAGCGACCGCGGTCTGGCGCCTCCTCCTCATCGACCAAACCCCGCTCGGGCAACTCGCCCCGCCGCGGGGTTTCGTCATTTCCGGCGAGGTTCGATGTCACGTCGGGTCGTCCACCATGTCGCGCTCGCTCGTGCCCCTCGGGGGCTATCGCGTCACGCTCGCCGCATGGAGCACCAGCAGCACAAGCGCCAGGTCAAGCGTGCGACCTTTCGAGATTGCGGACGCCGCTGTGTCTACTGCGGAACATGCCTGGGACTCGAGAACGCCACCCTGGATCACGTGATCCCGCTCTCCCGGGGCGGAAGCCACCTCCCGGGCAACCTCGTCTCCGCGTGCCAGCCCTGCAACCAGATGAAGGGCGCGCTATTGCCGATCGAGTTCTTCGCCCGCTATCCGACCGCCGGGCAGAACTTCATGCGCTACGCGCGCGCGGTGCACCGCCAGCTGAAGCGCGGCGCGCGACGAGCGGTGTCGCTGGCGTACGCCCAGGCGGCGTAGCCACCGACGGGGTCGAGAGGCTGGAGGACATCCGGGTGTCCTCCAGCCTCGTCGTCTCCAGGGCCAGCATCGTCCGCTTCCGGTCCGGGCCCCACGCATAGCCGCCCAGCTCGCCCGTCGAGCGGATCACGCGGTGGCAGGGGATGAGATAGCTCACCGGATTGCTCCCCACTGCCGATCCCACCGCCCGCGATGCCTTCGGGTCACCGATCATCGCTGCGATGTCGCCGTACGTCGTGACCGTGCCCGGCTCGATCTCGAGCAGCGCGCGCCAGACCTTCAACTGGAAGTTCGTCCCCTTCACGTGCAGTGCGAGTCCGCTCACCGGCGCGCTCCCCGGAGGCGGGAACGCCTTCGCCGCCGCGCCCCGCGTCGCGCCCTGGTCGGGCACGAGTTCCGCGCCGCCCCAGTCGTGGTGCAGCCGCTCGAGCGCTTCGCTGCGTGAGATCGGCTGCGTGAACGCGAGATGGCAGATGCCGCGCGGCGTCACCGCGATGAGGCACTCGCCGAACGGCGTCGGGTGGAAGCCGTACTTGATGACGAGTCCTTCGCCGGCGCGCTGATACTCGCCCGGCGTCACGGCCTCGGCGTTCACGAGCAGGTCGTGCAGGCGGCCCGGCCCCGAGAGCCCCGCCTCGAACGTCACGTCGAGCAGCGGTCGCCGCTCGCGGAGCAGCCGCTTCACCACCTCGGCGGTGCGATGCTGCAGGAATCGCTTGGGGCTGATGCCCGCCCAGCGCGTGAACAGCCGCTGGAAGTGCGCCTCGCTGAGGCCCACATGGTCCGCGACCGCGCCAAGGCTCGGCGCAACGGTGTGCTCGCGGTCGAGGTAACGGATCGCTTTCTCGATCCGCGCGTAATCGGTGTTGAGCTGTTCCGGCGACATGCTGTTCTCCTGCGTGCGGGTCACCCGCTATCTACGGCTCCCGCCGCACCCACTCAATCCGATTCTTGCGCCGGCTTCGCCCGCCCGACGCTGACTCCTGATGAGTGACCCCTGATGACTGACAACTGATGACTGACGACTCTCAGTAATCCACCGGCCTCAAGTAACTCTCCCCGATCGCCGCCCCCGACAGCATCGCCACCGTCGGCAACTTCCGCTTCCAGTGCGTCGAGTCGAGCCGCTTGGTCACGAGCCGGATCGCCTCCGCCGACATCCCCCTCGCGGCGAGCTCGCCCCCGTTCCAGCCATGCAGGATCCAATTGAGGATCTCGTCGGCGACGGCATAGCTCACGCCGAAATCACCTTCGTCGGTCTGGCCCTGCACGAGGTCGGCGCTCGCCGGCTTCTCGATGATCGCCTTCGGCACGCCCAAGTGCCGCGCGAGCGCCCACACCTGCGTCTTGAAGAGGTCGCCGATCGCATTCACCGGTGGCGAGTCGTCGGCGTGCCAGGTGAAGTACCCGAGCAGCCGCTCGCTCTTGTTGCCCGTGCCGAGCGGCAGCGCGCGGTGCTTCGCCGAGAGGTCGAAGAGCGCGATCATGCGCGTGCGCGCCATGACGTTCCCGCGGCGTGCCGTGTCGGCGCCGGGCTCGAGCGCGAGATAGCCGTCCACCGAGCCGGAGATGTCGAGCGTGCGCGACTCGATGCCCAGCTGGTCGATCACGAGCTGCGCATGCGCGAGCGAGTCGGGACTCGACGTGCGGTAGGGCATGCGCACCGCGATCACGTTCTCCTTGCCGAGCGCACGCGCGGCGAGCGTCGCGACCACTGCCGAGTCGACGCCGCCCGACAGTCCGACGATCGCCTTCGTGAAACCGCGCCGCGAGAACTCGTCTCGCAGGAAGGCGGCGAGCCAGCGCTCCACGAGCGCGGCGTCTATCTCGAGCGTGGGCGGGAGCCCGCGCGCGACCGCGCCCCCTTCCACCACGGACAGCGCACTCGCGCGGATCACCTCGGCCGCGCGCGCCCGCATCTGCGCGACGACCTTCGCGTGCATCGGGTCGTCGCGGATGGGCGCCTGCAGTGCCGGTGCGCTCGCGATCATGGGAGGGGTCGTGGTCTCGTCGCGCTGCGCGCCCCCGCCGATCCCGAGCGCGCGGTCGAGTTCGGTGCGCAGGAACGGCAGCGCCGCCTTCAGGTCGGAGAGCATCGGCATGTCGCTGCGCACGCGCGCGACATCGGCGAGGTCGATCGTCGCGGCGAGCATCGCCTCGTCGAACACCGGCGCACGCAGCCGCACGTCGCCGCGCGGTCCAGCGATGAGCGACCCGCCCTGGAACATCCGGCCGCCCTCGCTCCCGACGAGGTTCGCGAGGACGCAGAAGACACCCTGCTCCTCCGCGATGTCGCGGATCAGTCGCTCCCAGCGCTCGACACTCCCCGGGCCGGGCACCGCATCGGTGCGCGGAGCGGGGCCGCGCGCGGGCGCGGCGGCCAGCACGAACACGACCTGCGCGCCGTCGAGCGCGGCGATCGTGCCCGAGAGCGAGTGCCACGCGTCCTCGCAGACGAGCATCGCGACGCGTCCCCACGACGTGTCGAACGCGCGGATCCCATAGCCGCGCTCGACGAAGCGTTCCTCGTCGAAGAGCGAGTAGGTGGGCAGGAAGTTCTTGCGATGCAGGTGCAGGATGCGCGCTGGCCCGTCGCCGAGCGCGATGCAGGCCGCGGTGTTGTGGAGCTGGCCCGCGTGCCGCTCGTAGAAGCCGAGGATGACGTCGATCCGCGTGCCGGCCGGCACCGCGGAGGTGAAGCGCCACTGGATCGCGTCGAGCAGGGCCTGCGCCGAGAGCGCCACCTCGCGCACGCCGCCTTCGAGGAAGTAGCCCGACAGGATCGTCTCCGCGAAGACGACCACCTGCGGGCGCGGCTCGAGCGCGACGGCCTGCGCGATGAGCGCGCCGATGCGGTCGAGGTTCCCCTCGAGGTCTCCCTTCCGTGGCCGGAACTGCGGGATGGCGAGCGTCAGCATGCTCGAAAGGTGCGGGGTCGGGGGCCAAAGGGGTACGGGCGGAACGTCGCTCGAGGGAGATTGCGCGCCGCTCGCGTGTAGAATTCGGGACCCATGCGGTCACCCGTCCACGCCGTCGCGCTCCTCGTCGTCCTCGCCGCCCCTGCGCTCCCGCAGCAGGCGGCTCCTGCCACGCCCGTCGGGGAGGCCTGGCGCATCGTGCGCCCGCCACAGAGTTCGCTCGTGCTCGCGCGCGACGGCTCGCTCATCGGCGAGATCGGCAAGCAATGGCGCACGAGCGTCCCGCTCGCCACGCTGCCGCGCCATCTCGGGCAGGCGTTCATCGCCGTCGAGGACCACCGCTTCTACGAACACGATGGTGTCGACATGATCGGTGTCGCCGCCGCCATCCGCGACAACCTGATGGGCGGCAGCCGCGGCGCGAGCACCATCACGCAGCAGCTCGTCGGCAACATGCATCCCGAGATCATCGACCGGACCGACCGCTCGCTCTCGCGCAAGCTGCGAGAGCAGACGGCCGCCCGTGAGATGGAGAAGCACTACACCAAAGCGCAGATCCTCGAGGCGTACCTCAACCAGGTCAGCTTCGGGCGCGGCCTCTTCGGCGTGGAGGCGGCGGCGCGGCACTTCTTCGGCAAGACCGCATCGCGGCTCAGCATCGCCGAGTCGGCGACGCTCGCCGCGATGCCGAAGGGGCCGTCGATCTACGACCCCGTGCGCTATCCCGATCGCAATCGCAACCGCCGGAACGCGATCATCGGGCTGATGGCGACGCAGGGGATGATCACGGCGGAGCAAGCGAGGGCGGCCAAGGCCGAGGAGCTCAAGACCGCGCCGAACCTGGGCATGTCGGTCTCGGCGCCGTACTACGTGGACGCGGTGCGCGCGCGGCTCGAGCGCGCGGGGATCCCCGTGGGCGAAGGCGGCTACACGGTCCTCACGACGCTCGATCCCGCGCTGCAGCGGCAGGCGACGATCGCGCTGGTGGAGGGGACGGCCGCGGTCGAGGCTCGGGCCGGCTACCGGCACGCGACGTTCGCGAACAAGCCGCGCGGCAGCACCGACTACCTGCAGGGCGCGCTCGTCGCGATGGACCCGGTGACCGGCGACGTGCGCGCGCTCGTCGGCGGACGGAACTACCAGGAGTCGCAGTTCAATCGCGCGGTGAACGGCGTGCGGCAACCCGGCTCCACGTTCAAGCCGATCGTCTACGCGCGGGCGATCATGGACTCGATGCCGCCGAACGCGATCGTGAGCGACACGGCGGTGGAGATCGCGTACGACCTGCAGGTCTATCGCCCGCAGAACGCCGACGGGGAGTTCCTCGGCCCGCTCACCTTGCGGCAGGCGCTCGCGAAGTCGCGCAATCCGGTCGCGGTGCAGCTCTGGGAGCGCTTTGGCGCCGATTCGATCATCGCGCTCGCGAGGCGCATGGGACTCTCGGCGCCCATCGCGCCCTATCCGTCGAGCGCCATCGGCGCGTCGGTGGTGCGGCCGATAGACCTCGTGAGCGCCTTCACGGCCTTCGCGAACCTCGGCCTGCCGGTGGAGCCGCGGTTCATCATCCGCGTGCAGGATCCGGCGGGGCGCACGGTCCACGGCGAGTCGATCCGCTTCGGCGTGATCGCGATGGACTCGAGCGTCGCCTTCGTGACGCGCGAGATGATGCGCGAGGCGGTGGAATCGGGGACCGCGACTGCGGTGCGCCGATACATCCCGGCGACGACGCCGGTGGCGGGGAAGACCGGCACCACCGACGACAACACCGACGTCTGGTTCGTCGGGATGACGCCGCAGATCGTCGCCGGCGTCTGGCTCGGCTTCGACCGTCCGCGCATGATCACGCCGGGCGCGGCCGGCGGCACGCTTGCCGCGCCGATCTTCGGCCAGATGCTCGCGCGCTGGGGGGGACTCACCGACGAGCAGTGGATCCCGCCGCACGGCGTCGTCGTCGCCGAACTCGATCGCGAGACGGGTCTGCTCGCGGAGCTCGAGACGCCGCCCGAACGCCGGTACATCGAGTACTTCGTCGCGGGCACGGAGCCGCCGGCACTCCGCATCGACTTGCGGCGGCTCTTCCGCCTGGGGCCGATCGTCGGGTACTGACGGTCGGTGCAGCGGGTTGCACTCCGGCTGTGACGCACGTCCGTGACTGGACCCGGACGCGTCATTAGCTTCGGGGTATGAGCCGGGGGATCCCGGTCGAACATCCTTCCAGCTCCGCGATGCGCCGCCACCTCACCTGCACGCTCCTCGTCATCACTTTCGCCGCCGCCTGCGCACCAAGGGCCGCGGACGAGGGCGCGCAGGCGACGTCCGCGGACTCGGCGGCGACGGAACGCTTGCTCGACAGCTTGAGCGCCGCGAACCCTCCGGCAGCGGCGCCCGG
>Ga0137353_1000016_pt1 | contig 38954 bp, 31 predicted proteins | sample EasRivERMLT760_2_FD_104759 | JGI IMG/M metagenome (GOLD analysis project Ga0137353, IMG submission 104759) | Soil microbial communities from meander-bound floodplain in the East River, Colorado, USA - East River MetaG ERMLT760_2 | ecosystem: Environmental > Terrestrial > Soil > Floodplain ...
CAACTCCGTTGATCGGTCCGGCAACTCCGTTGATCGGTCCGGCAACTCCGTTGATCGGTCCGGCAACTCCGTTGATCGGTCCGGCAACTCCGTTGATCGGTCCGGCAACTCCGTTGATCGGTTCGGCGACTCCATTGATCGGTCCGGCAACTCCGTTGATCGGTTCGGCGACTCCATTGAACGGTCCGGCAACTCCGTTGATCGGTTCGGCGACTCCATTGATCGGTTCGGCAACTCCGTTGATCGGTTCGGCAACTCCGTTGATCGGTTCGGCAACTGCGTTGGCCGGCCCGGTAACTGCTTGGCGCTGCGCGACTTGAGAGCGGCAGCAGGTCGCCAGCGGTCGACACGTCGCGAGTCTCGATCTCCCGCCCTCTAGTTCCAGCTGTCGCGGTCTGACACCTCCGTCTCGGTCCGCCAGTCGCGATATTCCCCCCGTGACTCCCGCCCCCCGCCGCCGCATCTGGCGCATGCCGACGCCCGAGCCCGCCCCTGAGGGCCGCGCGCAGGACGTCGAGCTCCTCGGAGACCTCGCCCACGCACTGCTGCGCGCCGAACGTTCCGACGAGGCGTTCCAATTCGCGCTCGACCGCACCTGTCCGGTCGTCCGCGCGGCGCTCGGCTCGGTGTTCGTGCTCGACGGCGCCTCCGAACTCATGCGCCTCGTCGCCGAGCACGCGTGGCCCGATCGCTGGCGCCCCTGGCTCGGTGAGATGCGCGTACGGGTGGGTTTCGGGCCGAGCGGCGAGGCCGTGAGCGAGCGCCGCGCGATCGAGGTGCCCGACGTCCTCGCCGATCCGTCGCTCGAGGACTGGCAGGAGGTCGCGGGCGAGCTGGGGTTCCGCGCGCTCGTCGCGCTGCCGCTCATCACCAACGCGGGCGCGGTCGGCGCGGCGACCTTCTACTTCACGGAGCCCGGCTCGCCCGACCAGCGCGTGCGCGCGTTGTTGCGCGCCGCGGCGGACATCATGGCAGCGATCGCCGAGAAGGAAGCGCTGCAGGATCGCCTCCGTCGCACGGAAGCGGCGCTAGATTCCATCAACACAGTCAACCCAATGCCCGTACCGGGTGTCGTAGGCAAAGAGGAAAACACGTGAGACATCAGCAGAGCGGACGCACACTCCAGCAGCAGCGCACGAGCCTCCCGCCCGACGAGGTGCTCGACGCCGCGCGCGAGTTCTTCTCACGCGGCTCCGGCATCTACTCGGCGTTCCTCGAGAAGCAGGGGCCGACGTGGATGAGCCTGCGCGGGCAGGGGGGCGAGGAGATCGTGATCGCCGCGTCCAAGGAGACCAGCGGCACCGCCGTCACGGGCTCGTCGTACATGTTCGACGCGCAGGTGGCGCAGTTCCTCTCCACGCTGCCGCCCGCCGCCGCGCCGGAGCCCGTCTCGTGAGCGCGCAGGTGAACGCGCTGCGCGCGCGCCCGGGCGTGCTCGCGCTCGGAGCCGATGGCCCCGGCGCGATCACCGTGCGCGTGCAGGTCCCCGAACTGTGGGACACGCTCGCGGTGCGCTGCAGCGCGGACACCACCTGCCTTATGATGAAGAAGGCGGTGCTCGAGGCGTTCGGAGAGCGCCACAACCCGGCCGAGGACTACGTCCTCAAGCTGCGCGGATTCGAGGTGCTCGATGAGCACGCGCCCGTGTCGGTCGCCGGGGCGCACGAGGGCTCGACGTTCCTGCTCTCCATCCGCCGCCGCCGGCCCGTCCGCTGACCACTGCGGCGAGCGCCCCTTCCCAGTCCGACCGCGACGCGCTGCTGGCCGCTGCGGCGCGTCTCCGCGCCGAGGTGGGCCGCCGCATCGTGGGACAGGAGACGGTGCTCGATGAGATCCTCATGGCGCTCGTCGCGGGTGGCCACGCGCTGCTCGTCGGCGTGCCGGGACTCGCGAAGACGCTGATGATCCGCTCGGTGGCCGAGGCGATGGACCTCGAGTTCCACCGGATCCAGTTCACGCCCGACCTCGTGCCGAGCGACATCACCGGCACCGAGCTGCTCGAGGAGGACACGCAGACGGGGCATCGCTCGTTCCGCTTCGTGCGCGGCCCCGTCTTCGCGAACATCGTCCTCGCCGACGAGATCAACCGCGCGCCGCCGCGCACGCAGGCGGCACTGCTCGAGGCGATGCAGGAGCATCGCGTCACCGCCGCGGGCCAGACGATGACGCTGCCCGAGCCGTTCTTCGTGCTCGCGACGCAGAACCCCATCGAGCAGGAGGGGACGTACCCGCTCCCCGAGGCGCAGCTCGACCGCTTCCTCTTCGACATCCGCATCGGATATCCGAACGCGGACGAGGAGGTCGCCATCCTGCGTGCGACGACTGGAGTCGGCGATGCAGCGCTGCGCCCGATACTCGACGCGACGCAGGTGAGAGCGCTGCAGCGCATGACGCGCGAGGTTCCCGCGGCCGACGCGGCGCTGCGCTACGCGGCTGCACTCGCGCGCGCCACGCGGCCCAAGGGCGGGGAGGCGACGGCGCTCGTGGAGCAGTACGTGCGCTGGGGCGCGGGGCCGCGCGCGGGGCAGGCGCTCATCCTCGGCGCGAAGGCCGCCGCACTGCTCGCCGGTCGCCATGCGGTTGCGCCCGAGGACATCCGTCGCGTCGCGCGGCCGGTGCTGCGCCATCGCGTGCTGCCCAACTTCGCCGCCGAGGCGGAGGGGATGGACAGCGAGCGGATCGTCGAGGACCTGATCGCGCGCGTGCCTGAGCCGCGCGGCCTCACCGGGATCTAGGCCGTGGCGGTGGGCCCGTACGGCGCGTTGCTCGACGCCGTGCGCGGCGTGCGATGGCCTGCGCGACGCCCGGTGCCGGGCGGCGCGCCGGGTGCGCACCAGGCGCGAACACGCGGCATCGCGCCCGAGTTCGCCGAGTACCGGCCCTATCGCCAGGGTGATGATCCGCGCCGGCTCGATTGGAAGTTGCTCGCGCGCTCCGATCGCGCGTTCATCCGATTGGCCCCTGACCATGCGACGCTCGGCACGACCTTCATCGTCGATGCGTCGGCGAGCATGGCGTTCGAGGGGAAGTGGACGCTCGCCAAGCGGCTCGTCGTCGCGCTCGCGGCGGTGGCGCACGCGAGCGCCGATCCCGTTGGGATGGTCGTCGTCTCGTCGGAGCGGCCGCGGCGGTTGCCGGCGCGCGCGAGGGGCGGCGTGGTGGCCGAGCTCGCGCGCACGCTCGACGACACCGAGCCCGCGGGTTCGGCGGAGGTCGCGCTCGCGGTGGCGACGTCGGCCGCGCGCTGCGTGGTGCTGACCGACGCACTCGGCGACGCTGACGCGCTGCGCGCGGCGCTGTCGCAGCATCGCGCGCAGGGCGGGGAAGCGCACCTGCTGCACGTGGTGTCGCGCCTCGAGCTGGAGCCGCGCGCCGAGGGCGTGATGGCGACCGACCCCGAGGACGAGCGCGTGGCGCGGCCGCTCGTCGCCGATACGCGCGAGGGATACCACACGGCCTTCGATGCGTGGCGCGCCGAGCTCGCGCGGCGCGTGCGCGCGGATGGGATCGCGTACCACGAGGTGGTGGACGACGCGCCGGTGGATCAACTCGTGCGTCGCATCGTGATGCCCGCGGGTGTGGAGGGGCGGCGATGAGTTTCCTCGCGCCGTTCATGCTGGTAACGGGCGCGCTCGGCGCCTTGGGCGTCGTCGCGCTGCACCTGCTCTCCACGCGGCGCCCGCCCCGCGCGGTGCTGCCGACGGCGCGGTTCGTGCCGGAGAGCGAGGCGCGCGCGGTGTCGCGCTCGTCGCGGCCGACGGACCTGCTGCTGCTCGCGGTGCGCGTGGCGGCGCTGCTGCTCATCGGCGCGGCGTTCGCGCGGCCGGTGCTCGATGCGCCGGGCCCGAGTGTGCGCACGGTGGTGCTGCTCGATGTCTCGGCGAGCGTCGCGGATCGCTCGGCGGCGGCGCGCGCTGCGACGGAGCGGCTCGGCGAGGGTGGGGCGATGGTGGTGTTCGATTCGACGGCGCGTGCCGTGCGACCCGGTGATTTCGACGCGCTGCGGGATTCCGCGCGCGCGGCGCACGGGATACTCTCGGCGGCGCTCGCCGCGGGCGTGCGCGAGGCGAGAGCGATCGCGCGCGGCGCGGATTCCGTGCGGATGGTGCTGGTCTCGCCGCTCACGGAGGAGGAGTTCGACGCGGCGACGACTGCGATGCGCGCGACGTGGCCGGGCGGGATCACGCTCGTGCGCATCCCTGGGGTGAGCGACACCGCAGTCTCGGCATCGCCGACGCTCGACACACCACTCGGCGACGACCCGTTCGCACCTGCGATCGCGCGGCTCGCGGCGTCGCGCGGCGGGCACTCCGTGCGTGTCGTGCGGCGTGCGCTCACCCCGAGCGACTCGGCGTGGGCGCGGCTCGCGGGGCGCGTGCTCGTGCACTGGCAGGTGGGCGAGGGCGCTGTGACCGCGGCGGACGGCGTGATCGCGTTCGGCCTGCACCCCGCGACGCTCGTCGCGCCGCTGGCGCGGCTCGCGGGCGTGCTCGACGACATGGCGCTCGCGAGTGCGCCCGCGAGTGCGCCCGCGAGTGCGCCCGCACGCGTGATCGCGCGCTGGCGCGACGGCAGCGTGGCCGCGACGGAGCGCCGCGTGCTTGGCGGCTGCGTGCGCGACGTCGCCGTCGGCATCCCGCTCGCCGGCGACCTTACGCTGCGCGCGCCGTTCGAGGCGTTCCTCGCGGCGATGGTCGAGCCGTGCGGCGGCGCACGCGGCCTCGCGGTGAGTGATTCGGCTGCGCGCGCGTTCGCGGGCGGTGAGGAGGCCGTGGCGGCGCGCACGCTCGCCGCTGCCGGTTCCACCGATGCGACGCTGGCCGCCTGGCTGCTCGGCGCGGCGCTGCTCGCGCTCGCGGCCGAGTGGTTCGTGCGACGTCGGAGGCACGCATGACGCGCGAGACGATCGTCCGGCGGCTCGGCGCTGCGCAACGCACGCTCGCGTTCGCCCTCGCGGTGCGCGCACTCGGCATCGCGATCGCCGCCGGGACGGCAGCGCTTCTCCTCTTCGCGCTCGTTGACGCGCTCGTCGGACTGCCGATCGGGCTCAGGCGCCTCGGCGTGCCGTTCGCGCTCGCTGCGGCGGCAGCGGTGCTGCTGCGCGACGCGGTGACTCGCATCAGGCCCGCGTTCACCGCATCGGCCGAGCAGGTGGCGCTCTGGTTCGAACAGCGGATCCCGACGCTGCGATACTCGTTGGTCACCGTCGTGGGGGGACCGTCGACCGGCGACTCGGCTCCGCTGCTGGGAGCCGCAAGCGCCGCACCGCTCGAACGGACCGCACGCACCGCCGCTCGCCTCGCGATCGTCCGCCCGCTGCTCGCCGCCGCGATCGCGCTCATCGCACTCCTCGCCGCCCCGCGCGGGGCGATGGCCCGCCTCACCACTCCGCGCGCCGGCGATTCGCTCGACCGCCCCGGCGCCGCCGCGCGCGGCGCGGCGGACCCGCTCGCCGCGATCGTCGTGCGCGTGCGGCCCCCGGCATACACGGGACTTCCCGAGCAAGTGATTGACGATCCCTCGTCCGTGCACGCGCTCGCCGGCGGACGCGTCGTCGTCGAAGGGCGCGGTTCGGGCGTCGACGCGCAGGTCGGCGATGCGCGGGTCACGAGCGTCGAGCGCGACGGGCGCTGGCAGCTCGCGCTCTCCGTGCCCGTCGAGCCGCTGGGCGTCCGCTTGAAAGGCGCCGCACGCGAGCGCGTCCTCGTAATCGAGCCCATCGCCGACTCGGTGCCGGTCGCGCGACTCGACGTGCCGACGCGGGACAGCGTCCTGCGCGCCGCCACGGGAACCGTCGTGTTGCGCGCCGAGCTGCGCGACGACCACGCGCTCGCCGACGCCGCCTTCGAGTACGTCGTGAGCAGTGGCGCGGGCGAGACGTTCACCTTCCGCGGCGGCCGCATCGCCGCGCGCACCTTCCCCGCGGGGACGGGCGCCGCGCGCCTCGACGGCAGCTTCGCACTCGACACGCTCAAGCTCGCGCCGGGCGACCTCGTGCACCTGCGTGCCGTCGCGCGCGACCGCAACGATGTCACGGGCCCCGGCGTCGGCGCATCCGAGACACGCACGCTGCGCATCGCGCGCGCAGACGAGTACGACTCGGTGAGCGTGGACCCCATGCCGCCGACCGAACCGGAGAAGAACGCGCTCTCGCAGCGCATGATCCTCCAGCTGACGCAGGAACTCCGCGCGCGCGAGCGCCGCATCGGCGTGGACCAGACGAAGCGCGAGTCGCGTTCCATCGCCGTCGAGCAGACGCGCCTCCGCAAGCGCGTGGGCGAGATCGTCTTCACGCGTCTCAGCGAGGACCAGGGCGAGCACGCGCACTTCGCGGGCGACGGACATGAGCATGGCCCCGAGCGTCCGGTGGATCCCGACGCAGTGCTCGCCGCCGCCGAGGCGGCGTCGAACGTCGATCGCTCGGCCGCGCTCGAGGGCGAAGCCGACGAGTCGCCCGTCGTCGCGATCAATCGCCCGCTGCTCGAGGCCTACAACCATATGTGGCAGGCCTCGACGGAGCTCGAAGTCGGGAACCCGCGCGCAGCCATCCCATGGATGGAGCGCGCGATCGCGGCGCTGCAGCGTGCGCGTGCGGCGGAGCGCATCTACCTGCGCGGGCGGCCACCGCGCGTCGTGGTGGACCTCGCGAAGGTGCGCGGGGCGGGGCGCGAGAGGAGCGCGCCCTCCGCTCGTTCGGCGCGCGCGGCGCTCGACCCCGATCGCGAGGCGCGTCTCGCGCGCTTCGACTCGCTGCTCGCGACCGTCGCGAGCGATCCGCTCGGCGCGACCGATGCGCTGCTGCTCCTGCGGCTCTCGCTCCCGCCGGATGAGCGCGCGTCGGCGGCCGCGCTCACCGCAGCTGCCGACGCGGTACGAAAGGGCGGCGATGTCACGGCTGCGCTCCAGCGCGCGCGTCGCGCACTCGCCGGGCCGCCGGTGCGCACTGAAGCCCTCGGTCCATGGGGGAGATGATGGCCGACTTCATCTTCGCCACCGCGCAGTACGATTCCGGCGATTGGGACAGCGCACCGCTCGTGCCCGCGAACATCATCGACTCGGTCGCGCGCTACACGTCCATCGACGTCGCCGCGACCGGCGTGATCGTGCCGCTCGGCTCGCGCGACCTCTTCAAGTATCCGCTGGTCTATCTCACCGGCCACCTGCCCGTGCGGTTCAGCGAGTCCGAGCGCACCACGCTGCGCGAGTACTGCGCGCGCGGCGGCCTGCTCTTCGTCGATGACCACAACCACGACGTCGACGGCGAGTTCCACAAGTCGGCGACGGAGGAGATCGCGCGCGCGGTGGGGCCGCTCAAGGACCTGCCGAACGATCACGCGCTCTATCGCAGCTTCTTCCCCTTCGCCGACGGGCCGCCCACGACGAGCCACGAGCTCAACGGCTGGGGCGACAACCTCGTGCACAAGCACCTGCAGGCGGTGCTGCGCGGCGACCGCCTCGCGGTGCTCTACAGCAGCAAGGACTACAGCTCGGAGTGGAACTACCATCCCGACAACAAGCGCTACTTCTCGGTGGACAACACGAAGTTCGGCGTGAACCTGGTGGTCTATGCCCTCAGTCGCTGAGTCGCGGTCGCGCATGGAGTCGGGGCTGCGCGCAGGCGCGGTGCTCGCGCTCGTCGCGGCGCTCGTGCGGCTGGTGCTCGCGGCGCAATCGGGCGGTGTGCCGCGCGCGCACGTTCGCGCCGAGGGCGGGCTCGCGCCGCGCGTGCGCGACTCGATCTCGGCGCATGCACGGGCGGGCGAGCGCGTGACGTGGAGCGGCGCGGTGAACGACATCGCGGCGACGAGCGAGCCGGTGCGCGATCCGTCGGCGCGGACGCGGATACTCGTCGCGGCCGCGGGCGGCGCGACGATCGGCGATTCGCTCGGCGCGATCGATTCGCTCGGCGCGATCGATTCGCTGCGGGCCGGTGGCGGCGCGCTCACGACGGCGGGGCTCGCGGGCGCGGTGCGCGTCTCGGGAGCGCGCATCGAGTCGCGCCCGAGCGCGCAAGCTGCGATCCCTACTGAGGCTCGCACCGTCTCGCGCATCGGTGCAGTGCCCGCGCGCCTGCTCGTGATCGGCCGCATCGGCTGGGAGTCGAAGTTCACCATCGCCGCGCTCGAGGAGGCCGGCTGGGTGGTGGACGCGCGCCTCGCGCTCACCGACACGCTTCGCGTCACGCAGGGACGCTCGGGCAATCTTTCGATCGCGACGCACGCCGCGGTGGTCGTGCTCGATTCCACCGCCGCCTCGCAGTCGGGCGCGATCACGCGTTTCGTGCGCGCGGGCGGCGGCCTCGTGCTCTCCGGCGATGGCGCGGCCACGTTCGCGGCGCTCGCGCCGGGGCGCACCGAACGCGAGCGCGCCGGCGATCGCGACGCCTTCGACCGCAACGACGCGAAGGCGGGGCTCCCGTTCCGGCCGCTCACCGCCGTCCGCAGCGACGCAGTGCTGCTCGAGGTCCGTGGCTCGCTGACGTCGGTCGCCGCACGTCGCGTGGCCGCAGGCCGCGTGGTGCAGTCGGGCCTCGCCGAGACGTGGAGATGGCGCATGCAGGGCGGGACGAATGGCCCCGAGGAGCATCGCGCGTACTGGTCGAACCTGGTCGCGACGGCGGCTGCCGCGACGTCCGTCTCGACCTCCGCCACGACCGACCTCGACGAAGCCCCGCTCGCCACGCTCGTCGACCGCCTCGGCCCACCCATCGCCGACGCACCACCGACCGTACCACCTTCCCAGACCGTCCCCGCCTGGCTCGGCCTCGCAGCACTCTCGCTGCTCCTCGCCGAGTGGGCCTCACGCCGCGCCAGAGGCGTCGCATGACGCTCGCTTTCATCTCGCACGCCGACGTCGGCTTCCACGACAACGGCTGGGACCATCCCGAGCACGTCGGCCGCATCCGCGCCATCACGCGCGCGCTGCGCTACGTACCCGATCTCTTCATGGGCCTCGACCACGTCGAGGGCCGCCACGCGACGGAGGACGAACTCGCGCTCGCGCACGACCGCGCCTACATCGCGCGCGTGCGCGAGCTGAGCGAAGCGGGCGGTGGCCGCTTCGACGCCGACACCACCGCGAGCGCGGGCACGTGGGACGCGGCGCGTGCGGCCGCGGGCTGCGTGATCGAGGGCGTCGAACGCGCGCTCGACGGTCGCAACGCGCGTTCCTTCGTCGCGGTGCGACCGCCGGGCCATCACGCGCTGCGCGCCCAGGCGATGGGCTTCTGCCTCTTCGGGACCGTCGCCGTCGGTGCGCTCCATGCGCTGCAGCGCGGCGCCAAGCGGGTGCTCATCGTCGACTGGGACGTGCACCACGGCAACGGCACGCAGTCCATCGTCGAGCGAAACGCCGACATCCACTTCGTCTCCATGCACCAGTGGCCCTGGTACCCGGGCTCGGGCGCCGCCGAGGATCGCGGCCCGCTCGGCACCATATGGAACGTGCCGATGGCCGCGGGGGAGCCCGCCGGGGCCTATCGCACCGCGCTGCTCACCGCGGTGGACGCAGCCACGGAAGGCTGGACGCCCGATCTCGTGCTCATCTCCGCCGGCTTCGACTCGCTCGCCGGCGATCCGCTCGGCGGCTTCACGCTCGAGCTCGACGACATCCGCCTCCTCACGCGCGCTCTCGTGGAGCGCGCCGAGCGGTGGTGCAGCGGGCGCGTGGTGAGCGCGTTGGAAGGCGGCTACGACCCCGATCGCATGGCGGCGGCGGTCATCGCACATATGGAGTCGCTGCGGTAGTTTCTGGGATGCCCAAGGGAACGCCCAGACGCCGCGCGAGCAAGGCCCTCCGGATGCGCCCGACGACCGGCGAATATCCGGTCGTCGTCGAGGAAGCTCGCCCGAAGTCGTGGTACCGCGATCCGTCCGGTGCCGTGCGGAAGGACATCGACCCCAAGGAGTTCGCCGCGATCGTCGCCGCGGGCACGGGCATGCTGTGGGTGGACATCGACCTCCGCAGCAGGGGCCAGCACGCGCTGCTCGAGAAGGCGTTCCGATTCCACCAGCTGAGCATCGAGGACACCCTCTCGCCCGAGGGACGCGTCAAGTTCGAGGAGTTCCCGAACTACGCCTTCGCCGTGGTGCGCGCCGTCCGTTTCGTCGAGGAGACGGCCGACCTCTACGACATCGAGACGTTCAACCTCTCCTGCTTCATCGGGCGCAACTATTTCGTGACGGTGCACGGTCCACACGCGCCGGGCGTGGATGCGACCCACGCGCGCGTGCAGCGGAACGCCGACCTCCTCGAGCGCGGGCCGAGCCGGCTGCTCCACCACGTCCTCGACGCGACGGTGGATGCGTACTTCCCGATCATCGAGCAGCTCGATGCGTTCGTGGACGGGCTCGAGGAGCGCGTGTTCGTGCACTTCGACCAGGAGTCGCTGCGCGACATCTTCTCGGTGAAGCGGCTCGTGCTGCAGCTGCGCCGGCACCTCTCGCCCATGCGCGAGGTGTTCAACATCATGCAGAACCGGCCCTGCGCGCTCATCCCCACCGACTCGCAGATCTGGTTCCGCGACATCTACGACCACGTCATCCGGCTCAACGAGTCGCTGGACACCTACCGCGACCTGCTCTCGAGCACGATGGACTCGTACCTCACGCAGGTGTCCAACCGGATGGGGATCGTCACCAAGGGCCTCACCGTCGTCGCGACGCTGAGCGTGCCGTTCGTCGTCGTGAGCGGGATGTGGGGGATGAACTTCAACGACATCCCACTCTCGGATTACCCGCACGGCTTCTGGGTGATGCTCGTGGTGCAACTCGGGCTGGGCGGCGGGCTGATCTGGGTGCTGCGGCGCCGCGGCTGGCTGTAGATTCCCACGCGTGTTCTGCCCTGACTGCGGGACCTGGAATCGGAGCGCGGCCCGCACCTGCGGGCAGTGCAGCATCGTGCTCCCGGCGGTGCCCGTCGCCATCGACGCTCCCGACCACCTGATCACGTCGCTGCGCCAGGCGACGGGGCAGCGCTACCGGATCGTGCGGCGCATCGGCAGCGGTGGCATGGCCGACGTGTACGAGGCGCGGCATCACATGCTCGACCGGCCGCTCGCGGTGAAGGTCCTGCACGCGCACCTCGCGCGCGAGCAGGAGATGCGCGAGCGGTTCAAGCGCGAGGCCGAGGCGGCGAGCCGGCTGCTGCATCCGTTCATCGCCTCGCCGCTCGACTACGGCGAGACCGACGAGGCCGTCTACATCGTGCTGCCGTTCATCGGCGGCGGCTGCCTCGCCGACGACCTCGGCATGACACGCACCATCATGCCGGGGCGCGCAGCGCGCATCGCGGCGCAGGTCGCCACCGCGCTCGACTACGCCACGCGGCAGGGCATCGTGCACCGCGACGTGAAGCCCGACAACGTGCTGTTCGACACCGACGGCAACGCCATCCTCACCGACTTCGGAATAGCGACGGCGCATTTCCATGGGCGCCTCACCGCCGGCGGCCGCGCGATGGGCACGCCGCACTACATGGCGCCCGAGCAGGCGATGGGCCGCTTCGTCGATGGCCGCGCCGACCTCTACGCCGTGGGCGTGATGCTCTACGAGTGCCTCATCGGCACCACGCCGTTCGACGGCCCCGATGGGTACGCGATCGGCTACAAGCACGTGCACGAGATGCCGGTGCCGCTGCAGTCGCTCGCGCCGCAGCTGCCGCGCCGGCTCTGCGAGATCACCATGAAGTGCCTCGAGAAGCTGCCCGACGCGCGCTATCAGCGCGGCCACGACCTCGCCGCCGATCTCTATGAATGGATGGCGCAAGAGGGCGTGAAGGACGAACCGCCGGTCCGCGCGGCGCGCTCGGCGGAGTGAACCCCGCCGCCTTTGCGGGGCGGCCGCGCCTCGTCGAGGTCGCACTGCCGCTCCCGCTCCTCCAGACGTTCACCTACGCGGTACCGGAGACCACGCGGCACGCGCTCGTCGCGGGGAGCCGCGTCGTGGTGCCGGTGCGCAACAAGCGCGCGATAGGCATCTGCGTCGGCGAGAGCGACGGCGCGTCGCTCGGTGAGAAGACGCCGAAGGCGATCCTCGATGTCCCCGATGCCGAGCCGTCGCTGCAGCCCGACCTGCTCGCGCTCTGCAAGTGGATCGCCGAGTATCACGTGGTGCCGCTGGGATTGGTGTGTCGCGCCGTGCTGCCGGCGGCGCTCGGCGTCGCGGCGCGGCCCGCGCCCGAGGGGCGATCGGAGCGGCTGCTCGTCATCGCGAAGGAACTGCCGACGCTGCTCGAGCGCGACGCGGCCTTCAAGCGGTCCCCGCAGCAGCGCGCGCTGTACGAGTTGCTCGAACAGCTCGGTGGCCGCGCGCCCGCGACGCTGCTCCTCGAGCGGCTCGGCTGCACGACCAGCGTCGTGGAGGGGCTCGTGAAGCGTGGGCTCGTGCGGAGCGAGCGCGAGGCGCGGCATCGCGATCCGTTCGCCGCGCGTCCGGGCATCTCCGCGCCGCGGATCACGCCGACGCCGGCACAGCAGGTGGCGATCGACGCCATCCTCGCCGGCGCGCCGGGCTCGGCGTTCCTGCTGCGCGGCATCACCGGCAGCGGCAAGACGCTCGTCTACCTGCAGGTGCTCGAGCAGGTGGTGCGACGCGAGGGGAAGAGTGCGATCGTGCTCGTGCCCGAGATCTCGCTCACACCGCAGGCGGTGGATCGCTTCCGCGCCGTCTTCGGCGACCTGGTGGCCGTATTGCACTCGGGACTCTCCGATGGCGAACGCCTCGATGCGTGGCGCGCGCTGCGGCGCGGCGAGAAGCGGATCGCCGTCGGCGCGCGCTCGGCGATCTTCGCGCCGCTCGCGGACCTCGGCGCGATCGTCGTCGACGAGGAGCACGAGGCGAGCTACAAGCAGGCGGAGACGCCACGCTACCACGCGCGCGACGTCGCGCTCATCCGCGCGCGCGAGACCGGTGCGCGCTGCGTGCTCGGCAGCGCGACGCCGAGCCTCGAGAGCTGGAAGAACGCGCAGGAGGGTCGCCTCGCGCTGCTCACGCTCAACGAACGCGTGGGCGGCGGCGCACTGCCCGCAGTGCGCGTGGTGGACCTGCGCAACGAGCTCAAGGCCTCGACGCCCGACGAGAAGGCGCGCCGGCAGGTCGTCTCGGCGACGCTCGAGGCGCTGCTGCGCGACCGCCTGAGGAAGGGCGAGCAGAGCATCCTCCTGCTCAACCGGCGCGGTTACGCGAGCTTCGTGCAGTGCCCAGAGGGACATGTCGCAACTTGTCCGAACTGTTCCATCTCGCTCACGTACCACCGCACTCCCGAGCGGCTCGTCTGCCACTACTGCCAGCACCAGGAAGCGGCGGGGCGCGCCTGCGGCGAGTGCGGCGCACCGATGGAGCGCCAGCGCGGTCTCGGCACGCAGCAGGTGGAGCGGCTCGTCGCCGAGCGGATCCCCGAGGCGCGCATCGCGCGGATGGACGTCGACACGACGAGCGGGAAATGGGCGCACGCGACGATCCTCGACCGCGTGGGCCGCGGCGAAGTGGACGTGCTGCTCGGCACGCAGATGATCGCGAAGGGCCTCGACTTCGCGAATGTCACGCTCGTCGGCGTGATCGATGCCGACGTGGGGATCAACCTCCCGGATTTCCGCGCGAGCGAGCGCACGTTCCAGCTGCTGGCCCAGGTGGCGGGGCGCGCGGGGCGCGGGCCGAAGGGCGGGGAAGTGGTGATCCAGACGCGCGTGCCGGGGCACCACGCGGTGACGCACGCGATGACGCACGACTTCCTCGGCTTCGTGGAGGAGGAGATGGCGGCGCGCGAGAGTCCGCCGTATCCGCCCACGCTGCGGATCGCGAACGTCGTCGTGAGCGGGCTCGACGAACTCGCCGTGGCCGCGTTCGCGCAGACGGTGAGCGAGTGGCTCGTCGGGGCGGATGCGAAGTTCGGGCTCGGGGTTACGGTGCTCGGGCCGGCACCTTGTCCGATCGAGCGGATCAAGTTGAGGTATCGGTGGCACACGATCCTCAAATCGCACGCCCCCGCGCCGTTGACGCGATTGCTCCGCGGGCTCATGCAAGGGGTCGATGTGCCGTCGGCCTCTGACATGCGGATGGTCGTCGACCGGGATCCTGTGTCGCTGCTCTGACCACCCGCAACGGCATTGACCACCGAGGCACAGAGGACACAGTGAACTGCCAAGGCGAACTACAACGGCATTTTCACCACAGGGGGCACAGGGGACACAGGGGGATTTGAGAGTGTCTCAGGCGCTCGCTCGCAGTCCCATTCTTTTCAAATGGAACCGCACGCCAACGCCCTCTCGGCACGAGACCCCCTGTGCTCCCTGTGCCCCCTGTGGTGAAAAGCAGTTGCAGTTCTTTGTGTCCGCTGTGCCCTCTGTGGTGAAAGCAGTGGCAGTTCTCCGCAGCGCAGAACCAGACCCCCTCGGCTAGATTCCGAACCATGGCCCAGCAGACCATCCCCCTCGCCTCCGACGCCCGCGAACGGCTCCTTCTCGCGATCGCGGAGACCGTCCCCCCCGAGCGGATCGCCGAGATCCATTTCTTCCCCCCGATCCGCCAGGGCCCCCTCGAGACGGGCGTCGCGGTGATCGCGGCGGAATCGGCCGTCGCGGGGCGCGAGCGGCACGTGGTCTACACGGCCCGCTACCGCTGGACCCGCAAGGGTCCCGAGCGCGGGAAGTGGGAGTGCGAGGTCGTCGCCGAGGCCGACGCGCCGCTCGTGAGCGTGGAAGTCGTCGTGCGCGGCGTGCAGCAGCGCGCCAACGACACCGTCGAACCCGAGCGTGTGTCGGGCGAGGATGCCCGCGCGCGCATCACCGACCTGCGGTGCCGGACCACCCCGTAGTCGAGCGGTTCGTCGGCTACCTGCGCGAGCACAACCTGCCCGTCACAGCGCAGCGGCTCGCCATCGCCGACGTCCTCCTCACCTCCGAGCGCCACCTCTCCGCCGACGAGGTCGCCGCCGAGGTCAGCGCGCGCGGCCGCACCGTCGGCACCGCGACCGTCTACCGCACGATCGACACGCTGCTCGAGAGCGGACTCGTCGTGGAGCGCGATTTCGGCGAGGGATTCCGACGCTTCGAGCCCGCGCGCGACGTGCCGCACCACGAGCACCTCGTGTGCACCGTGTGCGGCAAGGTCGAGGAGTTCCGCGACGAGCGGCTCGAACGCATCACCACCATCGTCGCCGAGTCCCGCGGGTTCGCGCGCCAGCGCCACCGCCTCGTGATCCACGGCGTCTGCCACGATTGCCAGACAAGGGGTACGCGCTGATGGAATCCGCCTCCGGCCAGCTCGGCCTCCTCATCGCGTTCAGCGCGGGGCTGCTCAGCTTCCTGAGCCCATGCGTGCTGCCGCTCGTGCCGAGCTACGTCACCTTCATCACCGGGATGACGCTCGAGGACCTGCAGCAGACCAAGCGCGAGACGATCCTCCACGCCATCACGTTCGTCCTCGGCTTCTCGCTGATCTTCCTCGCACTGGGCGCGGGCGCGACCGTCTTCGGCCAGCTCATGCTGCGCTACCGCGACTGGATCAGCCGCATCGGCGGCGTGCTGATCATCGTCTTCGGGCTCTACATGCTCGGCGCGTTCAACCTGTCGTTCCTCATGAAGGACACGCGCCTCCACCTGAGCAACAAGCCGATCGGTTACTTCGGCACGCTCGTGGTGGGCATCGCCTTCGGCGCCGGCTGGTCGCCCTGCATTGGCCCCATCCTCGGCGCGATCCTCACCATGGCGGCCAACGAGGCCGACCTGCAGCGCGGCCTGGTGCTCCTCGCCGCCTACTCGGCGGGCCTCGCGGTGCCCTTCCTGCTCGCCGCCCTCATGGTGGACCGCTTCCTGAAGGTCTTCGCGAGGTTCCGCCACCGGATGGTGTGGGTGAACCGCATCTCAGGCACGCTGCTGGTGCTGGTGGGGATACTGATGGTCTCCGACCGGTTCACGATGTTGTCGAGTTGGTTGCAGGATCTGACGCCGGAGTTCATCAAGGATCGCATCTGAGGCAGTCATCAGGCATCAGTCGTCAGTCAGCAGGCGGCAGTCGTCAGTCAGCGGTGAACGCAATGCGGGGGCGGCTCCTGAGAGCCACCCCCGCATCGTCGTTACTGCCGACTGACAACTGACGACTGACTACGCCCTTAGAACTTCCACACGAACACGATCGGCAACGTATTCAGCGACCCACCATCCGCCTGCACCGACTGATAGCGCGCCTCGATCGCCCAGTTGTTCTTGCCCCAGCCGCCGCCCACGTTGAAGGCGAAGTCGGACTGCGAGTCGCTGCCGCCGCCGTCGACCGAGAGGCCCGTGTTCACGAAGCCGAGGCCGACGAGGCCGTAGACGCCCATGTCGCCGAAGCCCATCATCGCGTTCGCGAACAGGCCGAGCTGCGACCAGTTGCCGTCGAAGATCGGATTGCTCGCCACGGCGTAGCGCGAGTAGTCGGCGTTGAAGCGCAGGCTGTACTGGTCGTTCATCTGCATCGTGTACGAACCGCCCACCTGGAACCCCATGTCGGCCGCATCGCCGAAATCGCCGTTCGGCAGGGAGACACCACCCTGGATGGCGAAGCGCGAGGCGGACTTCATCTGGGCCTCGCTGACCGACGCGACGACGGCGACGAGGGCCATGGCGGCGGCGAGGCCGCGAAGGGAACGAACGATCATCTGGATACTCTCCATTTAGAGGGGGGTCCTGACTTCGTGACACGCCATTGGCGCTCACGGTTTTGACGAACACCCCCGTGTCAGGTCACTCCTGACGCCACCGGGGTACCCGCCGGTGTCTCTTCGAGCTCGTCCTCCAGCTGCTGCCGCCGCAGGAGGTGCCAGTACCGGCCCCGCGCCGCCAGCAGTTCCTCGTGCCGGCCCTGCTCCACCACCCGCCCTTCGTCGAGCACGATGATCCAGTGCGCATCGCGGATGGCGGTGATGCGATGCGACGCGATGATCGCCGTCCGGCCGGCCAGCGCCTCGCGAAGCCCCCGGAGGATCGCCGCCTCGGTGTGGGTGTCCACCGCCGAGAGCGCGTCATCCAGGATCACCACCGAAGGCCGGCGTGCCAGCGCCCGCGCCATCGCGGCCCGCTGCTTCTGCCCGCCCGACAGATTCACACCCCGCTCGCCCAGCATCGTTTCCCATCCGGACGGGAAGCCCTCGATCGCCTCCGTCAGCTGGGCGACGCCGGCCGCCCATCTCGCCTCGGTCTCGGCCGCCCCGCCGTACGTGAGGTTGTGGAGGATGGTCTCGGAGAAGAGGAGGCTCTCCTGCGGCACGAATCCGATCTCGCGCCGCAGCACCTCGAGCGGCAGGTCGCGCAGGTCCACGCCGTCGAGGAGGATCCGCCCGCCGGTGGGGTCGGCGAGGCGCGGGATCAGCTCCAGCAGCGCGGTCTTCCCCGCGCCCGTCGCGCCCACCACGCCGAGCGTCGCGCCCGCCGGGACGGTCACGTTGATATCGGACAGGACCTCGCGGCCGGGCGTGGAGTCCTTCCCGGGATACGCGAACGTGACGTGCTCGAAACTGAGTCCGCGGCCCCCGTTGGTCGCCGGCAGTTCGGCCGCCACGCGCGGGGGCCGTGGATCCCGGATGGCCGCCTCGGCGTCGAGCACCTCGAGCAGCCGCGTCATCGATGCGGCGCCGCGCTGGAAGAGGCTCGTCACCCAGCCGAGCGCGATGAGCGGCCACGTGAGGTTCGCGAGGTAGAGCCCGAACGCGACGAACGCGCCCACGGTGAGCTTGCCCTCGATCACCATCACCCCGCCGAGGCCGATCACCGCGGCCGCGCCGAACCCCGCGAGCAGCGTGAAGCTCGGGTTCATCAGGCCGTTGAGCCGCACCAGCCTCAGGTTCCGTGAGAGGTACTCAGTGCTGAGCGCCTCGAACCGCTGCGCCTCGGCGCCCTCCTGCTGGTAGGCGCGCACTATGCGCACCCCCGAGAGGTGCTCCTGCACATGCGTCGTGAGGTCGCCGAACTGGGCCTGCACGCGCTCGAACCGATTGTGGATCGCGCGACCGAGGCCGAAGACGACGAAGGGGAGCGGCAGCATCGGGAGCAGCGCGAGCGCCGTGAGGCGCGGGCTGATCAAGACCATGTACGAGAGCGCGAAGAGCCCGCCGACGACGGTGTTGGCGAGGTACATCACCGCGGGGCCGGCGGCCATGCGCACGGCGCCGAGGTCGTTCGTGAGGCGCGCCATCACCTCGCCCGTGCGGTTGCGGCCGAACCAGGCGCTGTCGAGGTGCGTGAGCCGCGCGAAGAGCGCATCGCGCAGGTCGTTCTCGACCACGCGCGAGACACCGTTGAGGATGTTGCGCATCTGGTAGCGGAACCATCCCATGACGAGCGTCACGCCGATCATGCTCGCGGCGATGAGCAGGATGTCGCGCAGCGGGGCGCCGGCGCTCATCGCATCGATCGCCTGCCGCAGCAGCGTCGGCAGCACGCTGTAGATCGCCGTGGACAGGACGACGCAGGCGAGCCCCTTCGCGTAGCGCGAACGATATGGGTGTATCCAGGGTATAAGCTGCGTGAGCGAGGTCACAGATCGCTTCCGAATCGTTGCGCCAGGGGGGCACAGGCCCCAACATTTCAGGCGTAGCGCCGCCCCCCATCCCATCAGGAGTAGCACATGTTCTCGAATACTATTCGGCGCGCCATCGCGCCGCTCACGCTCGTCGTCCTGATCGCCGCGTGCGGTGAGAAGCCGGCCGATGATACGGCCCGCGACATCCAGCTCGCCCCGTCGGATTCGGGCCAGCCGATGGCTGACACCGCCGTCGCGAACGCGCCGGCCCCGGCGCCCTCGACGCCTGCCCCTGCGCCGACCAAGGCCCCTGCGCCGCGCCCTGCGGCCGCGACTCCGGCGCCCGCCGCGCGCACGGGCCTCATTGCCGTCGGCACCTCGTTCAACGTGACGACCGGCGCCCGCATGTGCACCAACACGCACAAGGTCGGCGACACCTTCACGGCGACGCTCGCCGCCGATGTCACGGGTTCGAACGGTGCAAGGATCCCGGCCGGTGCCGTCGCGCACCTGACCGTCACGGAATCCGCGATCTCGAAGAACTCGAAGGACCAGTGGAAGTTCGCGTTCGACGTGACGTCGGTGGAGTTCGGCGGCAAGACCTACGCCGTCGAGGGTGACGTGACGAACGTCGCGAAGATCGAGGCCGTGCGTTCGCAGAGCACCGGCCAGCAGGCGGGCAAGGTCGCGACGGGCGCCGCTGCGGGCGCGGTCGCGGGCCAGCTCCTCGGCAAGAACACCAAGAGCACGGTGATCGGCGCGGTGGTCGGCGCGGCGGGTGGTGCAGCGGTGGCGGCCGGCACGGCCGACTACGAGGGCTGCCTCCCGGCGAACGGCACCATCACCATCGCCCTCTCGAAGGCGCTGTCGGTGCCGCGCGCCTGATCCAGGTCGTCACAGGCCCGTTCGCCGTTCGGTGAACGGGTCGCTGATTCGATACGTTACGGGGGCGCGCCGCTTTCAGCGGCGCGCCCCCGTTCGTTCTCCTCTCAACGGAGCCACGTCGTGAACGCTCGCCTCCCCGTTCGTGCCGCGCTGCTGGTCGTGTTCCTCGGCAGCGGCTGCGCCGCCCCGATGTCGTCGGCGGGCAACGGGCCTGCCGCGAATGCGCACGCGGTCCCGGGAGTGGCGGCGGCGAATCCGCTTGCGGTGGACGCGGGGCTGCGTGTGCTCGCCGCAGGTGGCAGCGCCGTCGATGCCGCCGTCGCCGTGCAGGCGATGCTCGGCCTCGTCGAGCCGCAGAGCTCGGGACTCGGGGGTGGCGGCTTCCTCATGCATTACGAATCGCGCACCGGCCGCATCACCATGTTCGATGGGCGCGAGGTCGCGCCCGCCGCGGCCGACTCGACGATGCTGCTCGACGCGAAGGGCGAGGCGCTGCCGTTCAACGTCGCGGTGATCAGCGGCCGCGCCACCGGTGTGCCCGGCGTGGTCGCGATGCTGGGCGTGGCGCATGCGCGCTTCGGCAAGCGGCCGTGGCACACGCTCTTCGCGGACGTGGAGCACACCGCCGACACCGGCTTCGCCGTGCCGCGCCGGCTCGCGCGCTTCGTGAACGGCAACGCCGTGCAGGCGCGGCAGCCCGACATCCGTGCGCTCTTCGCGCGCGCCGACGGCACGCCACTCCAGTACGGCGAGAAGCTCAGGAATCCGGCGTACGCCGCCACGCTGCGCGCGATCGCGACGCGCGGCTCGCGCGCGCTGCTCGAGGGCGAGATCGCCGACCGGATCGTCGCGCGGCTGCGCGAAGGTGAGCACGCGAGCCAGATGACGCGCGACGACCTCGCGTCGTACCAGCCCGTGGAGCGCACGCCGCTCTGCAAGCCGTTCCGCGAGTACAGCGTCTGCGTGCCGCCGCCGCCGTCGAGCGGCTTCGCCATCCTGCAACTGCTCGCGATGCTCGAGCGCACCGACATCGCGACGCGCGGGCCCGAGGACGCGCAGAGCTGGTTCCTCTTCGCCGAAGCGAGCCGCATGATGTACGCCGACCGCGACCAGTACCTCGGCGACCCGGCCTTCGTGAACGTGCCGGTGGACGCGATGCTCGCGCCCGACTACGTGAACTCGCGCGCCGCGACAATCGGCGAGCGCGCGGGCCCGGCGCCGAAGGCGGGCGTCTTCGCCGGTGTCGCGCGCCCCGGCGACGACGCGACCAACGAGGCCGCGGGCACGAGCCACTTCATCGTCGTCGACCGGCAGGGCAACGTCGTCTCCATGACGACCACCGTCGAGTCGCTCTTCGGGTCGGGTCGCGTCGTCGGCGGGTTCGCGCTGAACAACCAGATGACCGACTTCTCGTTCACGCCGGTCGTCGATGGGCTCCCGGTCGCGAATCGCGTCGCGGGGAAGAAGCGGCCGCGTTCGTCGATGGCGCCGGCGATCATCCTCGACCGGGAAGGCCGCTTTCGCGGCGCGATCGGTTCACCGGGCGGTTCGGCGATCCTCGCCTACAACGGCAAGCTCGCCGTCGCGCTGCTCGCGTGGGGACTGCCGGTGCAGTCGGGCATAGAGCTGCCGAACCTCGTCGCGCGCGGCGAGCGCTACAACGGCGAGGCGGCGAAGTTCTCCGAGGCCATCCGCACGGCGCTCGCGGCGCGCGGCATCACCGTCACGCCGGGCGAGGGCGAGGACTCGGGGATCCAAGGCGTGATGATCCGCGCCTCGGGCGGCACGGAAGGCGGCGCCGACACGCGCCGCGACGGGACCTGGCGGACGCTGCCGCCGCGCTGACTCACGGCGACGCGGCGCGCTGCGCCCGCCGCGCCCGCTTCACCGCCCGCCGCGGAACCGGTAGCGCAGCCCGAGCCGCGTGGTGTACTGCCGCACCATGCGCGACTGTCCCGACGGCAATCCCTCCGCCGAGCCCCACAGCGTGCCCATGTCCTGCACGAGCGTGAGCGAGGCGCGCTCGCCGAGGGTGAAGCCGAAGCCGTAGCCCACGACGAGCGTGAACGCGTTGCGCGGCTTCGCTTCGTCGGCGCTGAGCACGTCGCTCCCCGAGTAGCCGGCCCATTGCGAGACGCCGAGCCCCACTTCGAGGATCTGGTGCGCGCCTTCGGTCTCCGGCGTGCGGAACGTGCCGAGCAACTGGCGCAGCTGGATGTTGCCGCGCGAGTTGGGCGGCGCCGTCCCGCCGGAGCGATTGATCGGCACGCTCGCGAGCGACGCCGCGATGCCGAGCGATCCGCTGCGCAGTCCCACCTCCACCGACGCGCGCGTCGCGAGCGCCTCGCCGAGTCCCCAGTAGGCGCCGCTCTGCCCGTCGAAGCGGCTCTGCGTCTGCAGGAAACCGAACGAGGCGGCGAGGGCGATGGGCCGCCTCGCCTCGTTGGGCATGGGGACGCTGATCACCTGCGCCGCGATGGGGCGGGCGATGAGGAGAAGGGCCGCGAGGGCGAGGGTGCGAGGGGTCATGTCGCTCGATAACTTAGGGGACGCGGGTCGCAGGCGACACCGACGACGCCGGACGGGCCCGCCGCCCCTCTCAGACCCCGCCCCCAAGTGCTCGATCCTCGGGTCACCGAGCGCCGCAATCCGCGCAGCGCCGACATCGACCTCGCCTCGCCGCTCGCGATCGTGGACCTCATGAACGCCGAGGACCGCGGCGTCGCCGAGGCCGTTGCAACGCAGCGCACGCACATCGCGCGCGCGATCGAGCTCGCCGAGGCCGCGTTCCGCTCGGGCCATCGCCTCTTCTACGCCGGCGCCGGGACGTCGGGGCGGCTGGGCGTGCTCGACGCGTCCGAGTGCCCGCCGACCTTCGGCAGCGACCCATCGATGGTGCAGGGGATCATCGCGGGCGGGCCCGCGGCGCTCGTGCGGTCGCAGGAGGGCGCCGAGGATCGTCCCGATGGAGCGCGCGCCGACCTCACGGCGGCCGGCGTCGGCGCGGGCGACTTCGTGCTCGGCATCGCGGCCAGCGGCACAACGCCGTACGTGCGCGCCGCGCTCGAGCATGCGCGTTCGCTCGGCGCGAGCACGGGCATCCTCGCCTGTTCGCCGCCGCCTACTGAGATGCTCGCCGCCGCCGACGTCGCGATCGTGCCCATCACCGGGCCCGAGGTGGTCACGGGCTCCACGCGCCTCAAGGCCGGCACCGCGACCAAGATGGTGCTCAACATGATCACCACCGGCGCGATGGTCCGCATCGGCAAGGCGTACGGCAACCTGATGGTGGACCTGCAGGCGACGAACGAGAAGCTGCGCGACCGGGCCGAGCGGCTGGTGATCACGGTGAGCGGGCTCTCGCGCGAGGATGCGCGCGCGCTGCTCGCGCGCGCGCAGGGGAGCGTGAAGGTCGCCATCGCGATGCACAAGCTCGGGCTCGACCGCGACGCGGCGGTCAAGCGCCTCGCCGAGGCGGGCGGCGTGATCCGCCGGCTCGTCAACGACGCGCCGCCGCCGGTGGAGGGGGCGTGAACGACCAGCGTCCGCCGAAATCGATGGTCCTCGTCGGCCTCATGTCGGGCACGTCGCTCGACGGCGTGACCGCGGCCGTCGTGCGCTTCGACGAGGTGGACGGCCGCATCACGCACGAGCTCCTGGCGCACATCGACCGCGCCTACGACGCGGCCACGCGCACGCGCCTCGCCGCTGCGCTCGAGGGCGCGACGCCGAGCGAGTACACGCGCCTCGACTTCGCCGTCGGTGGCATGCTCGCCGACGCCGCGGTGGCGGTCATCGCCGAGTCGGGCGTCGAGCGCGAACGCATCGCCGCGATCGCGTCGCACGGACACACGGTGTGGCACGAGGCGCCGCTCGGCACCTGGCAGTTCGGCCAGCCTGCGGTGATCGCCGAGCGCACCGGCATCGATGTCATCGCCGACTTCCGCGTGCGCGACGTCGCCGCGGGCGGGCAGGGCGCGCCCCTCGTGCCCATCGCCGACGCGCTCCTCTTCGCCGACGACGCGAAGTGGCGCGTGCTGCAGAACCTCGGCGGCATCGGCAACCTCACCGTCGTGCCGCCGCGCGCGAAGATGGGCGACGACTTCGACGGCGTGCGCGCGTTCGACACGGGCCCCGGCGTGTGCGTGATGGACGGCGTGACGCGCCTGCTGCGTCCCTCGCTCCCGTACGACGTGAACGGCGCGCTCGCGATGAAGGGCACGCCGATCGACGCGGTGATCGAGGCGCTGCTCAAGGACGCGTGGTACGCGCTGGAGCCGCCGAAGAGCACCGGCCGCGAGCGGTACACGGCCGCGTTCATCGCCGACTTCGTCGCGCGGTGCCGCGCCGCGCGCGCCGGGTGCACCGACGAGGACATCGTCTGCACCGCCGCCTGGTTCACCGCACGCAGCATCGCGCTCGCCTTCGAGCGCTTCGTGCCGCAGCCGGTGGACGACGTGCTCCTCTCGGGCGGTGGCGCGCGGAACCCCGTGCTGCGCGAGGCGATCGCGATGGCGCTCTCGCCGCGCCACGTGCGTCCGTTCGATCGCGTGTTCTTCGACGGCGACGCGAAGGAAGCGGTCGCCTTCGCCTTCCTCGGGTGGCTGCACCTGCAGCGGCGCGCCGGCAACGTCCCGCGCGCGACGGGCGCGCGCGGACCGAGGGTCCTCGGCGCGCTCTTCCCGAAGTGACGCACCCGCTCGGCCAGCTCCTCGTCCCGCAACTGCGATGGGACCCGGGGCTCGGCTTCACCTATCTCGACGAGCTGATCGGCGACGCGCTCGACATCGGCGTCGGCGGGTTCTGGATCGTCGGCGGCACGCGCAGCGACGTCGCGGCGCTCACGCGCGAGTTGCATCGCCGCTCGCGCCTGCCTCTGCTCATCGGCGCCGAGATCGACGGCGGCGCGGGCAGTGCCTTCCACGATGCGACGGGACTCCCGCCGCTCTCGGCCCTCGCCGCGCTGCGCGACGCCGACGTGATGCGCCGTGCCGCGCGCCTCACCGCGCGCGAACTGCGCGGCCTCGGCGTGAACTGGGCGCTCGGGCCCGTCGTCGATCTCGATCGCGAGCCGCGCAATCCAGTCCTCGGCGCGCGCAGTCCCGGGCTCGACGCGCAGCGCGCCGCCGAGTGGGCGGTGGAGTGGGTGGATGCGACGCAGGCCGAGGCTGTGCTCGCGTGCGTGCGGCACTTCCCGGGGATGGGACGCGCGACCGAGGATCCTGCGCTCGGCGCGGTGACCATCGCGACCGCCGCGGGCACGCTCTGGGCCGACGATCTCCTGCCGTTCCGCGGCGCCGCCGACACGGGCGTCGCGAGCATCATGGCGGCGAGCGCGAGCTATCCGGGGCTCGACCCGTCGGGTCGCATCGCGTCGCGTTCGCGGCCGATCCTCACCGAACTGCTGCGCGGCGAACTCGCCTACGACGGCCTCATCGTGAGCGACGTGCTCGCCGCGCCGGGCATGCTGCGCGGCGACGACGAAGGGATCGCCGCACTCGAGGCGGTCTCCGCCGGGTGCGACCTCCTCCTCGCACCGCACGACATGGACGCGGTGCTCGAGACGCTCGTGCGCGGCTATGACGGCGGGATGATCCGCCCCACCGCGCTCGAGGAGACGCGCAATCGCCGCACCTTCTGGGCCGACTGGGCGATGCCCGGCGATACGCGCGAGCCCACGCTCGAGGACGTCCTCTGGGCGCGCCAACTCGCCGACACGCTCGTGCACTCGGTGCGCGGGGCGGTCGCGACGGTCGGACCATTGGCGGACGTGATCCAGGTGGACGACGATGCGGGCCACAGTTGGCCCGTGCCGTCGCGGCAGCACCTCACCGACGCGCTCAAGGCGATGGGCCTCGAACCGCGCCTCGTCGATGCACCCACCGCGGAAGGGCAGGGCGCGGTGCTGCTCGCGCTCTACGGCGGTCCGGGCATCGGCAAGGGGCGTTCGGGGTACTCCCCCGAGACGCGACGGCGCATTGCGCAGGCGGTCGCCGATGCACGCCAATCGCGGCGTGCACTGGTCGTCGCGCTCTTCGGGCCGCCGCGCCTCGCAGCCGAGATCCCCGAGGCGGCGAACGTGCTGTGCGCATGGAACGGCGAGCGATGCATGCAGGAGGCGATGGCGCGTCGGCTCGGATGAGCCACGCGACGCCTACGGCCCGGCGGTCGCACCCGTATGTTCAGGCCGTCCCCACCCCCATCGGACGCCCATGATCGGTACCACGGTCTCCCATTACGAGGTTCTCGACAAGCTCGGCGAGGGCGGCATGGGCGTCGTCTACCGTGCGCGAGACGTTCGCCTGGGACGGATGGTGGCGCTGAAGTTCCTGCCGCCCGGCCTCGCGCTCTCGGAAGAGGCGCGGGCGCGCTTCATGAAGGAGGCGTGCGCGGCCTCGGCGCTGAACCATCCCAACGTCGCCATCGTCTATGATGTGGGCGACGCGGGCACGGGCTCCTTCATCGCGATGGAGCTGCTCGACGGCGAGACGCTGCGTGCGCGGCTGGGGCGCGAGCGGTTGAGCCCGCGCGAGGTGGTTCACCTCGGCGCGCAGATCGCCGATGGGCTGCAGGCGGCGCACGCGAAGGGGATCGTGCACCGCGACGTGAAGCCGGAGAACCTCCTCCTCACGCACGCCGGCACCGTGAAGATCATGGACTTCGGCATCGCCAAGCTCGCCGACGACCAGCTCCATCTCACGCGGACGGGGACGACGCTCGGCACGCTGGCCTACATGTCGCCCGAGCAACTCCTCGCCGACGAGGTGGACCATCGCGCCGACCTCTGGTCGCTCGGGGTGGTGCTCTACGAGATGCTCGCCGGTGCACCGCCCTTCCAACGGGACCGCGATGCGGCGGTGCTCTACGAGATCCTCAACGCCGAGATGCCGCCGCTGCAGCCGCGCTGCGCCGATGTCCCGGCGCCGCTCGAAGCGCTCATCAGGCGGCTGCTCCACAAGGATCCCGCCAAGCGGCCCGCGACGGCCACCGACGTCGGCGCCGAGCTGCGCGCCTCGACGTCCGCCGTTCACGCGGCGGATCGCGCTCCGGCGCAGGCCACTCCGTCGCAGGCCGTGCCGTCCGCCACCGTGCCGGGCAAATCGATCGCGGTGCTCTACTTCGAGAACATGAGCTCGGACCGCGAGAGCGACTACGTCTGCGCGGGCATCACCGAGGACATCATCACCGACCTCTCGAAGGTGCGCGACCTGCGCGTCGTCTCGCGCACCGACATGCTCCCCTTCCGCAACAAGGAAGTGAACATCCGGCAGGTCGGCGAGGCGCTGCACGTCAACTACGTGCTCGAGGGCAGCGTGCGGAAGTCGGGCAACCGCGTGCGCATCACGGCGCAGCTGATCAGCGCGCAGGATGGCTTCCACCTCTGGGCCGACCGCTTCGACGGGTTGATCGACGACATCTTCGACGTGCAGAACGAGGTCGCGCGCAAGATCGCCGAGGCCCTCAAGATCTCCCTCAGTTCCTCCGAGGAGGCGCTGCTCGCGAAGAAGCCGACCGACGACGTGCGCGCCTACGACCTCTACATGCGCGGCCGCGAGTTCCTGAGCCGGCGGGGACGGCGCAACACCGAGTCGGCGATCCGGATGTTCGAGGCGGCGCTCGAGATCGACCCCCGCTTCGCCGCGGCCCACGCGGGGCTCGGCGAGGCGTGCGCGTACATGTACGAGTGGTACGACGGCGCCACGGCCTGGCTCGCGCGCGCGATCGCGTCCGACGAGGCGGCGCTCGAACGCGATCCCACGTCGGTCGACGCGCGATTCGGCATCGCGATGGTCTACTACCACCAGGGACGGTTCGCCGAGTCCAAGCGTGCCCTCGAGGGCGTCCTCGAATCGCAGCCGCGGCATGTCGATGCCTGCCTCCGACTCGGCATGCTCGAAGAGCGACTTCCAGGCGGCGACTTGCACGTCGCTCGCACCCGCTACCTCGCGGCCGCCGAGCTCCGGCCGCACGACGACGAACCCTGGCGCAACCTCGCGGCGCTCAATCGCAAGCTCGGTGATGCCGACGCGGCCCGCGAGGCCGCGCTGCGCGTCATCGAGCTCACCACCGCGCGTCTCGAGGCGAGCCTCGACGACACCGTGCTGCTCGCCCGGCTCGCCGAGGCGTACGCGCGCTTCGGTGGCGTGGTGGAGACCCACGCGACGTTGCGCAGCGTGCTCGAGAGCGACCCCACCGACGGCATGGTGCTGTACCACTGCGCGGCCGCGCATGCCCTGCTCGGCGAAGAGGGGCCTGCCCTCATGCTGCTGCAGCGCGCATTCGACCACGGCTTCCGCGGCGTCATCCTCGCCGTGCGCAACGACGGCGCCTTCGCCGGCCTCTCGGCGCACCCCGACTACCTGCGCCTGCTTGCCCGCCTCGATACGCAGTGATACTATCGGCCGAAGGTCGACCTTCCCCGGAGCCGCGCCATGCCGAAGTACGTCATCGAACGCCTCATCCCCGGCGCCGGGAAGCTCACGGCCGATGAACTGCGGTCCATCTCGATGCGCTCGAACGAGGTGCTCAATCAGCTCGGGCCGAAGATCACGTGGGTGCAGAGCTACGTGACCGACAACAAGCTCTACTGCGTCTACATCGCGCCCAACGAGGAGATGGTGCGCGAGCACGCGCGCCTCGGCGGTTTCCCGGCGAACCACATCTCGCCCGTGGCGACGCTCATCGACCCGACCACCGCCGAGCCGAGCTCGCGCTAGTCGGCGCGCCGCGCCCGGTCGCACGAACGACCTGGGGGTGTGCGGCGTCCAAGAGTCACCGAAGTGCGCGACGCGCCGCCGGCCCAAGGGTCGGGCGCCCACGCGCGTTCATGCCCGGCTGGCACTCGCTGAACGGGGCAACCGTAGATAGTGTACGAAGAGTCCAACTTAGACATGTCCGAATTCTCCGACATCCTGCAGCAGGCACTGAGTCCCGGGTACACGCTCGAGCGTGAACTGGCGGGCGGCGGCATGTCGCGCGTCTTCGTCGCCACCGACGTGAGCCTGCAGCGCAAGGTCGTCGTGAAGGTGCTCCCGCCCGAGCTCGCGGCGGGCGTGAACCACGAGCGCTTCCGCCGCGAGATCCAGGTCGCGGCCCAGCTGCAGCACCCGCACATCGTGCCGCTCCTCTCGGCCGGCGAGCAGGCGTCGCTCATCTGGTACACCATGCCCTACATCAACGGGCATTCGCTGCGTGAGGCGCTCGCGCGCGGCGAGAAGCACACGATCAAGGACGTCGTGCGCATCATGCGCGACGTGGCCGAGGCGCTCGACTACGCGCACGGCCTCGGCGTGATCCACCGCGACATCAAGCCCGGCAACGTCCTGCTCATGGGCTCGTACGCGCTCGTCACCGACTTCGGCGTCGCGAAGGCCATCTCGGCCTCCATGCCCACGTCGGGATTCACGAGCGCGGGGATGGCGATCGGCACGCCGGCCTACATGGCGCCCGAGCAGATCGCCGCCGACCCCGCGGCCGACCACCGGATGGACCTCTACGCGCTTGGCCTCCTGGGCTACGAGCTCCTCACGGGGCACGTGCCGTTCAGGGAGGACTCGCCGCAGAAGACGATGGCGGCGCAGCTGACGCGCGAACCGCAGCCGCTCGAGGAAGTGCGCGACGACGTGCCGCCCGCGCTCTCGGCACTCATCCGCGGCCTGCTCGCCAAGCAGCCCGAGGAACGGCCGCAGGTGGCGAGCGAGGTCGTCGGCGTGCTCGACGAGATCGCGATGACCTCGGGCCAGCACCTCTCGCCGGTGCGCGTGATGCAGAAGCCATCGCTCGGACGCGTGACGCTCGTCGTCGCGGCGGGGGTGGCCGTCGTCGCGAGCGCGTGGCTCATGGGGCAGCACACGGGCAGCGAGTCCGTGACCGCCGCCGTGCGCGATTCCATCGCCGCGGCCGACTCGATGGAGATCGTGTCGTCGGCTGCCGCGATGCTCACGCGCGAGGACTCGATGGCGATCGCGAAGGCGGTGAGCGAGCGCATGGCGCCGTCGCGCGGCCCGCAGGCGCGGCAGGTGGCCAGGGCCGACAGCGCCGGGCTCGTGCACATCGTCGACTCGATCCGTGCGGATATCCAGCGCACGGTGCTCGACTCGCTCGTGCACCTCAGCGCGCGCGCCGGCGGTGCGGCGGCCCTGGGCCTCGCCGAAGCGGCGCGCGGACTGCAGATGGCCGCCGAGGGGCAGGGGAACCCGCCGAGCATGATCGAGATGCGCACCATGCCGCCGCCGAGCACGCGCGGTCCGCGCCGCGTCGTCGTCGCGCCGCCGCGTCCGTCGCGCACGCGGCCCGAGCTCGACGTGATCGCCGGCGCGCTCGTGGACTCGTTGCGCAGCCGGATCGACGCGAGCCCGCGCTGGGTCTCCGTGCCGGGCGATTCGGTCGCCGCGGCGCTGCGCGAGTCGCGCACCGTGAACGGCGTGCAGGAGCGGCTCTCGTCCGACATCATCGTCTCGGTCTCGCTCATCCCGGCGAAGGACAGCGTGGTCCGGTTGATCACCGTGCGCGATCTCATGGGACCGAACGGCTTCAACGTGCGCACCATCGTGAGCCCGGTCGCGGCGAGCGACCCATCGGCGGGGCTCTCCGATCTGGTGCCGAAGGTCGTGCAGCAGCTGCTGGAGATGGAGCGCGGTGCTCGCGCGCCGCGTCCGCCGAGGCTGCCCTAGCTAGCGGATCACGCCCGCCGCGTCGGCGGGGAGCTGGCGCACGAGCCGCGACGACGGCACCGAGTAGATGATGCGCCCATTGCTCTCGCGCTGCGCGCCGTAGAGCACGCCGATGACGAGGCCGCGCGAGTCGAACACCGGCGAGCCGCTCGAACCCTGCGCCGCGTAGACGTCGAGCTGGATGTTGTCGGCGAGCGTCTTGCTCACCGTGCCGATGTTCATCGTCGCGAGCGCCGTGAGGGTGTCGATGTCGCCGCCCATGCCCGCGGTGCTCGTCCCGAGCGGGAAGCCGAGCAGTGCGATGGGGCTGCCCACCTGCACGCTCCTGGTGTCGCCCGCGATGCCGTTGACGATCGGGTAGCTGCCGGGCCGCACGAGGCGCAGCAGCGCGAGTTCGTCGTCGGCACTCACGTACTCGATGCGCGCTTCCTTCCACGCGCCCTTCTGTCCCTCGAAGATCACGCCCAGGCGTCCCGCGCGCGATCCATCCATCGCCTGCACCACGTGCCGGTTGGTGACGATGAGTCCGCTCGGCAGGATGTTGAAGCCCGTCCCGCTCGACGTGGTGCCGTCGGGCATCTCCACCGCGATGAAGACGATCGCCGGCTTGTTCGCCGCGGCGATCGCGGGATAGTCGACGCCCGCCATGCTCGCGGTGCGCGCCTGCGCCGTGCGCATCTCCTGCGAGAGCGCGCGCACGTCGCCACCCGCCGCCTGCCGCTCGCGCAGCGCGCGGTTGAGCCGCTCCGTCTCGTCGCGCGCCGCCTTGAGCGCCGCGTCGGCGACGCCGGTCTGCTGCAGGCGCAGCTCGAGGTTCCGCGCGAGCGAGTCGTTCATCGCGAGCAGCGTCGCGACCTGCTTGCGCGCCTCCTCGGCCTGGCGGACGAGGACGTACGCGACGCCGCTGCCGCCCACGACGACGAAGACGCCGAGCCCGATCACCATGTTGCGCAGCTTCCCCGTCTGCTTCTGCACCGCGTGCGCGATGCGCACCTCGGTGTTCAGGCGGGGCTTCGCGGCCGTCGCCGATGCCGGCGTGGGCGACACCTTTGCCTTCGCGGCCGCGGCGCGCCCCTCGGGGGACTCGACGCGCGTGGACGGCGTCGCGGGGATCATCTCCACCGGCACGATGTGGAAGGTCACCTGCGGACCGCTCACGCCGAAGACGATGAGGTCGCCGTCGGCGATCTCGTGCTCGTTGATCCGCTGGCCGTTCACGAACGTGCCGTTCGTGCTGTCGAGGTCGTACAGGACGTGCTTGCCACCCGCCGAGCGCAGCTCGGCGTGGCGCCCGGAGACGTCGATGTCCTTGTTGGCGTCGAACCGCAGGTCGTTCATCGGATGGCGCCCGATGGTCACGACCGATTTCTCGAACCGCTCACGCGTGCCCGCCCGGGCGCCGCTGGTGATGCGGAACTCGACCGACATCAGCGGTTGAAGTAGCTGATGAGGTAGATGACGAGGACGAGCAGGGCGATCGTCCCGAAGACGACGCGGAGGTATCCGGAATCGACGCGCGGCGACGCGGCCGGCTTCGGCTTGCCTCGTCCCGGCGGCGCGATCTCGACCGTCTCCAGCGGCGTGTCGACGCCGCGCGGACCGCTCGTGCCCACCTTCACCGGCCCGCCCACTACGTCGCGCGGGCTCACCTCGACCGTCTCCGCCGACGGATCCACCGATGCGTTGCTGCGCGGCGGCTTCGCCTTGACCTTCGCGAGGTCCGTCTCGAGCGTCGGCATGTCGGAGGGGTCCATCGCCGCGATGCCCGGGATCGAGCTGCGGTCCACGGGGATGGTGCTGCGCTGCTGCTGCGACCCGCGATAGACGCGGTGCGCCGGCGATTCGGCATCGCCGTCACCGAGGCCGGGGCCTTCGAAGCGCGCCGCGACGACGGTGATGTTGTCGGGGCCACCGGCCTCGTTGGCGAGGTCGATGAGCTTCTTGCACACCTGCACGAGGTCGGGCTCGGCGGCGACGACGTCGGCGATCTCCGTCGCGCGCACCTGGCCCGAGAGGCCGTCGGAACAGAGGACGAGCGTGTCGCCGCGCTTCAACTGCTGCGAGGTGAGGTCGACCTTCACGATCGGCTCGGGGCCGAGCGCCTGCAGGATGATGTTGCGCCGCTCGGAGACCTCGGCCTCCTCGGCCGTGAGCTCGCCCGCCTCGACGAGCTTCTGCATGAGCGACTGGTCCTTCGTGATCTGCGAGCAGACGCCGTCGCGCACGAGGTAGGCGCGCGAGTCGCCCACCTGGCAGACGAAGAGGGTGTCCTGCAGGAGCCCGGCGATGGTCGCGGTGGTGCCCATGCCGCGATTCTCGGGGTGCGCCTGCGCGTAGGCGTGTATACGCGTGTTGGCGACTTCGGTGGCGACGCGCAGGGCATGCGCGAACATCTCCGGGTCGTGCTCGTCGGAGGTGCGCCAGCGCTTGTCGAGTTCGGCGAGGACGACCTCGGTGGCCATGGCCGAGGCGACTTCACCGGCCGCGGCGCCGCCCATGCCGTCGGCGACCATGAAGAGCGTGCCGCGAGTCCCCGTGGTGTGCGTCCGCACCTCGGGCTGCAACGAGGCGTTCATCGTCGTCAGGTCGGCGACGGTGAACGTGTCCTCGTTGTGTTCGCGCGTGCGACCGACGTCGGTTCGCCCAAAGACATGGACGACGACGTCACCTTTTGGGGTGTTTGATCCCGTCACGATGCGCGAGTGCGGAGTGGAGTGGATTCGGACACAGGCATTTTACAGGGCAGGACGCCAGAGCGCGAGCATGTCTTTGTGGGACAAGGTGATGCAAGTCACGGACTGCAGTTCCGGCCGATCATCATCTGGTCCGCAAGATCCTTTCGTGCGCGTACCAATCGCGAGGCCTTTACGAGCTTGCCGTACCGGCAGACCGAGGCGTCGTCGTCGATCGCCACGTAGGCCGTGAGAACGACCCAGTGCGCATCGTCGATCTGGATCCCGCTGAGGGACGGCAGCATCGGTTCGAGTTCGCGGAGAGCGCGGCGTCCGAGATCCGCCTGCTCGTCCCCCGATGCATTCTCGATGGCCACGCGCCACCTGGTGATCGTCTCGTTGGCGCTCGCGGGAGCGGTCGGGACCGGATTCGTGCTTGGATTGCCGTTCGGCGTCGTATTCGGGGTCTTTGACGTCCCCGAGTTCGTCGGCACCGGCGTCCCCTTCTTCGCGAGCGGATCGGCGGCCTTCGTTCCGGTCCCCGAGGTGTCCGGCGGTGGTGCTACCGCGACCTTCGTCCCACTGGTGTCGATCGTCGTCGGACTGGTCCCCAATCCGTTCGCCGGTGCGCCGCCGATGAACCCGAGCTTGAACGCCGCGAAGCCGACCAGCGCGAGCCCGCCTACACCGCCGAGCACCATCGGCATAGCGCTCTTCTTCACCGGCGCCAGCGGCGCAGCTCTCCGCGCCGCGGCCGGCGCCTCCATCGGCATCGTCTTCGCACTCGGCCGCGTGGGCGCGACGCGCGTCTGCGGCACCTCACTCTTCGCCGCGCCCGCACTCACCGCGCCGATCACCGAAGTCTTCGCGTCGACCGCCTGCGTCATCGGCATGTCCGCGATCGCCGCCTGGAACTCGCGCCCGAACTGCGCCGCTCCCGAATACCGCTCCGCGGCATCGCGCGCGAGCGCCTTGTCCATCGTCGCCTGCAACGCCTCGGGCCAACTCTTCTCTGGCGCCATCTCCGCCAGCGTCCGCGGTCGGTCCGTGAGGCGCATGATCATCGCCTCCTGCGCCGTGTTCGCCGGGAACGGCAGCGTGCCGGTGAGCGTGTTGAACGCCACCAGCGCGAGCGAGTAGATGTCCGAGCGCCCGTCGAGCTTGTCGCCCGCGAGCTGCTCGGGGCTCATGTACTCGGGCGTGCCCACCACGAGGCCGGTCTTCGTCACCTTCTGCGCGTCGCTCGAGCTCGCCTTCGCGATGCCGAAGTCCACGACCTTCACGAGATCCGAGCCGTCCCGGTTCTTCGTGATCATGATGTTGTCGGGCTTCAGGTCGCGGTGCACGATCCCCGCGTCATGCGCCACCTGGAGCGCGTCGGCCGTCTGGTGCACGATGCTCGCCGCGCGCGGCGCGGGGAGCGAACCGCCCTTCTCGATCAGCGACGTGAGCGACGAGCCTTCGATGAACTCCATCGCGAGGTAGATCAGCCCGTCCGGCGTCTCGCCGAAGTCGTAGATGCCGCAGATGTTCGGATGACTGAGCCGCGACGCATTCGACGCCTCGCGATTGAACCGCGCGATCGCGTCGGGATCGGTGTTCATCCCCGGGTTCATCACCTTGAGCGCGCTCTTGCGGCCCATCTTCACGTGCTCGGCGAGGTACACCGTCCCCATGCCGCCTTCGCCGAGCTTCTTCAGGATATGGTAGCGGTCCGCAACGACGGAGCCGAGCAGGTCCGCGGTGTTCGACGACCGCAGCGCCGTCCCGTCGCGCGGACAGAACCGCTCGCTGAGCGGATATTCGGTGCCGCAGGTGGGACAGGTCTTCTGGTCGCTCACAAGCTCTCCACACGCAGGGTCTGGTCGCCGATCAGGATGCGCTGCCCCGGCTTCACCGGTCGCTCCCCTCGGACTGCAATCGCTATGCCGTTGCGGCTCCCGAGGTCGAGCACGATGAAGTCGAGGTCCTCGCTGCGCACCTCGGCGTGGCGACCACTCATCGTCTTGTCATATGCGAATACCCAGTCCCCCTCGGACCGGCCGATCACGACGTTCCGGCTCGGCGAGAGGTGACAGGTGTCGCGGGCGCTGCCGTCCGCGCGCAGTTGCTGCATCACCGCGATGTCCGCGCTCGGTGTGGACGATCCAAGGCGCCGTGTCGCATCGGCCTCGGCCGGCTGGGGGCCGGGATAGCCGAGTCGACGGAAGCGCAGCAGCTGCGATCCCACGAGCACGGTGTCGCCGTCGGCCAGCTTGTACGGCTCGGCCATGAAGAGCCAGGTGCCGTTCCGCGAGCCGAGGTCGCGTACATAGAGCTGGCCGTCGCGCAGCGAGAACTGCGCATGTACGGGGCTCATGAAGGTGTCGTCGGGGAAGCGCAGGTCGCCGTCGTTGCGGCCCACCGTCGCCTCGGGGCCCGGCAGCGTCTCGTGGCGACGAATGCCTCCGGTCCCGTCGAGCACGGCGAGCTTGGGGCCGCTTCCCGCGCCGGCGGCGGAGAACGCGGCCGTTCCCATCGCCGGTGTCGGTGGTGACGTCGTCGCGGCGACGCGCGTGCCGCACTTCGCGCAGAAGACGTCGGCGCCCGGTGTCACAGGAGTGCCACACGAGGCGCAGACGGCGCGCGAGAGCAGGGGCGGCGCCGGTTCCTTCGCGATGCGCCCGCCGCACTTCGGGCAGAACGGCAGCGACGGGTCGATCGCCGTGCCGCAGTAAGGGCATGGCGCCTTCCCCGGCTGCATGGACGCGAGCGGCGAGATGCTCGGCGCCGGCTTTGGCGGAGACGCGGGTGTCGCACCGCCGCCGCCCGGCCCCTGGGCCGCCGAGACGCGCGTGGGCGGAACCCCGAACTTCGCCTTGGGGTCTTGGTGGTACACGCCGCCGACGGTCTCGCCCAGCGCCGCGCTCACCGCGCCGCTGGGCGCGATGGGTTTGCCGCAATCGATGCAGAACTTCGAGGCCGGATCGTTCTCTCGGCCGCAGACTGCGCATCGGTGGGTCACGAAGGGCGGGGCTGGGGTATCCGGGCGAATATACGACCCACTCAGGCGGGGCGGGAGCAGGAGCCGCCCGGGATGCACCAACCTTCCGTGCGAGGTAGACTTGGCGCCGTGCGATCCCTGATCCGCCTCCTCGGCGTAGGCCTCGTCGCGACCCTGGCGCTGCCCTCCACGGCAGCCGCTCAGGTGCGCCCCGACCTCCGCTGGCGCACGCTCACCACCGAGCATTTCCGCGTCCACTTCACCGCGGAACTCGCGCCACTCGCGCACCGCGCGGCCGCGAATGCCGAGGACGCGTGGGCGTTGTTGGCGGTGGAGCTCGCACCGCCGCGCGGGATCGTCGACATCGTCGTCGCCGACAACGTCGACTACGCGAACGGGTACGCGACCCCGTACCAGACCAACCGCATCGTCATCTTCGCGCGGCCGCCGGTGGAGACCATGTCGCTGCGCAACCATGGCGACTGGAACCGGCTCGTCATCACGCACGAACTCACCCACATCTTCCAGCTCGACCGCGTGCGCGGCATCTGGGCGCTGGGGCAAGCGATCTTCGGGCGCGCGGCACCGCTATTCCCCAACGTTTACGCGCCCTCCTGGATCCTCGAGGGGACGGCGGTGCACTACGAGACGCGACTCGCCGATGGCGGCCGCCTCGCGGGCACCGAGTTTCCCATGTACGTGCGCGCCGCCGCGCTCGAGGGCAAGCTTCCGACTCTCGACGCCCTCTCGCTCGCCACGCCGCGCTTTCCCGGCGGCGACCTCGCGTACACCTACGGCGCCTTCGCGATGACGCGCGGCGACACGGCGCACATGGGCCGCTACGTCGATGCCGCGAGTGCCCGCATCATCCCTTGGCGCCACGACAAGAATGCGAAGGATGGGTTCGGCGAGACCTTCACCAAGCGCTGGCGCGAGTGGCGCGATTCGGTGATGCGCGCCGAGCAGGGTGCGCGCCACGTGGACGACGCGGTGTCGACGCTCACGCACGAGGGGTATGAAGCGCGCTTCCCGCGTTTCGTCTCCGACAGCGTCATCTATTACGTGGCGAACGATGCGAAGCGGTCGACCGGCCTCTACATGGTCACCGCCGCGGGAGAACGCACGCGCTTGGGCCGTCGCAGCGGGATCGACGCGAACAGCCCCTGGCCGGGCGAGGGGACGGTGCAGGGCGAGTTCGAGTACCCGGATCCGTACTCCGTGCGGAGCGATCTCTATCGCGGCAGCGGGCTCAAGCGCCGCCGCCTCACGCGCGGCGCCAGGCTCTCGTCGCCCGACCTCCACGCGGCGAGCGGCAGGATCGTCGCGGTGCGCACCGAGGCCGGCACGACCAGTCTCGTCCTCGTCGATCGCGACGATGATCTTCTCCCGAAGGACGTCGTGCGCGGCACGCTTGACCGCACCTGGGCCGAGCCGCGGTTCTCGCGGGACGGCACGCGCATCGCGGCCGTGCGCTGGCAGCGCGGCGGGCGCAGCGCGGTCGTCGTGATGGATCTCGCCGGAAGCGAGTCGGGTTCCTTCGCACCGCGCACCACCGGTGCCCACGGCCCGCGCATCCCGGTGGTGTCATCGCCGGTATGGGAGCCTGGGGACACGACGCTCCTCTTCGTGAGCGATCACGAGGGGCGCCCGATGATCTACCGCGGCGACGTGCGCACCGGTGCGTACGGCCGCATCTGGTCCAGCCCCACGGGCCTCAACACTCCCGATGTGTCGCCGAGTGGCGGCCGCATTGCCGCCGTGGAGGTGCACGCCGACGGCTGGCATGTGGTGATGCGCGACAACCCGATGGACGTCGAGCTCTCGCTGCCGAGCGCCGACACGCTCGCTGATCCGCTCGGGCCGCTGCAGGCTGCGCGCACCGATGCACAGGCGCCCGAGACGCGATTCAACCCGAAGCCGCAGCTCATGCCGCGGTGGTGGCTGCCTGTCATAGAGGCGACGGGGCCCGGCACGAATGCGTACGGCCTCATGACGAGCGCGAGCGATGTCATTGGCCGGCACAGCTGGGCGGCGGAGGGATCGTACGAGTTCGACCGGAAGGAGCTGACGCTCGACGCGCAGTACGCGTACGCGGGACTCGGCGTGCCGGTCCTCGTGGCGGGCGTGCAGAGCGAGTGGCTCCACGGCGCGATCACCAACCCCTCCGGTAGGGTGATCGGGCTGCTCGCGCAGCGCCGCCGGCGATTCTCGCTCGATGCGGTCTTCGAACGGCCGCGCACGCGGCTCTCGACCTACGCGGTGCTCGGCGGCCAGTTCGAAGTGTTCGACTATCGCACCTACCCCGGTCGTCTTCTCGCTGGCCTCTCCGGCGGGGCGTACGAGCGGCCGATCCACACGAAGGCGCTGCTCGGGACGGTCGGGTTCAGCACCATGCAGCACCCGCGGAACGCGGTCTCGGTGGAAGACGGTGTGTCCGGTTTCCTTTCGCAGCGCGAGCGCTTCGGCACGGGGATCGACTTCGAGGACGTGCACGAGTCGCTCATGGGGATCACGGCGGCGAAGTCGCTGCCGCTCCCGGGCTTCTCGCGGCATGTGATCGCTGTGCACGGCGCGTACGCTGTCACGAGCCACCGGACGACGGCCGCCTTCGATGTCGGCGGCCTGAGCGGTACGTCGCTCGGCGTCCTCCCGGGGATCGAGATCGGGAGCGGACGCCGCACCTTCGGCGTGCGCGGCTTCCCCGCCGGGGCGATGCTCGGTGTGCGCGCCGCAGGCGGGACGGTCGAGTATCGCGCGCCGCTCGCGCTCATCGGACGCGGGGTGGGGCTGCTGCCGCTCTTCTTCCAGAAGACCTCGTTCACCGTCTTCGCCGATGCGGGTTCGGCCTGGTGCAGCTTCGCGGTCACGGATTCGTTCATCTGCCCCGCGCCGCTCGCGCAACGGCAGACGATCTCCTCGGTGGGCGCCGAGCTCGGCATCGACGCCGCGGTGCGGCGGGCGCCCGACGTCACCGCGCTCGAGGACCTGTTCGACGTCGATCCCGCGGAGTGGGCGAGCTACGCCTCCGGTCTCGCTCTGGTCTCGTGGCTGGCCGGCGACCGCGAGCGAGCCCGCCACCTGCTGAAGCTGCATTCCGACAACGGTTTCGCCCGCCTCGGCGAGGACGGCGAGCAGCTCACCACACTGCTCCTCCTGGGCCGCGTCGCCGTCGGACTCGGCGAACAGGCGGCCTGCACGTTGATCCACGATCTGTTCCTGCCCTATGCCGATCTCTGGGCGGTGGACG
>Ga0137353_1000017_pt1 | contig 36526 bp, 29 predicted proteins | sample EasRivERMLT760_2_FD_104759 | JGI IMG/M metagenome (GOLD analysis project Ga0137353, IMG submission 104759) | Soil microbial communities from meander-bound floodplain in the East River, Colorado, USA - East River MetaG ERMLT760_2 | ecosystem: Environmental > Terrestrial > Soil > Floodplain ...
CGTCGCGCGTCCCGTACAAGGGCGTGCGCGGTCAGAACGACTTCGCCGCTGTCTAGGTCCAGGGCAAGACCTACACGCCCCCCGAGATCTCGGCGATGATCCTGCAGAAGATGAAGCAGACCGCCGAGGACTACCTCGGGCACTCGGTCTCCAAGGCGGTCATCACCGTTCCCGCCTATTTCAACGACTCGCAGCGCCAGGCCACCAAGGACGCCGGCAAGATCGCCGGCCTCGAGGTGCTGCGCATCGTGAACGAGCCGACGGCTGCCGCCCTCGCCTACGGCCTCGACAAGAACAAGAAGAAGGACGAGAAGGTCGCCGTGTTCGACCTGGGCGGCGGCACCTACGACATCTCCGTCCTCGAGCTCTACGAGGTCGACGGCACCCGCCAGTTCGAGGTGAAGTCGACGAACGGCGACACGCACCTCGGCGGCGACGACTTCGACCAGAAGGTCATCGACTGGCTCGTCGCGGAGTTCAAGAAGGACCAGGCGATCGACCTCTCGAAGGACCCGATGGCGCTCCAGCGCCTGAAGGAGGCCGCGGAGAAGGCGAAGATCGAGCTCTCGGGCACCATGAGCACCGACATCAACCTGCCGTTCATCACGGCCGACCAGTCGGGGCCCAAGCACCTGAACTACCAGATGACGCGCGCCAAGTTCGAGCAGCTCGTCGACGACCTCGTGAAGCGCACGATCGCCCCCATGGAGAAGGCGCTCAAGGACGCCGGCATGAACCCGAGCGAGGTCGATGAGGTCATCCTCGTCGGCGGCTCGACGCGCATCCCGAAGATCCAGGAGATCGTCAAGGACTTCTTCAAGAAGGAGCCGAACAAGGGCGTGAACCCGGACGAGGTCGTCGCGGTCGGCGCGGCCATCCAGGGCGCCGTCCTCACCGGCGAGCAGAAGGACGTCCTGCTCCTCGACGTCACCCCGCTGTCGCTCGGCATCGAGACGCTCGGCGGCGTCACGACGGTGCTCATCCCGCGCAACACGACCATCCCGACCAAGAAGTCGGAGACCTTCTCGACGGCCGACGACAACCAGACGACGGTCGAGATCCACGTGCTGCAGGGCGAACGCGAGCTCGCCGTGCACAACAAGACGATCGGCAAGTTCCAGCTCACCGGGATCCCGCCCGCCCCGCGCGGCATGCCGCAGGTGGAGGTCACCTTCGACATCGACGCGAACGGCATCCTGCATGTGACGGCGCGCGACAAGACCACCGGCAAGGAACAGAAGATCCGCATCGAGGCGTCGAGCGGGCTCTCCGATGCCGAGATCGACCGCATGGTGAAGGACGCCGAGAAGAACGCCGGCGACGACAAGCGGAAGCGCGAGGAGATCGACACGCGCAACCGCCTCGACACCCTGGCCTACCAAGTGGAGAAGGAGTCGAAGGAGTGGTCCGACAAGGTCCCGGCCGAGGTGAAGGCGCGCCTCGACGGCGCCGTGGAGCGCGCGCGCAAGGCGCACCGCGGTGACGACATGAACGAGATCAAGGGCGCGCTCGAGGAGCTCACGGCGGCGTTCCAGGCCGCGGGGCAGGCGGTCTACGCCGCACAGTCGGCCCCTGCACCAGAAGCGGGCGCTCCGGGCGCCGAGGCCCCGACCGAGGAGAAGAAGGACGATGTGGCGGAGGCGGACTTCGAGATCGTGGATGACAAGAAGCAGTGATCAGTCATCAGTGCTTAGGTCGATCCGGGGCGCCGAGGGGAAACCTTCGGCGCCCCGGATGGTACCGAACCCTATAGATTCCGTATCACGTCCCAAAGAGGAACCCGCATCATGTCGCTTCGCCTGACCCGCTCCCGCATCATCGCCGTCGGCCTCGTCGCTTTCGTCGGCGGTGTCTTCTTCGCCTCGTCGATGGACTGGACCGACCGGCTCTTCGCGCAGGCGAGCCCGGGTGCCGCACGTCCGCGCGCGGCCGAGGTCCAGACGCTCGCCGACGCGAGCAATGCGTTCGTCTCCATCTCCGAGCACGTCACTCCCGCCGTCGTCTCGATCCAGGCGGAGCGCGACCCGCGCGCGCGGCCCAATCGCCGGCAGGGGCAGACGCCGGGCCAGGGCCAGGTCCCGCCGGGCTTCGAGGAGTTCTTCCGGCAGTTCGACCAGCAGCAGCCGCAGCAGCGCTCGCAGGAATCGAGCGGCTCCGGGTTCATCGTCTCGCGCGACGGCTACATCCTCACGAACAACCATGTCGTCGAGGGCGCCGACCGCGTCCGCGTCGCGATGCAGGACCGCCGCGTGTTCGACGCGCGCGTGGTCGGCCGTGACCCCACCACCGACGTCGCCGTGCTCAAGATCGACGCCCGCAACCTGACGGCGATCACGTTCGGCGACGACGACAAGGTTCGGATCGGGGAGTGGGTGCTCGCGATCGGCAATCCGCTCGGCCTCGACTTCACCGTGACGGCCGGCATCGTGAGCGCGAAGGGCCGCGGCCTCGTGGGGCTGCAGCGCAGCCAGTACGACATCTCCGACTTCATCCAGACCGACGCGGCGATCAACCCGGGCAACTCGGGCGGTCCGCTCGTGAACGCGCGCGGCGAGGTCATCGGCATCAACTCGGCGATCGCGTCGCAGACCGGCTTCTACTCGGGCTACGGCTTCGCCATCCCGATCACGCTCGCCAAGCAGGTGATGGACGACCTCATTGCGCACGGTGAGGTGCGGCGCGCGGTGGTCGGCGTCTCGATCGGCGAGGTGAGCCCCGAGGACGCGCAGGTGGCGGGGCTGCGCGAGATCACCGGCGTGAAGGTGCAGGCGTACTCGGGCACCGATTCGCCGGCATTGCGCGCCGGCATCGAGCCGGGCGACATCATCACGAAGATCGACGGCCGCACCGTGGACCGCGTGAGCGCGCTGCAGCGGATCGTCCGCGGCAAGAAGCCGGGCGACAACGTCGAGATCGAGGCGTGGCGCTACGGCACGCGGAAGACCTTCAACGTGCGCCTCACCGCCGCGCCGAGCGATGCAGTCGTCGCCGATGCATCGGACGCCGCCAAGCCCGACCCGTCGCCGACGCACTCCCGGCTCGGCATCTCGGTCGAGCCGGTGAGCCCCGATTTCATGCGCGTTGCGCGCATCCCCGAGGAGATGCGCGGCGTGCGCGTCTCCGAGGTGGAGCCGGGGAGCCCGTCCGAGAACCGCCTCGGCGTGAACGACGTCATCGTACAGGTGCTCCCGGCGAAGACGAAGGTCACGAACGCCGCCGACCTGCAGCGCGCGCTCGAGGGCGTGCGGAACGGTGAGATCGTGAGCCTGCTGGTGTACGGTCCCGTCAGCGGTGGTGGCGGCGGCACGCGCGTCGTGAACCTACGAGCACCCGCCCCGCGTTGAGCTCACCGGACCGAGCTCGATGAATTGAACGCGGGGCCCTCCGGACGAGGGCCCGCGTCGTATTATGAAGGCCGGCGACGCGCGGTCGTTGCGAGAGTGGCGGAATTGGTAGACGCGCAGGACTTAGGATCCTGTGCCGAAAGGCGTGTGGGTTCGAGTCCCACCTTTCGCATGCGCGCCGGAACCCCGGATGGTGCCAGGAGCGTAGAGCGGCCATGCGCATCGTCGTCATCGGCAGTGGATTCGGCGGGCTCGCCGCGGCGATCCGGCTGCGCGCGCAGGGCCACGAGGTCACCGTGCTCGAGCAGCGGGACCAGCCGGGTGGTCGCGCCTACGTGTATCGCCAGGATGGATTCACGTTCGACGGCGGCCCGACGATCATCACCGCGCCCTGGCTGATCGACGAGCTCTTCGCGCTCGGCGGCAGGAAGACGGCCGACTACGTGCGCCTCGTGCCGATCGACCCGTTCTATCGCGTGCGGTTCGAGGACGGGACGAGCTTCACGTACAACCGGGATCGCGAGGCGCTGCTCGCGCAGGTGCGCGCGTTCAATCCCGCCGACGAAGCGGGCTATCTGCGCTTCGCGAAGCAGAGCGCCGACGTCTTCGCGTCGGGGATGGCGCTGATCGACAAGCCGTTCGGGCGCCTGACCGACATGCTCAAGGTGCTCCCCGACCTCGTGCGGCTGCGCGCCGACCGCTCGGTCGCGCGCATGGCGAATGCCTGCATGGAGGATCCGCGGCTGCGGCAGGTCTTCTCGTTCCATCCGTTGCTCGTCGGTGGGAATCCGTTCCAGACGACGTCCATCTACTCGCTCATCCACCACCTCGAGCAGGAATGGGGCGTCTGGTTCGCGATGGGAGGCACCGGCGCGCTCGTCGCGGCGCTGGTGCGCCTGTTCGCGGAACTCGGCGGCGCACTCCGGCTCTCGACGCGCGTGACGGGGATCGTGGTGGACGAATCGACGCGGCGCGCGACCGGCGTGCGGCTCGAGAGCGGCGAGTTCGTCGCCGCCGACGCCGTCGTGAGCAACAGCGACGTCGCCTTCACGTACAAGCACCTGCTCTCGCCGAGCGTGCGCCGGAAGTACACCGACGCGAAGGTCGACTCGATGGACTACTCCATGTCGCTCTTCGTGATCTACTTCGGCACCGACCGCCGCTACGACGACATCGCGCACCATGAGATCCTCATGGGCCCTCGCTACGAGGCGCTGCTGGACGACGTCTTCGAGAAGCGGACGCTCGCGACGGATTTCTCGCTCTACCTGCATCGCCCCACCGCGACCGACCCGTCGCTCGCGCCGCCGGAGTGCGATGCCTTCTACGTCCTCTCGCCCGTGCCGAACCTCGGCGGCGCGACCGATTGGAGCACCGCGGCGCAGCCGTACCGCGACGCGATCATGCGGCATCTCGAGGAGCGATACCTGCCCGACCTCTCGAAGCACATCGTGACGGAGCGGCGCATCGACCCGACGCATTTCCGCGACACGCTGTCGAGCCACCTCGGCGCGGGATTCTCGGTGCAACCGACGCTGCTCCAATCGGCCTGGTTCCGCCCGCACAACCGGAGTGAGGACGTGCCGAACCTCTACTTCGCCGGCGCAGGCACCCATCCGGGCGCGGGGCTGCCTGGCGTGATCAGTTCGGGGAAGATCGTCGCCGAGCTGATCGAGGCGGCCGCTTGATCGCGCTCGCGACATCGCGCGACGCCGACGCTGGATCGGCCGCACGTACCGATGCGGATCCGCTCGCCCGCGCGGACGCCGCGCGCTGCGCGGAGATCGCGCGGGCGCACTCCCGCACCTTCTCGCTCGCGAGCCGCTTCCTGCCGCCGGCCAAGCGGCGCGGGGCGTTCGCGGTCTACGCCTTCTGCCGGACCGCCGACGACATCGTCGATGCCGCGCCGTTCTTGGAGGGCGCGCACGTCGCGGCGCGTCTCGCCCTGTACCGCGCCGACGTGGCGGACGCCCTGCGCGGGTCGTCGCGCGGACCCGTCCTTCGAGAACTCGCGCATTGCGTCCGCGAGTCCGGGATCCCCGTCGCGCTGCTCGACGAACTGCTCGATGGCATCGCGCGCGACCTGCAGCCCGTGCGCTACGAGCGGTGGGCCGACCTCGAGGAATACTGCCAAGGCGTCGCATCGTCGGTCGGTTCGATGTGCACCTTCGTGTTCGGTGTCGCCGCGCGCGACACCGACGGCGAGCGCGCACTGCGCCACGCGCGCACGCTCGGCGTCGCGATGCAGCTCACGAACATCCTGCGCGATGTGGGCGAGGACGCTGCGCGCGGCCGCTGCTACCTCCCCGACGAGGACCTGCGCGCGATCGGGCTCACCGCCGAGCGCGTGCTGCACGACGAAACGCTCAAGGACGACCCGCGCTGGCGCGCGCTCATGCGGCACGAGGTCGCGCGCGCACGAGCGCTCTACCGCGAGGCAGCGCCCGGCATCGCGTTGCTCGCGCGCGACGCGCGGCGCTGCGCGCGCGCGTGCGCCGACGGTTACGCGGCGATCCTCGGCGCGATCGAGCGGAACGGTTACGACTCGTTCACGTCGCGCGCGCGCATCGGCACGCTCGCGCGCGCGGGACTGTTGTGGGACCTCTGGCGCTCGAGTCCCGAGGCCATGTCACCGTGGGCCTGACCGCCTCGGGCGAAGGTCACCCGCTCGACCGCGCGGCGCGCACACTCTTCGCCGGCCACCTCGCGCTCATCCTCTTCTCCACCGCGGCGATGGTGACGATCCTCGCCGGCGGGTTCCCCGCCTGGATGCAGGGTCCGTACACACCGCGCGTCTTCGATCTCGGCTGGACGTGGTCGGGACAGGCCTACATCGTGCTCGGTACGCTCGCCGCGCTCGCGCATTCAACTGCGCGCTTCGGCGCACGGCGCGCGATGCTGCTCGCGAGTGCCGCGGTGTCGGTCGCACTGCTCTCGGAACTCGGCGGCACCAACATCGGCGTGCCGTTCGGGCCGTACCACTACACCGAGATGCTCGGCTTCCGGATCAACGGCGACGTGCCGTATCCGATCCCGCTCTCGTGGTACTACATGCTCTACGGCTCGCTCGCGATCTGCTCGCGGCTGCTCGCCACGGACGACTCGAGCGCATCGCGCTGGCGCTGGGCGCTGCTCGCCGCGGCCCTCCTCACGGCGTGGGACGTGCCCATGGAAGCGCAGATGACGTACGTCGTCCCAACTCACTGGGCGTGGGACCTGCAGCGCATCCCCGCGTGGGTCCCGGCCTGGCTCGGCGCGCCACTCTACTACGGAATGCCGCTCACGAACTGGATCGGGTGGTTCGGGACCGGCCTCCTCGTGAGCAGGCTGCTGCTCCAGATCGTCCCGCCAAGCGCGTGGGCGCGATCGGTGGCGCCCGCCGTCCTGCCGCTCGCACTGTACGCCGCGAACGGCATCATGCCCGTCGCAGTGACCGCGCGGCACGGGCTGTGGCTCGCGGCGGCCGGAGGCTTCGTCGCGATGGGGACGCCACTCTTCCTCGTCTGGAGGGCCCGGCGCCGGTCCGACCCCCGATACGAGCCGGCGCGCTCGGCCGCCTGACGGCCCGATGGGGCGTCCGGACGGGCTTGGCCGCCCTCCCTCCCCCCCTTAGTTTTCGCTCTATAGTTGCCCCCGTTGCCGGGCTCCGGCGGCGGGGTTTCGTGCCCTGATGCCGTCCCTTTCGCTCCACCGAGTTCATATGGACATCCAGATCACCGCCACCAAGAGCGAGGGCGCCGAGCGTCGGCTCCAGGTCGCCGTTCCTCCCGCTCGCGTCGCCGAGGCACGGAGCAAGGCGACCAACCGCGTCGCCAAGCAGGTCCGCGTCGCAGGCTTCCGCCCGGGCAAGGCCCCGACGGCGATGGTCCGCAAGCAGTACGCGCAGGTCATCGACCAGGAGGCCGTCGAGGCGCTCCTGCGCGAAGCCTTCGAGGCGGTGCTCGCGAAGGAGAACCTCGAACTCGTCACGCAGCCGCACGCGCACGACGTGAAGTTCGGCGAGGACGACGGGCTCAGCTTCGAGCTCCACTGCGAGGTGCGCCCCGAGATCAAGCTCGAGCGCGTCTCCGGCTTCCGCGTCATGCGCCCGAAGGACGTCGTGACCGACGAGCAGGTCCAGGAGCAGCTCGACAAGATGCGTGAGCAGCGCGGCACGTGGACGCCGGTCGAGGGCAAGCCGAACGAGGGTGACCTCGTCACGGTGCTGCTCGCGACGGCCGACGAGGACGGAACGATCCCCGAGGGGCGCGAGTACCGTCTCGTGATGGGCGCCGGCCAGGCGATCCCGGCGATCGAGGAACTGGTGATGACGCTCGCGCAGGGCGAGACGATCGAGCAGCCGGTGAAGTGGCCCGAGGACTTCCCCGACGAAGCGCAGCGCGGCAAGACGAAGTCGGTCCGCGCGACGCTCACCGAGGTGAAGCGGAAGTCGCTGCCCGCGCTCGACGACGCGTTCGCGCGCGAGATGGGCGACTTCGAGTCGCTCGAGGCCTTCACGAAGGTCGTCCACGGCGACATGGCGGAGTCGGCGGTGCGCGAGGCCGATTCGGCCGCGCGCACGCAGCTCCTCGACGAGGTGGTCGCGGCGAACCCGTTCGACCTCCCGCCCAGCTGGGTGAAGCAGATGGTCCAGGCCTACGCCGAGGCGTACAAGATCCCGCAGGAGCAGATGGCCCAGTTCGGCGACGAGGTCCGTGGGATGGCCGAGCGCCAGGTGCGCCGCGACCTGATCCTCGACACGCTCGCCGGGCGCGAGAAGCTCGCGGCGACCGAAGGGGACGTGGACGACAAGGTGGCGGAGATGGCCGGCAAGCGCGGCATGGAGCCGGGCCAGCTGTACGCCTCCTTGCAGAAGGCGGGACGCCTCCGCGAGCTTGAACGGAGCATCACCGAGGAGCGCGTGTTCACGTGGCTCCTCGGCCAGAACAGCGTCGAGCAGGCGTAAGCACCTGAGCCCGCAGTAGCGACCGGATCCCGCAACCGCACCAGGAGCCCCAGGACATGGCAATCATCCCGAATCCGTACGTGATCGAGCGGTCGAGCCGCGGCGAGCGCAGCTACGACGTGTACAGCCGCCTGCTCATGGACCGGATCATCTTCCTCGGCACGCCGATCAACGACGACGTGGCGAACATGATCATCGCGCAGATGCTCTTCCTCGAGGCGGACAACCCGGGGCGGGACATCCACCTGTACATCAACTCGCCGGGCGGCAGCGTCTCGGCGGGGCTCGCGATCTACGACACGATGCAGTTCCTGAAGTCGCCGGTGAACACGATCTGCATGGGCCTCGCGGCGTCGATGGGCGCGTTCCTGCTCGCGGCCGGGCGCAACGGCAAGCGCTCGGCGCTTCCGCACTCGCGGATCATGATCCACCAGCCCTCGGGCGGCGCGTCGGGCACGGCGTCGGACATCGAGATCCAGGCGAGGGAGATCATCTACCTCCGCGCGAAGATGAACGAGCTGATGGCCAAGCACACCGGCCGCCCGCTGGAGCAGATCGAGCGCGACGTGGACCGCGACCGGTTCATGAGTGGCGAGGAGGCGAAGGCGTACGGCCTCATCGACCAGGTGGTCACGAACCGTGAGGAGACGGTGAGCCCCCCGCTCGCCGCGACGAAGTAGGGCAGAACGCCGGGTGCTTGTGAAGCATTTCACGAGCGCCCGGCGTTTCGCTTGCCGGCCCCCGGGCCGACTGTTACACATCTGAACAGCGGGGCGTCGTTCCGAAGCGTGGACGCCCCACCCCGCACTCCGCACCCCTCTCCCGTCCGCAATGAGTCACGACCGCCACCTGCGCTGCTCCTTCTGCGGAAAGTCGAAGGACGCCGTCCGGAAGTTCATCTCCGGGCCGTCCGTCTACATCTGCAATGAGTGCATCGCGCTCTGCAACGAGATCCTGGCGGAGGACGAGGAGCGCGAGGTCGCCGAGACGGTCACGCAGGTCCCCGCCCCGCACGAGATCAAGGCGGTGCTCGACCAGTACGTGATCGGGCAGGAGGGGGCGAAGAAGGCGCTCGCCGTCGCGGTCTACAACCACTACAAGCGCATCAACAGCGGGGCCAAGCGGGAGAACGACGTCGAGCTCGACAAGTCGAACATCCTGCTCCTCGGCCCCACCGGCGTCGGCAAGACGCTGCTCGCGCAGACGCTGGCCCGCATCCTCGATGTGCCGTTCACCATCGCCGATGCCACGACGCTCACCGAGGCCGGCTACGTCGGCGAGGACGTCGAGAACATCCTCGTCCGCCTGCTCCAGGCCGGCGACTTCAACGTCACTGAGTGCGAGCGCGGCATCGTCTACATCGACGAGATCGACAAGATCGCGCGCAAGTCGGAGAACCCGAGCATCACCCGCGACGTCTCGGGCGAGGGTGTGCAGCAGGCCCTCCTCAAGATCCTCGAGGGCACGGTGGCCTCGGTCCCACCGCAGGGTGGCCGCAAACACCCGCAGCAGGAATACATCCAGATCAACACGAAGGACATCCTCTTCATCTGCGGCGGCGCGTTCGACGGGCTCGAGAAGATCATCGAGTCACGTCTCGGCCGGCGGCAGATCGGCTTCGGGTCGGAAGCGGCCCAGAAGCTGGAGGCCTCCAAGACGAACATCTTCGGCGAGGTGGAGCCCGAGGACCTGCTCCGCTTCGGGCTCATCCCCGAGCTCGTGGGTCGCCTCCCGGTCGCCGTCCCGCTCCAGGGGCTCGACGAGGAAGCGCTCGTGCAGATCCTCAAGGAACCGAAGAACGCGCTCACCAAGCAGTACGCGCGCCTCTTCGAACTCGAGGACGTGCAGCTCAACTTCGACGAAGGCTCGCTCAAGGCGATCGCGCGCAAGGCGATCCAGCGCGGCACCGGCGCCCGCGGCCTCCGGGCGATCCTCGAGGAGATCCTGCTCGACACGATGTTCGAGCTGCCGAGCCGTGACGACGTCATCGAGGTCCGCGTGACCGAGGCGACGGTGACGCAGAAGCAGCCGCCCCTCCTCGAGCTCTCCGCGAAGCGCCAGAAGAAGGAGGCGTGAGCGGGTCAGGCGATGCGCGCCCGGGAACGGGCGCGCCGACGGGTCGCGAGGCCGATGCGCCGCGCGACCCGCTCGTCATCCGGAGCCTGGACTTCCTCGGGCCGATGGCGACCGTCGATGGCTGGCGCCCCACGAACGAGCTCCCCGAGATCGCCTTCGCCGGACGCTCGAACGTCGGCAAGTCGTCGCTCCTCAACACGCTCGTGCGCCGGAAGGCCTTCGCGCGCGTGAGCAAGACGCCGGGACGCACGAGGGAGATCAACTTCTTCGTCGTGAACAAGCAGTTCGTCCTCGCCGACCTTCCCGGCTACGGCTACGCGCGGATCTCCAAGGAGAGGCAGGCCGAGTGGCGGCCGCTCATCGAGGGCTACCTGCGCCGGTCGCCGGTGCTCAAGGGGATCGTGCAGCTGCTCGACGTGCGCCACGACCCCACCGACGACGACAAACAGATGCTCGACCTGCTCTCTGAGATCGGGTTGCCGACGATCGTCTGCGTGACGAAGGTGGACAAGCTCCCGAAGGCGCAGGTCGCGGCGCGGCTCAAGTCGATCGCGAAGGAGCTCGAACTCGATGAGGAGCAGATGATCGGGTTCTCGGCGGAGACCGGGGCTGGGAGGTTCGAGTTGGCGGAGGCGCTGGTGTCGCTGCTCGCGGCCCCGGCGGATCCTGTGGACGCGGGCTGACGGCGAACTTTCTCTGTGGTCAGAGCAGTTCGCAGTGGAACCAGGCGCCGAGCCAAGGCATAGATTGGGGCATGCCACGCATCCCTCTGCAGCCCCTGCCGGCGCGCCCTGTGGAAGCCCTCCAGGAGCGCTGGCTCAAGCGCCTCGAACAGGCGCTCGCGAATCCCCAAGTGGACCGCTCCGACCTCTGCCGCGACACGCTCGTGGAGCTGGCCTTTCCCGAGTGCATCGGCCGCTTCGACACGGTGCTCGCCGACGAATCGGTGCCGATGGGCACGCGCCTCGCACTCGCCGCGCTCGACCCGCGCAACGTGACCCTCGAGCCCGAGTACTACGGCGACTGTGACCAGGCGCGCTTCCAGCCCGTGAAGCCACTGCTCTGGCTCTGGTACTCGTTCGACCGCCTGCCGCTCGGCGGGCAGGCCGTCGAGCTGGGCGTGAAGCTCCGCCGACTGCTCGCGCCGCACATCTTCAAGCGCGTCGGCAAGAACTTCAAGTGCTTCCAGAACGTCGAGTTCTCGTTCGGCTACAACATGGAGGTCGGCGACGACGTGGTGATCCACCGCCACGTGCTGCTCGACGACCGCGGCGGCATCCGGCTCGGCAACAAGGTGTCGGTGAGCGACTACGCGAACATCTACTCGCACACCCACAGCATCGTCGAGCAGGTGGACGTGACGAACTCGACGACCGTGCTCGAGGACGGCGTGCGCGTCACCTACCACGCGACGGTGCTGGCCGGCGTGCACGTGGGCGAGCAAGGGATGGTCGGCGCGGTCGCGGTGGCGACGAAGGACGTGCGCCCCTATCACGTGAACGTGGGGATCCCCGCGAAGTCGGTGCGGGTGAAGCCCAACGCACCGCCGACGGCATTCGATCGGCTCAGGACGAGCGTAGACCGCCGAGTGGACGATCAGACCTGAACGCAGGATGAAGGATGGATGATGAACGGGGCGAGGCCGTCCGGCCTCGCCTCTTTCATCATCCATCCCTCATCAGCAGTCGAGCACGTCCCAGAGATTCGGCTGCCCGAGCAGCTTGCGCGCATCGTCGAGCACGCGCGGCTCGTGCGGCCAGCTGAAACGCCGCCTCGCCTGGCTCGGCGTCAGCCAGGCATGACGCGAATGCTCCTCGCTGAGCACCACCGGCGCGTCGGGCGCGACGATCGCCGCGAAGACGGCGCACGTCTGGACCGTCCCCTTCGGCACGAGCAGGAACTGGTGCATCGTCACGGAGAGCAGGCGCTCGGGCTTGAGGCCGGTCTCCTCGAAGAGTTCTCGCCGCGCCGCCGCGGGGAGCGGCTCCCCCGGCTCGACGCGGCCGTGCACCATCTCCCACGATCCCGGGCAACGGACATCCTTGGCGCGTTCGAGCACGAGGGTGAGCCAGCCACGCTGCACGGGACGCAGGATCACCACGTCGACGACCGTCACGTCCGGGGCATTGCCACTCACTGCGCTGTCCTCGCGGAATCGCACTCGTGACGCCGGCTCACGGCGCGAGCTTCGCCTTGCGGTCGAGGAGCGAGTGGATGCGCGCCGAGAGCGCGCGGGCGCGGAAGGGCTTCGTGAGGTAGTCGCTCGCGCCGTACTCGAAGACGCGCACTTCGCTGTCCTCGTCGCCCTTCGCGGTGAGCACGATCACGGGGAGCTTCTGCGTCGCGGGACGCGCGCGGAGGTGGCTCAGCACGCCGTAACCGTCGAGGCGCGGGAGGTTCAGGTCGAGCACCACGAGGTCGGGCGCGAGGCGGTCGATCTCGTCGAGCGCGATCACGCCGTCACCCGCCTCGTTCACGATGAAACCCTCGCGCTCGAGCAGGTCCTTCATCACGCGACGCAGCGACTCCTCGTCCTCGACGAGCAGCACGCGCTTGGCGACGGGGCCCTTGCGGGCCTTCACCGCGTCCTCGACGAGCTCGAACGCATCGGCCGAGAAGGCGCCGCCGGCCGTGCCGCTGCGGCCGCCGGAGCGTCGGTTCTCGCGCGCGGACGGCGCCGAGGGCGGCTCGTCGTCGACCGCGGGAGCGGCGGTCGATGCACGCGGACTCGGCGGCCCCTCGCCGGTCGAGGCGCGAGTGGCATTCCCCGAGGTGCTGCGTCCCGGTTCTTGCGGCGCCTCGAGCACGCGCAGCAGTTCCTCGATCGTCGTCTCGCCCTGTCGCACGTGCTGGACGCCCGATTCCCAGAGCGAGCGCATGCCGGTCTCGCGCGCGGCGTCGTTGATCCGCTCCACGGTCTCGTTGGCCGCGACCCGGCGCTCGACCTCGTCGTTGGATCGCAGCACCTCCTCGACCGCGAGGCGTCCGCGATACCCGGTGTTCGCGCATTCGGGGCATCCCACCGCGCGGTAGAGCGTGCCCTGGTCGGGGAACCAGCGCCGCAGGCGTTCAGGCACCTGGCCCACCGAGAGCTCGCGGCACGATGCGCAGACGCGCCGCATGAGGCGCTGCGCGACCACGCCCTTGAGCGCGGCGGCGATCTTGTAGCTCTCGATGCCGATGTCGACGAGGCGCGTGACCGAGCTCGCGGCGTCGTTCGTGTGCAGCGTCGAGAGCACGAGGTGGCCGGTGAGCGACGCCTGGATGGCGATGTTCGCCGTCTCCTTGTCGCGGATCTCGCCGACGAGGATGACGTCGGGGTCCTGGCGCAGGATGGACCGCAGCGCGGCCGGGAACGTCAGCCCCGCCTTCTCGTTCACCTGCACCTGCACGATGCCCTGCAGCCGGTACTCGACCGGATCCTCGACCGTCACGATGTTCACGCCGCGCCCCTGCACCTGGCGCAGCATCGAGTAGAGCGTGGTCGTCTTGCCCGAGCCCGTCGGCCCGGTGACGAGCACGATGCCCTCGCGCGCCTGCAGCAGCTCCTGGATCCCGTTCATCTCGTCGGGCAGGAGGCCGAGCGCGTCGAGCGAGAGGATCGTCGCGCGCTGGTCGAGGATGCGGATGACGACCTTCTCGCCGTGCGACGCGGGGAGCGTCGAGACGCGCAGGTCGACGCGATTGCCGTTCACCGCGACGCGCGCGCGCCCGTCCTGCGGCCGCAGCCGGTCGGCGATGTCGAGCTGCGCCATGATCTTGATGCGCGACACGAGCGGCACGCCGACGGGCTTGGGGAGCGCCTTCATCATCTCGCGCAGCACGCCGTCGATGCGGTACCGCACCGCCACCCCACCCTCCTCGGGCTCGAGGTGGATGTCGGACGCGCGCGATTGGATCGCCTCGGCGATGATCCGGTCGACCAGCTGGATGACCGGGCGCTCGCCGGCGCGCGAGATGTTGATGTCGACGTCGGCTTCGTCCGTGCTCTCGGAGATGTTCTCGACGTCGTAGCTGCCCTGCACGCTGTCGAGGATCTTCTCGAACACGTTCTCGGGACGATAGACCTCATCGATCCGCTCGAGGATCTTCTTCGGCGCGCCGATGGACATGCGCACCGTGCGGCCGAGCGCGAAGGCGAGCGTGCGCTCGCAGTCGAGGTCGAGGGGGTCGCTCGTCGCGATGTCGAGGACCGAATCGGAGATCGAGAGCGGGAGGATCTTGTACTTCCGTGCCAGCGCCTCGGGGACGAGTTCGCGCGCCTGCTGGCTCACCGCGTGCATGTCGGCGACGCGCATGCGGAACCGCGCGGCGATCGCGCGCACGAGGGCGTCGTCGGTCACCCAGCCACGGCGGAGCACCTCCTCCCAGAGGCTCTCCAACGGCTGCGCCTTGAGCTGGTCGAGCTGGTCGGCCGTGAGCTGGCCCTCCAGGGTCGCGAACAGCCATTCGTCACGCGCGGGTCTGGCCGAACTCCCCATTCCGTCGCCTCATTGAGTCGGACGCAACATCAAGCCCTAAGTGTATCGTGCAGGCACACCTGCGGCCACAAACCAGACGACCGGGCGAGGCTCCGTGGCACTCCCGGACGCCTCGCTCAGAGCACCGGCCAGAACTCCCGCGCCACGTCGACACTGAACAGCCAGCGACCCCCCCGGAGGGTGCGCGCGAAGTCCACCCGGAACAAATCGAAGAACCCGAGGACGCCGAGGCCCACCGAGGGATATCCGCTCCAGCCCCCATTCAGGTCCCGGATCGCCGCGACATGCGCGTAGGGCGCGAAGACGAGCGAAGAGGGCACGACGCCGAATCGGCCCAGGTTCATCGGCACGAACGGCACTCGGCGCTGCCACTCGAATCGCTGCGCCACGCCGGCCTGCCCGCGTAACGCGTGGAACGCGTACCCGGGCGCCGTCACCGGTCCGCCGAACGCAGGGAACGCCTGCAACGGCACGCCGGTCCCCGCCGAGACGCCCGAGAGCTGCGTGCGCAGCAGGAGTTCACCGCGCATGAGCGGTGAGCGCGATTCCAGTTCGACGGCGGCGCGCGCGAAGCGCGCGCGTTCGCCACCGGACATCGGCGCGGCCTCGGAGACCGACGCATTGAGCGCGAGCGAGAATCGGCGATCGGAGGCGCCCGGGGCGGGCGCGAGCGACCATCCGAGCGTGAGCCGCGAGACCGTCACCGAGTCGGCCGGCAGCAGCGGCGCATACGTGCCCGACGCGGGCTCGGCGCGCACCGTGAGCGGGCGCTGCTCCTCGCGCGTGAACCCGATCGCGAGCCGGCGCCTGCCGTGCGTCGCGAAGTCGTAGCGCAGCGATCCTCCGGTCACGCCGTACGGATCGGTCCAGTCGCTCCCGAACTCCTGCGCAGCGATCGAGTTCCTGAGCCCGCTCACCTCGGGCGCGTCGCCTGCCTCGGCGAAGTCGTGTCGTCCGTCGATCGTGAGGCGCGCGCCCGACGCGGACTCCCAGGTGAGCGCGCCATGGTACTTGAACTCCGAGTCGGCGAACCCGTAACGCCCGTCGACCGTGGTGCGGAAGCCACCGCCGAGCGATTGTGTCAACCCAGCGCCCAGCGCGAGCCCTTCAGCGCGGTCCACGCGCGCGATGTCCGACACGCGCCGCGCCGAGGGCGCCGAGTTGCGCGCGCGTGCGAGCGCCGCCGCGCGCACGAGCGCACGCGCCTCCTCCTGCACGCGACGGACCTCGGCGGCGTCGAGCGCGCGCACCTCGTCGGGGAGGCTCTTGAGGATGGGGCCCTCGAACGGGTAGGCGCGCTGTTGCGCGCGCGTCGCCTCACCGATCTCGGGGCCCACGAAGGTGCGCGGCTCGACGCCCGCGTTGGTCGTGATGCAGCAGACCTCCCACCGGCCGCGGATGATCCCGCGCGCCGGGAAATCCATCCACGTCGCCGAGCGGCGGATCTCGATCTCCTGCCGGCGCGGGAGCCAGAACCGGCCGTCGACGAGGCCGTTCTCGAGGATGACCGAGACGTCCTCGAGCTGGCGGTCCCTGAGCGCGGCGCGCGTGAACGAGAAGCTCATCCGCACGACGCTCGCCGTGACGCGGTCGATGAAGACGGCGCCCACCGCGGCGGGCGTGCCGTCGTCCTTGGGCCGCACGCTCACCTGGAACACGTCGATCGTACGGTCCGACGTGCGGATGGTGAGCGAATCGACGATCCGGTAGTCATACGCCTCGAAGCCCGCCGTCGAGAGCGGGTGCGGCACGTCGCGCACCTCGTCGCCATCGCCCAGGCGGATGATCGCCGGGAAGTTGTTCTGGACGACGCCGAGGTGGTCGCGATGGTAGTTGATGTCGGTCGGCAGGAGGAGCGTGTCGCGCCGGCCGATGATGCGTTGCTTGCTCCGGTCGGGCGCGCCCCAATAGACTTCGACCATCAGCTCGTCGGACTTGATGACGACCGGCGGCAGCGGGAAGCCTTCGCCGAGCTGCGCGAGGAAGGTGACGTAGCCGTGGGCGCGTGCGGTGTAATCGACGAGCCCCGTGTCGGCGAGTTGCGCGGCACGACGGACGATGGCGGCGGTCACGAGGGCGCGGGTGCGCTCGTCGTTCCAGCCGTCCTGCGCCGCGACGGGGGTCACCGCAGGACCCACCATGAGGCAGGCCGCCACGAACAGGGCGCACAGGGAACGCATGCCGGGAATTTCAGCGCCCGCACCACGGGTCACAACCGCAGGACCGCGATGAGGTACGGGGAATTCCGGGCGCGCTGCGTCCCCGGCGCGCTCGTGCCGGTCTGGCGCGACCACCTGCTCGACGCCGACACCGCCGTCGCCGCCTTCCATCGCCTGCGGCAGCCGCCGTTCGCCTTCCTGCTCGAGTCGGCCCCCGCCGGCGGCGAGACTTGGGCGCGCTACACCTTCCTCGGCACCGCGCCGCGCGCGGCCTGGCGCCTGACCGACGGCGTGATCGAGGACTGGGACGCCGCGCGCGGATGGCATGGCGCGCGCGGGAGCGACGATCCGTTCGCCGACCTGCGCGCGCGAATCACCGAGCATCCGCCGGTGGACGCGCCCGAGCTCGGTGCCTTCTGGGGCGGCGCAGTCGGCTTCTTCTCGTACGATGTGGTGCGCCACATCGAGCGGATCGGTGAGCCGCCGCCCCGCGCGCTCAAGGCGCCGGACGCGCTCTTCATCCTCACCGGCTGCGTGGTGATCATCGACAACCTCCGCGCGCAGGTGCGCGTGGTGGCCGGTGTCGTCGCGCCCGACCCAGCCGACGAGGCGCGATGCCGCGCCGCCTGGGACGAGGCGCAACGCGAGATCGACGCGACGCTCGCGCGCCTGCGCACGGGGCCCGACCTCCCGCCGCTCGAACTCGACCCCGACGCGCCCGTCTCCGAGGGAAGGTCGTCGTACGAGCGCGACCGCTTCATGGCGGACGTGGACCGCATCAAGGAGCACATCGTCGCGGGCGACGTCTTCCAGGCGCTCCTCTCTCGTCGCATCACCGTCCCGCGCGACTTCAGCGGCACGGCGCTCTACCGCGCCATCCGCGCGCTGAATCCGTCGCCGTACATGTACCACCTCGTGCTCGAGGACCTCGAGATCGTCGGGAGCTCGCCGGAACTGCTCGTGCGCGTGGCGGAGGGCCGCGTCGTGCTGCGCCCGATCGCGGGGACGCGGCCGCGCGGACGCACGCCGGCCGAGGACGAGGCCTACGCCGCCGAGCTGCTCGCCGACGAGAAGGAGCGCGCCGAGCACATCATGCTCGTGGACCTCGGCCGCAACGACGTGGGACGCGTCGCGAGGTACGGCACGGTGCAGGTCACAGACCTCATGACGGTCGAGCGCTACTCGCACGTGCACCACATCGTGAGCCAGGTGGAGGGGACGCTCCGCGAGGACGGCTCGGCGCTCCAGACGTTCCGCGCCGTCTTCCCCGCGGGGACGATGACCGGCGCGCCGAAGGTGCGGGCGATGCAGGTGATCGACGCGCTTGAGCCCGTGCGGCGCGGGCCGTACGCCGGCGCGCTGGGATATGTCGCGTGGGGCGACAAGCGGATGGACCTCGCGATCACGATCCGCACGGCGGTGCTCGCCGGGGACGAGGCGTCGGTGCAGGCCGGCGCGGGGATCGTCGCCGATTCGGACCCGGCGAAGGAGTGGACCGAGACGGAGAACAAGGCCCGCGCGATGCTGATCGCGATCGGACGGGTGCGCGCCGCCGCTCGCGTGACCGAAACCCGACCCGGCCGGTAGTCGCACTCGCCCCGTTCGCAGGGTATTTTTCGGCGATGCACTATCGCCTCGTCGGCGTCGGGAACACGTACACCTTCGAGCTCTCGGGGAACAACCTGATGAGCGTCGGGCGCGCGGTCACCAACGATTGCGCCATCGTCGACCCGACGATCTCCCGCAAGCATGCGGACCTCAAGGTCACGCCGGGCGGGATCGAGGTGACGGACGCCGGCTCGAGCAACGGCACCTTCGTGAACGGCGTGCAGGTGGACAAGTCACTCGTCGTCGCGGGCGACGAACTCATCTTCGGCAAGGTCGTCTTCAAGGTCGAGGTCGTCGCTCCCGTGCGCGCCGCGGCGCCGGCACCGGCCGGCAAGGGCGGCGGCGCGACGATCGTGCGGCAGATCCCCAAGACGGGCGACCAGCTCGCGCTCGGCGGCAAGGGCAAGATCAGCGACTCGATCCCGCCCGGCGCCGACCCGGGTGAGCGCGACCGCCGCCGCCTCGCCATCCTCCTCGAGGTCTCGAAGGGGCTCACGCGCTCGGCCGACCTCGAGGCGCTGCTGCAGAAGATCGCCGAGTACGCCTTCCAGGTGCTCGAAGCCGACCGCTGCGCCATCCAGCTCACCGACGACTTCGGCATCCTGCACCCGAAGATCTCGCGCGACCGCCGCGGCGAGCGCGCGTCGAGCGACATCCCGCAGTCGATCGCGCGCATGGCGGTGGACGACAAGGTCGCCATCCTCTCCGACGACGCGGCCGACGACCAGCGCTTCCAGGGCCAGTCAGTCGTGCTGCAGAAGGTGAAGTCGGCGATCTGCGTGCCGCTCATCGGGAGCGAGAACCGCGTGCTCGGCGTGCTCTACGTCGACAACTTCTCGCTCAAGCGGTTCAACGAGATGGACCTCGACTTCCTCATCGCGTTCTCAGGCATCGCCGCGGTGGCGATCGAGAACGGGCAACTCGCGGTGCGCATCCGGCAGGAGGCGCTCGCGCGGTCGAACTTCGAGCGTTTCTTCACGCCGCACCTCGCGGCGCGCATCGCGTCGAGCCCCGACGCGGTGAAGCTCGGCGGCGACAAGCGGAAGGTCGCGGTGCTCTTCTCCGACATCCGCGGCTTCACCGCGCTCTCGGAGACGATGAGCGCCGACACGATGGCGAAGCTCCTCACCGAGTACTTCACCGAGATGGTGGAGTGCGTGTTCCGCCACGGCGGCACGCTGGACAAGTTCATCGGCGACGCGGTGATGGCGCAGTGGGGCGCGCCGATCGGCGAGCGCGACGACTGCGACCGCGCGATGCAGGCCGCGCTCGACATGATGGAGGAGCTCGACCGCCTCAACGCGCGCTGGCGCGCCGAGAACCGTCCGGTGCTGCAGATCGGCATCGGGCTCAACGTCGGCGATGTGTTCGCGGGCAACATCGGGTCGGACCGCCGCCTCGAGTACACCGTCATCGGCGACCCGGTGAACGTGTCGAGCCGGCTGTGCGGCGCGGCCGGTCCGGGCGAGATCCTGCTCTCGGACCACTTCCGCAGCGAACTCGGCGCCCCGCCGCCGATGGAGTCGCTCCCGCCGATGGAACTCAAGGGGAAGAGCCAGGCGTTGCCGGTCTTCCGCGTCACGCGGTGACACGCTCGGCGATCCTCGCGCCGGATGGCTACGAACGATTCGAGGTCGGGAGCACGGTCGTGGTCGCACGCGTGGCCGCCGCGCCCGGATTGCGCAGCGCCCTCGCGACCGCCGCGTCGCTGCACGAGTGGGCCGCGACGAGCCCCGGCGCCGAACCGTTCCAAGGCCGCGCGACGGCGTGGGGCGTGCGCCTGCCGGGCGCGGCGATCGACGTCGTGGTGCGGCACGCGCAGCGCGGCGGTCTCCTGCGCGGCGTGCGCGGCGACCGCTTCGTCTGGCCGGGGCGCGCGCCATGGGAACTCGAGACCGCGCTCCGGCTGCAGGAGGCCGGCGTGCGCACGCCCGACGTCGTGGCGTTCGCGCTCTATCCGGCGGGCCCCGGTCTCTGCCGCTGCGACGTCGCGACGCGGCGACTGCCGGTGGGCGCAGAGTTCCCCGTCTCCTGGCGCGACGCCGACGGCGCGGCGCATGATGCGATGCTCATCGCGGTAAGCACGTTGCTGCGCGACCTGCGCGCGGCCGGCGCACGGCACCCCGACCTCAACGCGAAGAACCTCTATCTTGCGCGCGAGGGCGGGCGCTGGGCGGCGTGGGTGCTCGACGTGGACCGCGTGCGCTTCCGCGCGCCCGATGGCGCCGACGTGGGTGCGCAGAACCTCGCCCGCCTTGACCGCTCCCTGCGCAAGCTGCGCGCGCGCAAGGCGCTCGCGATCGACGACACGGCGCTCACGCGACTCGCCGAGCTCGCGGGGAACGCCGCATGAGCCGGGTCCCCCTCGACCGCGTGTGCATCGTGATGATGTCCGCGGTCGGCGATGCGGTGCACGTCCTCCCGGTCCTCACGGCGCTCAAGCGGCACCATCCCGCGATGCACGTGACCTGGGTGCTGCAGCCCGGCCCCGCGATGCTCGTGCGCGGGCACCATGCGGTGGACGAGATCATCCTCTTCGACCGCACGAAGGGACTCGCGGGCTTCGTCGACATCCGCCGGCAGCTCAAGGACCGGAAGTTCGACGTCGTGATCAACCTGCAGGTCTACTTCAAGGCCGGCATCATCACCGCGTTCACGAATGCGCCGGTGAAGCTCGGCTTCGACCGCGCGCGCGCGCGCGACGCCAACTGGCTCTTCACGACGCACCGCGTGCCGCCGCACCCCATGCAGCATGTGCAGGACCAGTACTTCGAGTTCTGCGAGTGGCTCGGCGTGCCGCACGAGCCGGTGACGTGGGACCTGGGACCGTGGAACGACGCGGAGAAGGAATGGCAGCGCGAGTTCATCGCCCGATTCGACCGGCCCATCGCGCCGATCGTCGTCGCGACGAGCAAGCCGCAGAAGGACTGGCTCCCCGAGCGCTGGGCCCAGGTGTGCGATGCGCTGCACGGCGACTTCGGGCTGCAGCCGGTCCTCGTCGGGGCTCGCTCACCGCGTGAACTGCACGCCGAGCAGGTCATCCTCGAGCGCACGAAGGTCAAGCCGTACTCCGCGCTCGGCCAGGGCGGACTGCGCGGCCTCGCGGGCATCCTCGCCGGGTCGGCGCTCGTGCTCACGCCTGACACCGGCCCGCTGCACATGACCGTCGCGCTCGACCGGCCGGTCATCTCGCTCATCGGATACTCCAATCCGAAGCGCGTGGGGCCGTACCGGAAGTTCGGCGACCTCGTGATCGACGCGTACGGCGAGCCCGGCGAGGAGTATCCGCTCTCGATGGAGAATCGCCTCGACCGAATGCCGCGCATCACCGTCCAGCAGGTGCTCGACAAGGTCGAGCGGTGGCGCAGCACCTACTTCCGGGCGAGCCGGCCGGTGAGCGCGCTGCGCTGAGGCCGCCGGGGCCCGCGCGCCTCAGTCCTCCACCTCGACGTGCCCGATCATCCCGAGCATCGCGTGCGGTACGCACTGGAAGTAGAACTTCCCGGTGCCGAAGGTCAGCGGGATGTCGATCGTCTGCCCGGGCAGCTGCGCGTAGACTGACGCCGGCGGCAGGTTCGTCCGGCCAGGGTTCGAATCGGGCAGGAAATACACGTTGTGCACGCCCTGCACGAGCTTGAAGCGCAGGACGTCGCCCGGCTTGGCCTCGATGGAGGCAGGCTCGAAGTAGTTGCCCTTGTCGTTCGTGATCATCAGGACCTCGATGGTCCGTCCGGAGAGCGGGACGGCGTCCGCCGCGGCGGTCGCCGCGGCCGGCTTCGCGTCGTCGTGTTGGGTGCGGTCGTCGGAGTCACCACCGCAGGCGGCGGCGAGAACGACGGTCATCGCGAGGAGTCGGGTGGAGAGGCGCATGGGATGGGATTCCGGTGAGGTGAGGGTGACGGGGATCAGAAATCGCGCCGCAGGAACCGGCGACGCGCGAGGAGCACCGGCACCACCGCCCAGGCCGTGAGCGCGACGAGTGCGACCGCGGGGCCGAGCGAGGTGCCGAAGAGGCGCCGGAAGAGCGCGCCGGTGTAGCCGAGCAATGCGGTCGCGTCGAGCGCGGTGAGGACGAGCACGCGCGCGAGGTCCACCGGATTGCCCAGCAACGCGACGAGCATCGGCCGCTCGAGCGGCCAGTCGCCGAGCAGGCTTACCATGACGATCACCGCGCCATCGTACGCGATGGTGAGCGCGAACCAGGCGGTGACGGCGCGCGCCATCGCGCGCAGTCGGTCGTCCACGCCGTGGGCGATCAGCATCGCGAGCGCGGCGAAGGCGAGCGTGAGCAGCAGTCCGGCCACGGCGAGCAGGACGAATGCGAGTCGCGGCACAGCGGACGCGGCGCCGTGGAACGCGAGCGGCACGCTCACCCCGACGACGAACGCGCCGGCGAGCGGGAGCGCCATGCCCAGGTAGAGCCCGAGGAACACCGAGCGCCGCGACAGCGGCTGCGCGAGCAGCAACTCGGTGAACTCCCGCGACGCCTGCACGTGCGCCGTTCCGAACACGAGCGCGACGAGCGGGACGATCAGCAGCACCGCGTTGAGCAGGCTCAGCATCACTTGCGGGCCCGTGCCGCCGAAGAGGAAGAGCGACTCCGTGATGGCCCAGAACCCGCCCGCGTACGCGAGGAGCCATCGGCTCCGCGCGAGGTCGCGCACACCGGCGCGCAGGACGAGGGCGACGGTGCTCATGCGATCTTCAGCCCGCGCAGCAGCGCGGCGATCGCGGGCTCGAGCCGGCGCGTGCCGGTCGCCTTGAGCAGCGACTCGACCGGACCGGCGAAGCGCAGGTGACCCTCGCACAGGAACGCGACATCGTCGGCGAGCTCCTCGAGTTCGACGAGGATGTGCGAGCTGATGAGCACCGTGCGCCCCGCCGCGCGCGCGGCGCGGAGGTGCGACTTGAGCAGGCCGCTCGCGATGGGGTCGAGCCCTGCGGTCGGCTCGTCGAGGATCAGCACGTCAGGCGCGAAGAGGAAGGCGCAGGCATTCGCGAGCTTCTGGCGCCACCCGCCCGAGAGCGTACCCACGGGCGTGCCCCATTCGGCGCGCAGGCCGAAGTCGTCGACCAGCGACTCGTCCACCGGCGCGCCGGGGCGCAGCGCGCGCAGCATCTCGATCACCTCGCCCACCGCGAGATGCTCCGGGTACCGCGGCGCCTGCGGTGCGTAGCCGATGCGCGCGCGGTACCTGCCGTCGGCATCGAACGGGACGCCGTCGAGGAGCAGCCGGCCAGCGTCGGGGCGTGCGAGGCCGAGCAGGAGCTTGATGAGCGTCGTCTTGCCCGAGCCGTTCGGCCCGACGAGCGCGACGACGCGGCCGGGCGCGAGCGAGAGCGAGATCCCCTCGAGCACGGCGCGCGTGCCGTACGACTTGCGGACGCCCTCGACGCTGATCATCGCGGCGCCCTCATGAGCGGGTGCGCATCGGCGAGCGCGGGCGTCAGCACGGGGAATACGCGCTCGGCCGCATCGAGCACCGCCGTGACGGGCGCACGCAGCAGGAGCAGCGATTCCGGGTGCTTCTCGACGACGAGCGCGAAGAGCCGCACCGGCCGGAACGGAACGTCGCCGGTGCCGTCGCGGTCGATGTCGTAGCCGGTGTAGGCGTCCCACCAGTTCCCGTCGAAATCACTCTGGAGCGTGCGGCTGTTGGTCGAGACGTCGAACGCGTTCCCCGCGAAGACGTTCCCGCGGAAGTGATTCGCCTCGGCGTCGGCCATGAGCCGGATCGCCCAGCCGTTGCGGCGGAAGTCGTTGTCGCGCACGTCGAGGCGCGACGCACCCTCGAGGAAGAGCCCCGTCGAGTTCCCGATGAACCGGTTCCGCAGCAGCGCGCCGTCGGCGATCTCCTTGAGCAGGAGGCCGAAGGCGCCGCTGCCGGTCGCGTCGAGGAAACCGTTTCCGTCCATCACCACCTGGTGGCTGTACATCACGGCCACGCCAGCGCCGTTCGCGCGGAAGGTGTTGCGCACGTAGCGGCACGAGTCGGAGAACATGAAGTGCAGGCCGTAGCGGCGGTTCCCCTCGCTCACGTTCCCCGCCGCCACGGAGCCGCGCGAGAATTCGAAATAGATCCCGTCGCGCTGGGCACTCACCGTGTTGTCCACGACGCGCGTGCCGGGCGAGTACCAGAGGTGGATGCCGTTGCCGTTGCGCGTCTCCTCGAGTCCCGCGCCGACGATGTCATTGCCGCGCACCTCGCAGCCCGTGGTGCGCTGCAGGTAGATCGCGAAGAGCGCGTCGCGGAAGCGGTTGCCCTCGATCAGGCAGTCCCGCGACTCCATCACGCGCAGCGCGGCGCGGTCCTGCATCTGGCTCACGCCGGTGTTCATGAAGGTGAGGCCGCGGATCGTGACGCTGTCCGCGTGCACGACGAGGATCTCGTGCTTGCCCTCGCCGTCGAGAATCGCGCCGTCGCCGGTGATCGTGATGCGCGGCACGCGCACGACGACCGTCGGCTCACGGTACGTGCCCGGTGCCAGGCGGATCACCGTGCCCGGCGTGGCGGCGGCGACGGCGGCGGCGAGCGCACCGACGGCGGGATCCGCCTGCACATCGATCGTGCGACCGGCAGGCGACACGAGCGCCACGGTGTCCGCGAGCACGGCGGCCCAGTCCGCGACCGTGCCGCCGTACGTCGCCTGCGCCTCGCGCGCGGCGGCGGCATCGGCGAACGCCACGGTGCCGCCCATCGGTCCACGCAACGATGCGCCGACCAGGTAGCCCGCGCGCTCCGCCTGGACGAACCCGCCCGGGTGCTCGGCGTCGGTCACCCAGAGTGCGCGCGCGCCGCTGTCCGTCGCGCCCCGCACGTAGTCCACCATGCAGTCGATGGAATCGAAGATGTGCACGCGTCCCGCGCCGGTGACGACCTCGGCGGCGAACCGCGCGTCGCCGACTTCCATGCGGCAGTAGTCGCACGCGTCGTCACCGACGACGACCGCACGCGGACCGGCGCCGGCGCATGCCGCACTCGCGAGGGCGACCAGCGCGAGGAGCACGCGCCGCACCGCGCTCGCGGGGGCGGCGCGCCACGGGCTCACGCGACCGCCTTCCTTCGCGCGGTCGACCACGACGCGAACAGCACGAGCCCCGACGCGAGCGCGAGCGCGATGCCGCCGGAGCTCGGCCAGGACGTCGCGGTGAAGTTGAGCAGCTTCTTCCGCCCGAGGATGGGCGGTGAGTACGTCATGCCGGGGACCTTGATGATCGCGTGCTCGTAGTCGAGGTCGTGACCGTAGTCGTAGCCCCAGCGCGCATAGTCGAGCAGCCCGATGCCGAGCACGGCGACGAGCAGTGCGGCGAAGGCGTAGAGCGGGACCCGCCGCCGCAGCGCGGCGACGGCGAGTCCGGCGACGATGAGCCCGCCGAGGATCCAGGGCATGTACCTCAGCTCCGGGATCGCGTCGGGTTCGATCGTCTTCATGCCGATGTAATGGTTCAGTCCGTTGATGCTGTTGAGGTCGTTCTCCTTCAGCCCGTCCACGCCGTCGATGCGGATGAGCATGCCCAGCCCCTCGGGGTACTGCGGCGCGACGAGGTCGACGCGCCAGAGCGGGAGGACATACCCGGTCGCGAGGAGCGCGACTGCCGCCAACACGAACCAGCGTGAACGGGAGGTCATCGGGTCCTCACTGTCCGCCGCTGGCCCGTGGGCCGCGGCCGGCGTTCGCGGAGAGTGCGACGGTCGACCCGCGCGGCGACACCCGCACGTACCCCGACATCTCCTGGTGCAGCGCCGAGCAGAAGTCGGTGCAGTACATCGGGTAGACTCCCGGCTTGGTGGGGATCCACCGCATCGTGCGCGTCTCGCCGGGCATCACGAGCAGTTCCGACGTGTTCGCGCCGAGCACGGCGAAGCCGTGCGGCACGTCCCAGTCCTGCTCGAGGTTCGTGACATGGAACAGCACCGTGTCGCCGACCTGCACACCCTCGAGGTTGTCGGGAGAGAAGTGCGAGCGGATCGCCGTCATGCGCACGTGCACGAGGCGGCCCTGGCGCTCGATCCCCGTCTCGCGCTCGCTGCGCGCGACGTGCGGGTTCCGGTTCTCGGCGAGCTTGTAGAAGCGCACCTGCCGGTCGATCACCTTCTGCGCGACGATCGCGTTGGCGTAGTGGGGCTCGCCCTGGACGGGGAAGTCGAGGAGGAGCTTCATCTTCTCGCCGGTGATGTCATAGAGCTGCGCCGACTGCGTGAGCTCGGGGCCGGTCGGGAGATAGCGGTCCTTCGTGATCTTGTTCATCGCGAGGACGTAGCGGCCGTACGGATTGCGCGTGGCGCCGCCGGGGATCATGAGGTGGCCCACCGAGTAGAACGTCGGCGCGCGGTCCACGACCTCCCAGGTGCCGAGCTTCCACTTCACGACCTCGGACGAGATGAACATCGAGGTGTAAGCGTAGCCCTTGCCGTCGAACTCGGTGTGGAGGGGGCCAAGGCCCGGCTCCTTCACCTCGCCGGCGATCGTGCTCTCGTACTTGAGCACCGGGATCCCCTCGAGCTCGCCCTCGAACTCCTTCGCCGCGATCGCGGCGAGCATCTTCGTCGCCGAGTGCACGGGGATGACCGTCGCGAGCTTGCCACCGGCGACGATGTACTCGCCCGACGGATCGACATCGGCGCCATGCGGCGACTTGGGCGTCGGAAGGAAGTAGATCGAGCCCGGGCACTGCGCCGCGGTGATCTGCAGGACGCTGGTCATGCGCTCGGAGCGCGCGATGCGGCTGAACTCGTCGACGGTGTTGTGCCGGTACTCTGCGGGCACGCGGACACCCTTCCCTGCTGCGGCGCACGCGGCGGCGGCGCGATAGTTCACCGCGGCGATGTAGTCCTTGTCGTTCTGCGAGGCGTTCACCTCGAGCAGCGTGTTCGCCTGCTCCGAGTTGTACGAAGTGAAGAACATCCAGCCATCGGACGGGCCCTTGCCGGCGCGCGCGAGGTCGTAGTTGAACCCGGGCACGATGAGCTGGAACGCGATGTCCATCTTCCCCGGCTTGTCCGCCGTGATGAAGGAGATCTGCCCCTTGAAGAACTTCTTGTACTCGTCGATCGGCACGTCCCGGTTCGGGATGGGGATCGAGAAGCGTGTCGACGAGACGATGTACTCGGTGTTGCCGGTCACGTACGGCGAGGCGTGGTTGCCGGCGGCATTCGGGATCTCGAGGATCTCGGTCGTCTCGAAGGTCGTGAGGTCCACCCGCGCGACGCGCGGCGTGTTGTTGCCGTTCACGAAGATCCAGCGGCCGTCATCGTCGCCGTTCGTCTGCGAGAGCGCGGTGTGATGGAGGTCGTCCCACGGCACGAAGCCGTAGGAGGTCTCGAGCATCGCCTTCGTCTCTTCATTGTATCCGTAGCCGTTCTCGGGATGCTGCGAGAAGACGGGGACGGTGCGGAGGAGCCGGCCGCTCGGCAGGCCGTAGACGCCGAGCTGTCCGCCGAAGCCGCCGGAGAGGAAGGCGTAGAGCTCGTCCTTCTCGCCCGGGGCGACGTAGACGCGCTGCGCAGCGGCGGCGTTGCCGGCGAGTGGACTGCTCGGACCGCGCCCGGCGCAGGCGTAGCCGAGTCCGAGCACGGTGAGGGCACCGGCACCGAGCAGCAGGCGGGATCGTGTGACGAAGGGCATGGGGACCTCGATGACTGCGAGGGATCGTTCGGCGGGGGCGCCGGACCCGGGACTTGCTCGGGACGCCCCGAAGATGCAAACTGCTTGCACCTTAAACAGTCGGACGAATCTCGAATCTCCCGTAGGGAAAACCCTTGGCCCCGGACCGATGCGCCTCACCCGCTTCACCGACAATGCGCTGCGCGCCCTGATGTTCATCGGCCTGCACGACGAGGCCCCGTCGCGCATCACCGACATCGCCCGCCGGATGGGGATGTCGGAGGACCACACGGCGAAGGTCATCGCGCGGCTCGCCGAGTTGGGGTTCGTCGAGACGATCCGCGGTCGCTCCGGGGGCGTGCGGCTCGGCCGCCCGGCGGAGGCGATCAACATCGGCGAGGTCGTGCGCGCCACCGAGGACAACCTCACGCTCGTCGAGTGCTTCGACCCTTCGTCCAACCGGTGCCCAATCGCGCCGGCCTGCGCGCTCGCGCCCGCGCTCGACGAGGCGCTCAACGCCTTCCTCGGCGTGCTCGACGGCTACACGCTCGCCCAGCTCACGGCGCGCCCGCAGGCGCTCCAGCGACTGCTCATCGCCTGACTGCGGCCCGGCGCCGCTGCACCCCATCACCCGGTCGTTCAAATGGATTGGTTCGTTCGCGCCTTCCTGAAGGGGAGCCTCGTCTGGTTCTCGCTCGCCGTCGGCCTCGCGCTCCTCATGGCCGTCGTGCCGATGCTCACCGTCTATCGCACGGCCCACATGCACCTCGCGCTGCTCGGCTTCGTGACGCAGATGATCTACGGCGTCGCGCTGCACGTCATCCCGCGCTTCGTCGGCCAGCCGCTCGTGCACCGGCGGATGGCCGAGCTGCAGTTCTGGACGGCGCAATCGGGACTCGCGCTCCTCGCGACCGGCTTCGTCTCGCGAGTGAACGGCTGGCCCTTCGCGAGCGCGACGGTCGCCGTCGGCGGGATCCTCTCGGCGGTCGGCGCCTTCTGCTTCGTCTGGAACCTCTGGGTGACGATGGACGCGAGCCAGATGCGGACGGTGAACGCGCGGGGACGGGCCGTGCCGGTGCTGCCGCAGGCGGACGCGCACTAGTCCCTAGGGCGAAACCCGGGAGGCCGCGCACCCGTTAACCCGGGGAGCGCAACTGGTCCGTCGTTGGCGGTGTCCAACGACCGTATCGCCCCCAAAGGAGCCCCCATGCTGTCCGCCTGGACCACCGACCTCCGGCACGCCTGGCGTGCACTCTCCCGGACCCCGGGGTTCCTTGCGGCTGCCGTCGGCACCCTCGCCCTCGCGATCGGCGCGGCGGTGGGGATGTTCAGCGTGGTGGACGCGGTGCTGCTCAAGCCGCTGCCCTACCGCGACGCGGGGCAGCTCGTCGTGGTCTCGGGCACGGCCCCGGGTTCGGACCTTCCCGAGCGGTTCGGCGTCGGCGCCGAGTTCTACGTGCACTACAAGGAGCAGTCGAAGCTGCTCGACGGGATCTTCGCGTGGGGCGCCGGCACGTCGACCTTCCGGACCGACGACCGCGTGGAGCGAATCGAGATGGCGTTCCCCTCGCCCGACGTCTGGGCGACCTTCGGGATCCTGCCGCAGCTCGGACGGGTCCCGCACGAGGAGGACACCGAGGCGGTGATCGTCCTGAGCGATCGGCTGTGGGAGGAGTGGTTCGGCCGCGACCCTGCGGTGGTGGGCAAGTCGTACTTCACCTCCGGACAGATGCGGCTGGTGATCGGCGTGATGCCGGCGGGATTCGGATTCCCATCCACCGACACGCGCCTCTGGGTGAACAGCCCCATCCGGCTCGCCGACGTACAGCCCGGGAACTTCGGCCTGCCGCTCGTCGCACGCATGAAGCCGGGGGTCACACGCGAGCAGCTGGCGGCCGAGTTCACGCAGCTCTCGAAGGGCCTTCCCGACCGGTTCGGCGGCTCGCCCGCCTACGTGCGCACGATCGCGCAGCACAGTGCGGTGATCGAGCCACTCAAGGACCGCCTCGTCGGTCCCACGGTGACGACATCGCTGTGGGTGCTGCTCGGCGCGGTCGGCATCGTGTTGCTGATCGCCTGCGCGAACGTGACGAATCTCTTCCTCGTGCGCGTGGAAGCGCGGCATCGTGAGCTCGCCGTGCGGCTCGCCCTGGGCGCGTCGAAGCGCGAGCTCGTGCGGCTGCAGCTCGTCGAAGGATTCGTCGTCGCGTTCATCGCCGGTGCGCTCGCCGTGCTGCTCAGCGCGGTCACGCTGCCGCTCTTCCTCCGTGCCGCGCCGCGGGGCATCCCGCGGCTGGAGACGGTGGGGCTCGACGTGACGACCTTCGCCGCGGCGTTCGGGATCGTCGTGATCGTCGCCCTCGCCTGCTCGCTCGTGCCGGCGCTGCGCGCCAGCGCACCCGACCTCGCGCGCCTGCGCGAAGGTGGCCGCACAGGCACCGGACGACGCCATTGGGGCCGCGACGGCCTCGTCGTCGGCCAGACCGCGCTCGCGCTCGTCCTCCTCATCGGCTCGGCGTTGCTCCTGCGCAGCTTCCAGCAGCTCCGCAACGTCGACCCCGGCTACGAGACGAAGGACCTCTACACCTTCCAGTTCGCGCCGCAGCAGCCGCAGTTGGTCAATGGCCCCGCGTGGGGCCGGTTGCACCTCGCGTTCATGGACCAGCTCCGCACGCTGCCCGGTGTCACCAAGGTGGGCGTGGTGAACAACATCCCGCTCGACGAAGGGACCGGTGGCACGCGCTTCCTCACCGACGCGATGCGCCCCGAGGACGGCGGCACGCTGCTCAGCACCAACTTCACCGCCGGCGATTACTTCGAGGCGATGGGGATCAGCCTGCTGCGCGGGCGGATCTTCACGAACGACGAGGCGATCACGCCGAACTCGAACATCGTGATCAGCCAGTCGGCGGCGAAGACGCTGTGGGGCGACAAGGACCCGATCGGCGAGCGGCTCACGCGCGGAGGCAACGTCCCGCTGACGTTCACCGTGGTGGGCGTGGTGGAGGACGTGAAGCAGGACGATTGGCGCGAGGAGGGTGAGTCGGTGGTCTACTATCCGCTCACCGGACCCACGGACTCGACCTGGGCGCTCGGCTCACCCGCGTACGTCGTGAAGTCGCCGCGCGCGGCGGCGCTCACCAGGGAAGTGCGCGACCTCGTGCGGACGGTGGCTCCCGAAGCGCCGGTCTATCGCGAGTACACGCTGGAGTTCCTCGCCCAGCGCGCGATGGTGGAGCTCTCGTTCACCATGCTCACGCTCGGCGTGGTGTCGGCGCTCGCGCTGATCCTCGGCGCGGTGGGGCTCTACGGCGTGCTGTCGTACGTCGTCGCGGAGCGCACGCGCGAGATCGGCATCCGGATGGCGCTCGGCGCGACGCAGGGTGCCGTGCGACGGATGGTCGTGTCGCAGGGAGCGAAGGTGGTGCTCGTCGGCATCGCCGTCGGACTGCTCGGGGCGTATGCGTCCACGCGCGCGCTCGGGGCGCTGCTCTACGGCGTGGCGGCCGTGGACCCGATGGTGTTCGTCGCGATGGCCGTGCTGTTGCTGTCGGTGGGGATCGTGGCGAGCTACCTGCCGGCGCGGCGCGCGAGCATGGTCGATCCCAACGAGTCATTGCGCAGCGAGTGACCACTCGACGTCGTGGCCGGCGCGACGTTCAGTCGCTGCCGGTCACGCCGTCGCGGAACTCGTACTTGAGGCCCACGCGCTCGAGCAGTTCGACCACGCGGCGCAGGCCGAGTCCCATGACGCTGTAGTAGTCGCCCTCGATCCGCTCGACGATCGTCGCGCCGTACCCCTGGATGCCGTACGCGCCGGCCTTGTCCATCGGCTCGCGCGTCTCGACGTACTCGCGGACCTCCACGGCGGTGAGTGCGCGACAGGTCACGCGCACCTCCTCCACCGCGCTCTCGGTGCGCCCGTCGCGCGCGACGGCCATCGCCGTGAACACCGTATGCGTGCGACCGCTCAACAGCGCGAGCGTGCGCTCCGCGTCCGCGGCGTCGGCCGGCTTACCGAGGATGTCGCCGTCGAGCACGACGATCGTGTCGGCGGCGATGACGACCGCGTCGGGATGGCGCGTCGCGAGCACGTGCGCCTTCGCGCGCGCCAGCCGCTCGCAGTGCGGCACGGGCTGTTCACCGGGCAGGATCGACTCGTCGATGTCCGCGGGCGCGACCTCGTGCGCGATGCCGACGAGCGTGAGGAGTTCGCGGCGCCGCGGGGACTGCGAGGCGAGGATCACACGGACCGGATGCGACATGCTCACCGCTCCAGCCAGAGCGTGACGGGACCATCGTTGACGAGATCCACTTCCATCATCGCGCCGAACTCGCCCGTCTCGACCGTGAGCCCGCGCTCGCGCAACAGCCGCACGAATCCCTCGTAGAGCGGGATCGCCACCTCGGGCCGTGCAGCGTCGATGAAGCTCGGACGCCTCCCCTTCTCCGCGTCGCCGTAGAGCGTGAACTGGCTCACGACGAGCACCGCGCCACCGACGTCGGCGAGGCCGAGGTTCATCTTCCCCTCGGCGTCACCGAAGAGGCGGAGGCTCGCGACCTTGTCGGCCATCCAGGTGTTCTGCGCTTCCGTGTCGGCGTGTGTGTAGCCGACGAGCAGGCAGAAGCCTGCCCCGATGCGACCCGTGACGCGGCCGTCGACGCGGACTTCGGCGCGCGAGACGCGCTGGAGCAGGAGGCGCATTCGGTGCGGGTGCGGTGGAAGGGGGACGGGGCCGGCGGACGACCGGGAAAGATACCCGGCCGTCCCCGAACTGTGACCGGCGTCACCCTTCGCTTCTCGGCCGGGGCGCTACGTTCGTCCGATCCTGACGTCAGGAGACCGCGTGTCCCAGATCCGTTCCGCCCATGCGTTCCTCGCGCCGCGCGTCGCGCGCGCACTCCTGTTCTCACTCGCCGCCGCGCTCGCCGCGTGTTCCGGGGGCGACGGCCCAACGGGTCCGCCGGAGCCGAAGCCAGTCGCTTCGCTCATCGTCTCGCCGGGCGCGGACACGCTCATCGCGCTCGGCCGCACGCGCACCTACAGCGCGGTGGCGCGCGATGCGGACGGCGTGGTGCTGCCGGGCGCGTCGGTCAAGTGGCGATCGAGCGACACGCTCGTCGCGCGGGTGGATAGCCTGACGGGCGTCGTGACCGCGGTCGCCAACGGCGGCGCGACGATCAGCGCGCTCTCCGGATCCGTGACGGGCACGGGGACGGTCTCGGTGATCCAGTTCGTCGCGACGGTCGCGGTCACCCCGGGCACGAGCGGACTCGCGACGATCGGCGCAACGCAGCCGTTCACCGCCGTCGCACGCGACTCGGCGAACGCCGTCGTGCCCGGCGTGCGATTCCTCTGGAGTTCCTCGAACCAAGCGGCGGCGACGGTGGACACGTCGGGCATGGCGCGCGCGGTGGGCGAGGGCACGACGACGATCAGCGCGACGGGGCGAGGCGTGCCGGCGTATGCGACGCTCACCGTCACGCAGGCGGCGACGCAACTCGCGTTCTCGGTCGAGCCGGCCGACGTCGCCGCAGGCTCCGCCTTCGCGACGGCGCTGCAAGTGGAGGTGCGCGACGCCGGAGGCGCGCTGGTGCGCGAGTCCCGGGTCGCCGTGACGCTGTCGCTCATCGCCCCCCCGATCTTCCTCGGCGAACCCGCGACGCTCTGGGGATCGCGGACCGTGAATGCGGTCGGCGGGATTGCGAACTTCGGCGGACTCTGGGTCGACCGAAAGGACGCGGGCTATCTGCTCCGCGCGACGGCGACGAACCTCGCCTCCGACACGAGCGCCGCGTTCGATGTGCGATCGGGACCGGCCCGCGACGTGAGGATCCAAGTCGGTGGGAATCCGGTCCTCGAAGCGGGTGTCGGATCGAGCGGAGCCGCGCAGCTCACGTTCTATGACGCCTTCGGCAACGTGACCGACACCGTCCCGCAGTACGACATAGGCGCGCGCAACACCTGGGGCAACGACATCGCAGTGACACACTCGACCCCGGTCGTCACCGGCGGCCAGGTGCAGTACGACCAGATCGCCTTCCGCGCCGTGAGTCCACAGGTCGAGCTGATGATCGCTTTCAGCGATGGCAATGGACCCACACGGATCGCCAGGTCGGATCCGTTCGCCGTCCACGCGACGCACTCGCAGATCGCGATCTCCTCGACCCATTCCTGTGCGCTCGCGACCGGGGGGGTGCTGTGCTGGGGTTCGAATGCGGCGCAGCAGCTGCTCATCGACGGGTCCTTCCTCGTCGATTCGATCCCGAGGCTCCTCCCGATCTCCGGCACGTACACCCAGGTCACCGTGCGCCCAAACGTCACCTGCCTGCTGCGGAGCGATGGCGGCGTCGAGTGCTACGGCGCGGGACCGGACGGACTGGTCCCCGGCACCGGCCCCGGCGGCACGGTGCTCACCCAGATCACCGCGGGAGGCGACTTCCAATGCGGGATCACGGCCGACGGCCGCGCCTTCTGCTGGGGCAACGGACCGAACGGCGAGCTTGGCGACGGGACGGCCGGCTCCAGCGCGTCCCCCGTTCAGGTGACCGGCAGCGGGCCGGGCGGAACCGTCTTCACCGCGATCGACGCGGGTTCGATGACCGCGTGCGCCCTCTCGGGCGACGGTACGGCGTATTGCTGGGGCTACAACGCCTCCGGAGAGGTGGGCGACTCGACGCAGTTCAATCGGTCGACGCCCTCCAAGGTCGCGCGTTCTGGTCCGGGTCTCATGCCGTTCCTCACGATAGACGTCGGTGGGGCTGCCTCCTGCGCGACGACGATCGTCGGCTCCGTGGTGTGCTGGGGCAGGGGTCCGCTCGGCGACGGGACCGCCAGCTTCAGCAGCGTGCCGATCGGGATCGAGTTCGCCTTCGGCGGCGCGATGTGGACCGCCGTGAGCGTGGGTGAGGAGCATGCCTGCATCCTCCTCCAGGATCCCAACGGACCGACGTCGCTCTACTGCTGGGGGATCAATCGCACCGATCAGGTGGGACCGAACGCGGGCGCCCAGGCCCTCTTCCGGATCCCCGTCGACGTGGCCGGACACCACGTGTTCGGGGTCGTGGCGGGCCAGGAGAGCACCTGTGCCCGCACCGACAACGGCATCTACTGCTGGGGCAACAACTCGTCGGGGCGCCTCGGCCTCGGCTACACCGAGCCGACGCGTGTCCGCCCGCCGACCCGGATCATGCAGTGAGCCGCGCTACTCCACCGTGACCGACTTCGCGAGGTTGCGCGGCTGGTCCACGTTCGCGCCGCGCTTCACCGCGATGTAGTACGCGAGCAGCTGCAGCGGGACCGTCGAGAGGATCGGAGTGAGCATGTCGAGCGTCTCTGGCACGCGGAACTCATAGTCGATCAGCCCCTCGAGCGCGGGTTCGTTCCGGCTCGTGATGACGATCGTCTTGCCGTGCCGCGCCTTCACCTCCTGGATGTTCGACACGACCTTGTCGAACACCGCGTCGTGCGGCGCGATGAAGACCACCGGCATGGACTCGTCGATCAGCGCGATGGGCCCGTGCTTCATCTCGGCCGCCGGGTAGCCCTCGGCGTGGATGTAGCTGATCTCCTTGAGCTTCAGCGCGCCCTCGAGCGCGGCCGGGAAGTTGTAGCCGCGGCCGAGGTACAGGAAGTTCTTCGAGTCCTTGAACGCCTCGGCGATCTTCTCGATCTCGGGCGCGCGGTCGAGGATCGACTGGATCTGCTTCGGCAGGTCGGCGAGCGCCTGCGCCACCTCGCGGCCGCGCATCACGGAGAGCGTGCGCTTGCGGCCGAGTTTGAGCGCGAACAGCGCGAGCGCGACGACCTGGCTCGTGAAAGCCTTCGTGGACGCGACGCCGATCTCGGGCCCGGCGTGCAGGTAGATGCCACCGTCGTCCTCGCGCGCGATCGTCGAGCCGACGACGTTCACGAGGCCGAGCGTGCGCGCCCCACGGCGCTTCGCCTCGCGCATCGCGGCGAGCGTGTCCGCCGTCTCACCCGACTGCGAGATCACCACGCAGAGGGTGCGCGGCGTGACGATGGGGTTGCGGTACCGGTATTCCGACGCGTACTCGACCTCGCACGGGATGCGCGCGAAGTCCTCGATGAGCATCTCGCCGATGAGCGCCGAGTGCCAGCTCGTGCCGCAGGCGGTGAGCACCACCTGGTCGATGTTCATCAGCTGCTCGTGGCTCAGGTTGATGCCGCCGAGCTTGGAGGTGCCGTCGTCGAGGATCAACCGGCCGCGCATCGTGTTCTCGATGGTCGTCGGCTGCTCGAAGATCTCCTTGAGCTTCAGCGCGCCCTCGAGCGCGGCCGGGAAG